>ERZ1292629.481-Hain-H43-01um-R1-481-length-43350-cov-5_pt1 | contig 43350 bp, 43 predicted proteins | sample MGYA00564399_ERZ1292629 | MGnify/ENA primary metagenome ERZ1292629 (study PRJEB36523, sample SAMEA6512636) | groundwater metagenome | collected 2019-01-08 | study: AquaDiva: Metagenomics assemblies of 32 groundwater samples
GTTGGTGGAAGAGGTGATAAAATTGTACGCGGTACAGATGATTGCCCTGCGCACCGCTGATTTTGACGAACCGATTGATGCTATGATCTATATGGTCATCGCCGGATTGGGTTTTGCCGCCATGGAAAACATCCTCGTCATGGTTCGCGTCGCACCCGACGGCCTCAATGGCACTATCAGCATCTGGCTACTGCGCTTTGTCGGCGCCACACTGTTACATGCGCTCTCCTCGGCTATTGTGGGTTATTTCTTGGCGCTTTCGTGGTTCTATGATCGCCACCGGTCGAAACTTCTCATATTCGGGGTCTTGCTTGCTACCCTGTTCCACTTTGCATTCAACATGTTCCTATCCATATCATCGTACAAGCTGCTCTCGTTGATCTACGCCACGGCACTGTTGGGGGTTATGGCGCTTTTCGTTTCGGTATTGTTTGATAAGATAAGAGAACGGCGCCAAAAGCGCATCGTACAACTGACATGAGCTATATCGAAGATAATCAGAGCGGGTCGGAGCTTGCCATACGGCACGAACGCACCCCTCGTCAGCCAGAGGGTCAGCTTACGGTTGACGTATTTCAGCATGACAGCGACGTGGTGATTCAATCCACTATCGCAGGCGTAAAAAGCGAGGACATCGATATTTCCGTAGCGAAAGACATCGTCACCATCAAGGGTCGTCGCACCCCTGATACCAGAGTGGGCTCTTCGGATTACTACTATCAGGAGCTTTACTGGGGACCGTTTTCCCGCACTATTATTCTGCCTGCCGACGTAGATGCTGACAGTGCCAAAGCATCCATGAAAAACGGTATTTTGACGCTTCGCCTACCACGTTTGGATAAGACGAGGGGTAAAAAGATACGCATCTCGGAATAGTGCCCAGGGTGGGAGTTGAACCCACATGATCTTGCGATCGCCAGCTCCTAAAGCTGGTGCGTCTGCCAGTTTCGCCACCTGGGCGTGGCTGTATCCTACCCCAACCATACATCTTTCATCAAATCAAAACCCCGCCACTCAGCTGAAGGGCGGGGTTTTGATTTAACTACTTACACTTATTGCAAGAATTGACGCGTTACGATACCTGCGAGTGTTTGTAGAATAACACCTACGCCGAGGATGACTGCCGCACCAAAAATACCCTTGAGAATAATGCCTTTTCCTAACTTTGCTCGCTCGTCACTGCCGCCCGCCGTCATCCACACGATACCGCCCCAAATAATGACGATGACTGCAATTACCACGCTAATGAGAATGAGGAACTGGGCAATAAGACGAATAATGTCCTCAATCTCACTCAAGGTCACCGGCCGTCCGCCGATACCTGCAGGGATAGTGGGATTGGTCAACGCCAATGCCACCAATGGCAAGGCGAACATCGCGAGTGTGGCACCTACGCGCACCCATGTCGCAACTTTTCTATTCACAACCACACCCCCTTTCATAAACATTCATCATAATAATTGAACTTCTCTCTATAGTACAACAAAAAAGGCAATGCCAACAGGGATTATTGACACACATTAATACGCGTGCCGACCAAGACGGGAGAACAACGCCGGGAAACGCACTGGCTGTCATAGCTACATGGTGCTCCGCGCGGCAATCCCCCGCCCCCACCGAAAAACCCGCGGCTTGAAAGACAATCACCCTGAATACAGTTTTCTATAGTATTCACAATCACGCCAACACCAAAAATGATAATCGAACCAATAATTGCGGCCCGGAGCATGTTTTTTGCCGATTCTAGCTTTCCTGGATCGCCACCCGATGTAGCCCACAAAATACCACTCAACACCACAAAGAATACCGCAACCGTGCCTGATATATAGAGCAAAAAGTCGGTCAATTTTGAAACCACATATTCTATAAATGGGAGTGTAACTGGCTGTCCAGGGGGAAGTGTAAGTGTTGATGTAGATGTAGGTGTCGCCGCGGTAGCAAGGGTCACAGAGGCAACAAAGACCACCGCTATCGTAATGCCAACTGCCGCAATGGTATATCGTTTCATGGTTGTAGTATTAGTCACACAAAATAGGATACGGACTTGATTTCGCCCCCACACTATAGGCAACCGTGGCAATAATCGTATAGGCGCCGAAGATCACGATAATGCCAACAATGCCCAGCCAGAATGCGCGGTTCGCCGACTGCACGGCGGAGGGATTGCCTCGGCTGAAAAAGAATTGCAGAGCATAGACCGCCAGTGCCGCAAGAATGAGGGTAACGGCTATCCGCGCTGTCCAGCATGCGAACCCATTCAGTATACTAAATATCTTGGTTGCCGTTAACTCTACCCCCGGCTGACCCGATAAATTATCGCCCCCCAACGGCCCGCCGATGGGTATGGCAGCGCCAAGCACGGGGCTCGCTAAGCCCAGAGCAACACCCGCAAGAACCATGACCCAGAGAAATATTTTCATCATTTATTCATCGAGCACACATTTCAGCTGACTATTACATATAAATCCGCTCGGACAGGGGTTACTCAACGTACATTGACCAACCGGTTCTCGTATACAAGCCTGACTCCTGTTACACACATAGCCGCTGGGGCACGGATTGGCTAGGTCACATTTTGCTGGCACCGAAGTTGTGGGTGACACGGTTGTTGTGGGGCTTGTGGTACTACCGCCGAGGTTCAAAACACTTTCTATAAGTGAAATGAACCCACGGCCGATAAGAATAACCGCAAGACCGATAATGACATACGTCAAAATCGTGCGCGCCCTGGAAACATTCGCCGGTACTGCCCCGGCGGTTAAAAATAGAATCCCAGCATAGACAATCAGAACCACCGCGATGGGAATAGCGATGTTGGTGATCCACACCGCAATCGTGGTGAAAAATTCCAGGAAACTGTTGATCTTGAGTGGGTTTTGGATTTCGAAATTGAAGGTTACGGGTTGACCCGTGGGCCCGGGTACGCCCGGCCCACCAGGCGGTGGTGTCGGGCCCGGCGGAGGGGCGGGGTCGCCACACAAACTCTTTCTTATCTGAAAGCATGGTTTGCCTGCACATTTTGGATTATCAGAACAAGTAGAAAGGTTTGCTGGACTGCATGCGTAGATGTACCCACTTCCCTCTGGTGCCACGCAGGTATATGTTGTATCGCCTGACCCGGCAGTAACACTAACACGGGACGACTCGGCCGCATTAGTCCCGTCGTGACATTCTATAAGAGCATACAACTTATAGGTATAGTCCTCTGTTCTGCCCACGCCAGTGTCTTGGATGACGATAGTGTCACTTATTTCTCTGGAAACGACAGCGGAGGTTCTTTCGAACGAAACTGTTTTGGTAACAAAAGTTTGATCAGCTGTATTGCTAAATTCTGCTAAAACAGACCACCTAAAGCTAGTTATACTGGGATACCCGCAAAAAGCGCTGTATTGTTCAAGGCGGATAATCACCCTCAGCGCTACAGGCACCCTGCCGTCAAGAGGTAAAATCTTTGGATTAACACCCGGCAGGGCGTCAAAGATAACGGAAACGCCGGATTCGGCCGCATAAGAATTCTGGGAACTGAAAAGAAAACCTCCACTTGCCCAGAGTGTGAATAAAAAGATAAATAGAGTTCTTTTCCAATGCACTTTCATATTATATCACTTCTCGTAAAAACACCGTTTAGAAAACGCCATAGCAAAATTCCACGTGCGGAGCATAGATTCGTGTTGCACTGAAGTTCCCAGCGCGATCTTTATTGCAAACTTTATGCTCATTATCGTCCCATAAGCATTCCCACCGCCGCGTCGGTCCGGTCTGGCCCGCACACATGGAGCATTCCCCGCCCTGGGCTTTTGCCGCAGGTCCACAATTCGTACTCGTTTCGCATGCACCAAGCTGGGCTCCTCCCCCATTGTAGCCCGCCGCTAACTGGCGCACATCGCATCCGCATGGACCTACCAGTGTTTTCAGGAATTCAGCCGCTATACATGATTGCGCTGATAGTGTGTTTCTCGTATTAAGCCAGTCAAAATCGATGGTCGCCGTAACGCCACAGGCGCTCTTGAATCTATTAGCTGTGTCTATGGTTAGCTGGTATGGCCCCGCGGATTTGCCGTCATTGGAATTAATGAATCGCCCTCCCGTTTCATTGGCCATAACTGCTTTGAGAAGTTTTACGGTATCTACACCAGAACAAACACTTCTCGTGCCAGCACCAGCAGAAATATCGCTTGCAAGTCCGCCAATTACTCCGACGTCGCAGCCGTCACCGGGATTTACAGGCCCACATACACTTGAAGTATCGCCAGAGCATGCCACCCCAGTACAACTACCCGCAGCTGGTGTAGGGGTCGGCGTGACGCCCGGCACTCTTGCCGTGCAGGAAATCTTCCACCATTGGGTTGCCTTGTTCTCATCGCCCAGCACGGTGCGCAAGAGCGACGTTACAATGAGCCATGAGAATGCGATGAGCATGATGCCGTAAAAGACATTCTGTAACATTGCGCGGCCCCGAGAATAGAGCGATGGATTAGCGCCGCCTAGGAGCATCATAAATCCCGCAACCACCACTAACAGCGTGCCGAAAACAGGTACCACTCCAAAGAGAATGAAGTCAATAATGTTTTTGAAAAGCTTAAAGAGATCGCACTGATTGCACGGCTGATAATAGGAGGCATCTAATCGCGGCCTACCGGCTGGGGGCTCATTTAGTCCGCACGGCACCAGCGGCCACCAGTCAACGGCATACGCAATGGGAGCCAACGCGCTGAAGAGAACCACGACCGTACCTAGTATGAGAAATGTCTTGCGCATCACCGGTTCATAAGAGTTGATACCCTGTTTTCTGCACGCTCCAGCGCATCCTGAATGGACGCACGGCTGAAATTCACATCATCAATCATGTCAGCGAAGATGGTCTCGATGGCTTGGCTGTCTGCTTGATACCATGAGCGCGCCGCAAGCGCCTGCACCGCAAAGATGCCTAGATCGGCATCGTTACGCTGAAGTTCAATGAGATCGCGCCGCGCCGCTGGTCGCCGCGCAGTATTCAAGTAGGCAAGCGCGCCTTGACGCGACGCAAGATACTGAACAAATGCCCACGCTTGCTCGGGATACAATGATGCGGCTGATACGGCAGGCGCCCAGTAGCTCGCGTAGGTGCGCACGTCGTCAAGGGTTGGTTGGGGTATCGGCGCAACCGCAAAGTTCAGCCGTGATGCGCGTGTACGCAATACATCCTGTTGATGCGCATAGTTAAACATCATCGCGGTGGTACCTTCTATAAAAGCATCGATGGAGTAGTGCTGATCATCATTCCAGCAGTACACCACCTTTGAGGGATTGGTGAAATCCGTATAGAACTGGAGCACGTTGTCTCCTACGCGCTGGTTATCCACGGAACGGGAAAATGTCGCTGACGTTCCCCCGGGATCGGTCATCTGTACCCCGCTTTGCAGCATGAGCGACATGAGAATATCGGTCGAACGATTGATATTGCGTGCCGAGCCGATCGCCGCACCGGACTGAATAATGTTATTGCTCTGGTCAAATTTTGTCAGCCGCGCAACGACATCTTGAAATTCTTTCCATGTTCGCGGCGGACTGGCGATGCCAGCGGCATTGAACAAATCGCGGTTATAGTAGAGCCCGAGCGTATCTATATATAGGGGGAGTGCATAGATGCCGTCATTGCGCACTAAATCAGCATAGGCCACCTCAACGAATGCGTCTTGAAACTCTCGCGTCGTCATACCCTGCTGACTAAGCACCTCATTGGGCATGGGGCGAAGCTTATCGGCATGCTTGGGAAGCCAGGTATTGTGAATCATCCAAACATCGGGTCCCGTCCCGGCCGCTAAAGCGCTGATCACCGAGCTTTCGTAATCCTCATAGCTCATTTGCGAATATTCAATGCGAATATTCGGATGAAGCCCCTCAAATTCTCGTACCACCTGTTCAAATGCCGCTGGTAGGTCAAATACTCCCCAAAACCGAAGCACCGCCCGGTCAGCATTTCGATCACCGAAACTTCTGACGATAAGAATCACGGTCAAAAACACCAGCAGAACAATACCGGCTACGAGGATATAAAGGACGCGTCGCGAATTGGCAAAAGTTCCTAAATCCACAATATTAGGGCTTGGTAAATACTAGTCCGTAGTGATACTGTCCGGTTTCGAGCAGGCGTTCAAACGCAAATCCTTGTTGTTGCACCAACTGTTTCATCGCCTCACGATCCATACGCAATTCATCGGGCGGACCAAATCCGCCGGTTCCTTTATCCCACTCGAGAATAACGAGACGACCCGAGGAGGCGAGCACCCGTTTTGCTTCAGTGAGAATGTCTGCCTTCTTCTGCGATTGAAACAATACATTCGCCATGAGCACTACATCCTGTGAGCCATCTGCCAGGCGCGAGCTTCCCGGAACTTCCAGGTCGGCATGGACAGCATCGATATTCATTAAGCCCTTTTCTTTGGCTTTTGCATGAATACTGTCCAGCGCCGCTTCCTGCACATCAATCGCGGTCACCTTGCCTTCTTTCCCCACTCGCTTGGCAATGAGCATCGTAAAAAACCCCGAACCACATCCGAAATCAGCTGCACGCATTCCAGGGCGGAGTCCGAGATCATCGGTTACCGTTTGCGCATTGAGAAACCCCTTTGTTCCGACAGGAGCACTCCCTCTTAGTGCTGGGTTTTGGACAACAAAACTCATCCCCTACAGTATACCATGCCGGGGGTACGCTTTCAGTCGAATTATCCCCACTATACCAACACAACCGAGGCAACACGATCCGAGGAATCCAGGCGCATGACACGAACGCCCTGTGTCGCACGGCCGAGTACCGAAATACTCTCTACGCTCGTGCGAATAACTTGTCCCTTCTGCGATACTGCGATCAGTTCTTTATTTTCTTCTGAAACAATATGCGCTGACACCAGTGGGCCCGTTTTATCAGTTATCTTTGCCGTCATAATACCCTTGCCGCCGCGCTTTTGTACTTTATATGCTTTTACATCGGTGCGCTTGCCATACCCGCGATCCATGACCGCGAGAAGCTGAAGTCCTTTTTCTACTCCACCCGGAACCGCATCAGCCCCTACCACACGTTGCTGTTTTTCTAAGCGAATACCGATCACGCCTGCCGCGGCGCGCCCCATGGGACGAACGTCCTTTTCGCTGAAACGAATTGCATTGCCGTCAGAGGTAGTCAAAATAATCTGATCCATGCCGGAGGTCGCCAGTACCCAATGCAGCTCATCGTCTCCCTTGAGATTAATGGCGATCATGCCGTTGCGGCGCACCTGCTCAAACGCATCCATGGCAACTTTTTTGATAACGCCATTGGCCGTAGTCATAAACAGATAGAGACCTTTTTTATTTTTGGGGATCGGCACCACGGCGGTGATTCGATCGTTGGTTGAAACCTGCAAAAAGTTCGCCAACGACCTGCCTTTGGATTGACGGGATGATTCCGGCACCTCATATCCCTTGGTATGGAATACCTTCCCGGAATTAGTAAAGAATAAAAGCCCATCATGGGTATTAGCCAAAAAGAAATGGCTCACTACGTCCTCTTCTTTGGTTGCAATTCCCATGAGACCCTTACCGCCGCGCTTTTGAGCGTGCAGTTCATCGGGCGAAAGCCGCTTGATGTAGCCGCCGCGGGTGAGCATAAAGAGTGAATTCTCCTCGGGGACTAATTCTTCTTCGCCGATTTCTTTCAGCTCCGACTTGACTACCTTGGTCCGGCGCTCATCACCAAATTTTTGCCTAATATCTTTGAATTCGTCCTTGATCACTCCGAGTATCTTCTTTGGACTTGCCAAAAGGCCCTCCAAATACGTGATGAGGTCGCGTTTTTCCTTGAGTTCATCATTGATTTTTTTGCGCTCAAGGCCTGCCAATGCCTGCAAGCGCATCTCCAAAATAGCGCTGGACTGTTTATCGGAAAACTTAAACTTCGCCATGAGTTGACGGTGGGCGTCATCGCGCGATTCGGATGCTTTGATGAGTTTGATAATGGCATCAATATGATCCAGCGCCTTGGAAAGACCCTCAAGGATGTGCGTGCGATCTTTTGCCTTGGTAAGATCGAATTTTGTGCGCCGCGTAACCACTTCCCGGCGGTGTTCAATAAATTTTTCCAGCAACGGCTTTAAGCCCAAAATTTGTGGCTGGATGCCGTCCACCAATCCGAGCATGTTAAAGTGGAACGTCCTCTGGAGCTCGGTGTATTTGTACAGCTGATTGAGAACCTTCTTGGGAAACGCATCCTGCTTGAGGTCAATGACAATGCGCATTCCCTCCCGGTCAGATTCGTCGCGAAGATCTCGGATGCCTTCAACTTTCTTTTCCTTAACGAGATCGGCAATTTTGATGATTAATTCCGCTTTATTTACTTGGTAGGGAATCTCGTTGATGATAATCTGAAAATTCTTATTCCCCTCCACGATTTCTGCTTTGCCACGCATCACGACGGGCCCGCGTCCTGTAGCATAGGCGTTGATAATGTCCCGCTCGTTATAGATAAAACCTGCTGTGGGGAAATCCGGCCCTTTCACGAACTGCATGAGGTCGCCAAGGTCTGCCTCCGGATTATCGGCAAGGTGTATCAGGGCATCGAGCGCCTCTCCTAGATTATGGGGCGGGATACTCGTTGCCATCCCCACGGCAATACCCACAGACCCATTAACAAGAAGGTTGGGGATGCGCGCCGGCAGGACGGTTGGTTCCCGTCGAGAACCATCGTAGTTGGGGCGAAAATTCACCGTATCCTTGTCGATATCCTCCAGCATTTCATGCGCAATGGATGCCAGGCGCGCTTCGGTATAGCGCATCGCTGCAGCGGCATCACCGTCAACATTTCCAAAATTTCCCTGCCCCTGAATGAGCGGATAGCGGAGTGAAAAATCCTGTGCCATACGGACGAGCGAGTCGTAGATCGCTGTATCTCCGTGCGGATGGTAGCGTCCCATAACTTCGCCGACAGTGTTGGCTGATTTACGTAGTTTTGCACCGGCAACATTGCCGCTTTCCCACATACCCCATAAAATGCGCCGATGCACGGGCTTCAAACCGTCGCGCACATCGGGAAGCGCGCGCGCGACAATGACGCTCATCGCATAATCAAGATAGGAGCGTTGAATCTCCTCGGTAATTTCTCTGGTAACAATCGGGGGCGTTCCGTTCTGCATGGTATATTAGATCCCCGGAGAGGGACGAGGCGTACTGCGTATACCCGCGGTCGGTAATGTGCGCACACCCGTGTCTTGAGAACGCGGAGCACTCTCCTGCGGTTGTTCAGTATCGTTGAAGTTAAAAAGGTTATAGACGCTCGCGCGCAGCGTGTTGAACATCGTACTGATGGTTGCACGCAGCGGGAGCGCCTCCTGGGCTTGTGCCGCAAATTGCTGCTGGTCTTCAGCGCTGGGGTTGAGCAACGCATAGACCTCGCGTTGGAATGAGCTCAACCATACGAATCCGACGACAAGAATTACCACGAGCATGGAAAGGCCGAATAACAGTTGTCGTACGTGGAGTGGTTGTTTCTGAATTTCTTTGAGTAATGACATAACGCGTGTACTACGCCGTGAGTATGACGAGTTTGGTCTCGTCAACGGGCAGATTCTTTTTCACAATCCGGTACTTTTCCGTCTTTTCAGGGCTCAACCCGATCTCTTTGACAAATTTTTCCGGTCCATCCAGCTCTTTTATGGCAAGGCCCTGAATCTTATAGTGCATGGGAATGATAACTTTTGGTTCAATCTGCGACACGATTGCGGCGGCTTCCTTGGATCCTACCGTAAAGGTACCGCCCACGGGAACCATGAGCACATCAACATCGCCGATCATCTCGACCTGCTCCTCGGTCAAGGTCTCCTGCCCAATATCGCCCAGATGGCACACGGTCATATCTTCCGCTTTAATAACAAAGATAGTATTGAGGCCTCGCTCTGCACCGCTAGTACGGTCATGAAACGAGCGAATGCCCAGCACGGCGACCCCCTTGCGCTCATACTCTCCCGGGTTTGCAATAATGAGCGCTCCCTCTTCTGTTCCTTCGGTATGGTTATGATCATAATGCGCGTGCGTCACCAATACCAAATCATCCCTAATTTTCGGCGGCCGGAGCCCAATTTCCTTTGAAAATGGATCAATGAGAAGGCTCCCCTCTTTCGCCTCAATGCGGAAGCAACTCTGCCCAAACCAACTTATCGTCATACCTCCATGATATCAAAAAATGGCTTATTTCGCAAGAGAAAAATGATTCAAAAATGCTTGCAAAATTACGCTATATCATGTAGAGTATCGGATGTCTTATTTTATGAATATGACTGCCTCTCTCAATGGCGCCAAGTCGATGAAAGACCTCCTGGCGAAAGAGGAATATCATTTGCCCAAACCAGGGCAGATTTTAACTGGGACAATCATCGCGGCATCAAAATCAAGCGTCCTGGTTGACCTTGGATCGTCCGGCATCGGCATCGTATACCCCGGGCAGTTTTACGATAACCCTGATCGTATGCGGGCTCTGAAGCCGGGCGACCCGGTATCCACGATGCTCATCGAACTGGAGAGCGACGAGGGCTACCGCGAGTTATCGCTCAAGGCCGCACAGTTGACCACCGCATGGCAACGCATTAGAGAACTCAGAGAAACAGGACAAGTCATCGCCACGCCCATCATGAACATCAATAAAGGGGGTCTCATTGTGCAGATTGAAGGCGTCCAGGGATTTTTGCCATTGTCCCAGCTCGCTCCCGAACACTACCCGCGCGTGGAGGGCGGCGATACCACGAAAATCGTCCAAGCACTGCAAAAATTCAAGGGACAGGAATTTAAGGTAAAAGTCCTCGATTATTCAGAACAGGAACACAAGCTCATTGTTTCCGAGCGCGCCATTCAGGAAGAAGTGGTCAAAGAAGAGCTTGCCAAACTTTCGGTAGGCCAGATCGTCGAGGGTGCCGTGACGGAGGTGACTGATTTCGGTGCATTTGTCCGCTTGAGTGAAACGCTTGATGGACTTATCCATTCTTCGGAAATTGACTGGAAGTATGTCGAAGACCCTCGCGATGTTCTTCAGCCGGGTCAGACTATTTCGGCAAAAATCATCAGTTTGGATGGGGGCCGTGTCTCGCTTTCCCTGAAAGCCCTAAAAGACAATCCCTGGCTGACCATACAGGATCACTACCAAGTTGATCAAAAGGTGCAGGGACGCGTCATCAAGGTGCGCGCTAATGGTATTTTCGTGGAACTGCCGGGAGATATTGTCGGCCTCATCCCCTCTACGGCATTGACCCCCGAAGCCCTAGCCCAGTTCGAAGTTGGCAGAGAATATCCATTGTCCATTGTGAGCATCGACCCCGCCAATCACAAGATTGTCCTCTCTCCCGTTCCGTAACCTTACACATTCTTCCTAGCTACCATGTCTCGAATCACCAAATATATTGCATTGGTCACCTTAATCCTTTTTGCCGCATCCGGTATTGCGGCATTGTTGGATGGTTCGTTTAGCGATACTACTACGGTTCCCTTATCTGCAATCGTCGCCCATATCAACGACCGGAGCGCAAAAGAAATCGTGGTAGAGGGACATACACTCACCGTCACGCTTGCCGACAAATCCGTGATCGTTGCGAAAAAGGAATCGGATGCTTCGGTAAGCGAAAGCTTGCTCGCTCTAGGCGCTGACAAGGATAAGCTTGCAAAAGTTGCCATTGAGGTGCGCGATCCCGGTGGATTAGCAGTTATTCTCTCGTCACTGTTGCCTACGCTCATTCCCCTTCTTATCATCATCGCCCTCTTCTGGTTTATGTTCCGGCAGGCGCAAAAGGGCTCCATGCAGGCCTTCAGTTTTGGCAAAACCCGCGCACGCTTGGCCAACCTTGATAATGAAAAGAAAAAAATCACCTTCAAGGATGTCGCAGGATTGGTAGAGGCCAAAGAAGAAGTGTCGGAAGTCGTTGAGTTTCTTAAGGACCCCCAGCGCTTTCATAAACTGGGTGCTCGGATTCCGCGCGGCATTCTCCTTATCGGGTCACCGGGAACTGGCAAGACGCTCCTGGCAAAGGCGGTTGCCAACGAAGCCGAGGTACCGTTCTACTATGTCTCCGGATCGGAGTTCGTTGAGATGTTCGTCGGCGTAGGCGCCAATCGTGTGCGCGATACATTTGATCTGGCAAAGAAGACCGCTCCTTCCATCGTATTCATCGATGAGATTGACGCGGTTGGCCGCCATCGCGGCGCCGGTCTTGGCGGCGGTCATGATGAACGCGAGCAGACGCTTAACCAGATCCTTGTAGAGATGGATGGTTTTGACCGTCACGAGGCCGTTATTGTGATGGCCGCCACCAACCGCCCCGATATTCTCGATCCGGCACTGCTGCGACCCGGACGATTTGACCGCCGCGTGCTTCTGGATGAGCCATCATTGAAAGACCGAGACGCCATTTTGCGTATTCATGCGCAGGATAAGCCGTTTGCACCTGATGTGGACTTCAAAAAAGTTGCTGAACGCACTCCCGGATTTTCCGGTGCTGATCTTGCCAACCTCGTCAATGAAGCAGCTATTCTGGCCGCTCGCAAGCGACAGACGCATATTAACCAGGACAATATCTTTGAGGCCATTGAAAAAGTAATCCTGGGGCCAGAGCGGCGCTCGCATGCATTTTCCAAAAAGGAAAAAGAAATCACCGCCTACCACGAAGCGGGCCATGCGTTGGTTGCCGCATCGCTTCCCCACACGGATCCGGTGCATAAGGTTTCGATTGTATCCCGCGGTCGAGCCGGCGGCTACACCCTCAAACTTCCTACGGAGGACAAGCACCTGAAATCACGATCTGAATTCGAGTCAGAGCTTGCGGTCTTACTGGGTGGCTATACCGCAGAACAATTAAAGTTTAAAGAGTTAACCACGGGAGCATCCAACGACCTGAAGGTGGCATCTGATATCGCGCGCAAGATGGTCACGCAATACGGCATGTCCGAAAAACTCGGGCCGGTTACATTCGGAGAAAAAGATGAGCTGGTATTCCTGGGCAAAGAAATCGGCACCGAACGCAATTATTCAGAACATATTGCGCAAGAAATCGATCGTGAGGTGAGCGCACTCTTGACGCGCGCGTTTACCACCGCGAAAAAAGTCATTACCCAGAAGCTCGAGCACTTGGAAAGAATAGCCCAAGCGCTCATCGAGAAAGAGACTCTCGAACAGAAAGAATTTTACGCACTCATAGGAAGCGCGTAGAATATCCGCATGGGCCTGTAGCTCAACGGTTAGAGCAAACGGCTTATATCCGTTAGGTTCCTGGTTCGAATCCAGGCAGGCCCACATTGCGCGCTTAGCTCAGTGGTAGAGCACTGCTTTTACACAGCAGGGGTCGTGGGTTCAAATCCTACAGCGCGCACATATGGAAATACTAACTCAGGTTCTCGGGTGGATTGGGACGTTTCTTGTTTTACTTGCCTATTTTTTAGTTTCAAACAAGAAACTTTCCCCTACCAGCGCTGTCTATCAATTAATGAACCTCGTCGGTGTCATTGGTGTCGGTGCTAATGTTTTCTACCAACACGCCTGGCCCGCGCTTGCTCTACAGACTATCTGGGGATTGATTGCTGTCGCAGCCTTGGTTAAAAACCGATGACCCTCCCCATCGTCTACGAAGACGACAATCTCTTCGTTATCAATAAGCCCGCGGGCATTGCCGTACATAAAGCCAGTCCCACGGACCCGCAAGAAACCGTGGCTGACATCCTTGTGCGTGAGCGGCCGTACTTAGCCAGTGTTGGCGAAAGCCCTCTGCGCCCGGGCCTCGTGCACCGCCTTGATAAGGAAACATCGGGCATCATGCTCATCGCAAAAAATCAATCTGCGTTTCTCTTTCTTAAAGAACAGTTTCAAAGCCGGTTGGTAAAGAAAGAATACCTCGCACTCGTATATGGCCATCCGAAAGAACCAAAAGGAACCATCGCCGCTCCTTTAGGTAAAATTGGCGCTAAGCAGACGACGCAACTTAAGGGTCGCCGAGAGCTAGTAGAACGCGACGCTGTTACTGATTATGCGACTGAAAAATCATTCCGAGATTACACACTTCTGCGTGTGATGCCGCAAACAGGCCGCACCCACCAGATTCGTGTGCATTTAAAAAGCATCGGGTGCCCTATTGTTGGCGACGCGCTCTATGCCACGGGTAAAACAAAACCTCCGGGGCTGGATCGTATGTTTTTACACGCCACGACTCTAAGTTTTACCGCGCCCGACGGCAAAGCGCTTACACTCGAAGTTGAACTACCGGAATCTTTACAGAAGGCCCTAGATACGCTAGAATAGAACTCTCAAAACATGAGTACTGCCCTGCACAATTTCATTACCAAACATACCGGAGAAAACCGCTTTCCTGATCTTCGCGTTGGCTGGACAGTAAAGATTTATCAGAAGATCAGCGAGGGAGAGAAGGCCAAAAGTCAAATGTTCGAAGGTGTTATCATCGCTCGCCAGCATGGTGACGAGCCCGGAGCTACGATTACCGTCCGTAAAGTCACCGGTGGCATTGGCGTTGAGAAAATCCTTCCCTTGCGTCTCCCGTCTATTGAAAAGATTGAGGTGGTGAAGCGTCCTCGCGTTCGACGAGCCAAGTTGTACTACCTCCGTGAAAAGTCCTCAAAAGAAATCCGCAGGAAGACCAAACACGCGGTAAGCACTCCTGCAGAAGCCCCTCAAGAAGTTGCCTCCTCATAGTTGGGTTTGTTACTATATGCACATTACGCGCGGGTGGCGAAACTGGCAGACGCACTACCTTGAGGTGGTAGCGCCCGCAAGGGCATGGAGGTTCAAATCCTCTCCCGCGCACATTTTGACAATGCGCGCTTAGCTCAGTGGTAGAGCGTCTCGTTGACGTCGAGAAGGTCGTAGGTTCAATCCCTACAGCGCGCACAATTATAAAAGCCCCGTAACGGGGCTTTTATAATTTCTGGTGCCGCGGGGGTGAATCGAACACCCGACGCCAGCCTCTTCCGAAGCTGAATTGGACTATATCATATCGCTTAAAGCGACTCGGGCGCTTCCCTCCGCCTTAGGCAGAAGTACTCCCTTGCGGGATAGTCTCTACACCTTCCCCGACATGGTCGGGGCTTGGCTCGGGATTGTCCCGCAAAGGCGGGGTGTTTCCCGAGTTCACCCGATTTTTCAATCCGTCTCTCGACGGAAAGCCCCAAAGATTTCAGGGCTGCGCTCTACCACTGAGCTACCGCGGCGTGAAGGAGACTATAGCACGAAATCATCGTTTTACAAAACCCCAAGACCGCAATCTCTATCCACAGCTACTTATCAACTTTTTCATTTCTAATCCGTACTGCTGTGCTATAGTTATAGGTAATGAGGTACGAAAAAGCTAAAGCATATCAACTAAGAATCACGGGGAAAAGTTATAACGAAATAACGAAATCTTTAAAAATCCCAAAAAGCACCTTGTCGGGATGGTTTTCCGGTCTTTCATTATCGGAAGAAGCACAGAAGCGACTTAAAGTACGGGTAAGTGCCGCTTCTCTGCGAGGTCTTCTTGCGCGGAATAAAAATCAGACCCGCCTGGCTCAAGTGCGAGCACAAGAGACCCGAGAGAAATCCGCAAAAAGTGTGCGCGAGCTTTCTAAGAGGGATCTCCTCATGCTGGGTTGCGCTCTCTACTGGGCAGAGGGATATAAGAGGCCCATCATAAGAAATGGAAGTCCCAGAACCTATCACCGGGTAAGTCTAACAAATTCCAACCCAGAACTGATAGGAATATTCCTGAGATTTCTCAGGGAAATTTGCGAGGTATCTGATGATAAGATTATCGCGAATGTCAGAACATTCAGACATCAAGACCCGACATATATTCTGGACTTTTGGCAAAAAATCTGTAAAATTCCCTATAGCAACTTCCGAAAGACGATCCAAACGATAAGTATTTCGAGCCAGAGAAGGAAACCTTTTAATTCCCTGCCCTACGGGGTTATGCAAATATCAGTCAACAGCACCGATCTCTTTCATCGAATCATGGGCCTCATTTCGGGAATCGCTAAGAACAGATAAAATTGCGGGTATCGTATAATGGTATTACATGTGGTTGCCAATCACATGACGGGGGTTCGATTCCCCCTACCCGCTCCAATGAAACAAGTAGTTAGAGCCATCATTACAAACAAAGAAGATCGTGTCCTGCTCATTAAGAGGGCTAGAGGTGTGGGGGCCGGGCTCTATGCGCTAGTCGGTGGTAAGCCAGAACCAGACGAAAATCCGAAGGATGCAGTAATTCGCGAGGTTAAAGAAGAAATAGGATTGGACTTCACTCCCACTGGCCAATCCGAATCGTTGGATAAAAGTCATGACCTGGTTAATCCCTGGAGGGTTTATTATTTTACGGGAACTACCAGAGGCGAGCTCAATCTCAATAAAGAAGAGGTTTTAGAAGTCATTTTTGTTTCAGAGGAAGATATCTCGAAAATCAACTTTGCCTTTGATTGTAAAGAAAAACTTTATGAGTATTTTCGGTCTGCTAACAGGTTCTAATATCATCTACTAATCCGCTCGAAAGTCAGTCAAAAACAGGCCAAAAGGGGCCTGTTTTTAGCCCCCAGGAATCATTGACTTTATATACCTGAAATGCTATAATGTACGTACAACCTAGAGAGTAGCTTTATGCACAGAAATTGGCTATAGACGCCATTTTTTGTTGTCCCGATTCACGATGCATAGCATCGGGATCGTGACCTCCGAACTACTTTCCCTCGGTTGTACATTATGAACAAGAACTACATCGCAGTGATCGTATTGATTGCAGTCCTTTTCTCTTACAACCAAGCTTCCGCCGGTATGCTCGACTGGGTCGGCTCAAAGCTGTCGACGTCTCTTGTCGGCAGTGATGCTCTGCCGTTTGAGCAACTTTACAGTGCTATCGCGGATACTAGTGAAAACGATGTTCCTGCGCGGCCTGTATCGAAGGCCCCCGCAACCCCAGTGAAAAAGGCAATCAGCAAGACTTACGTTGTGAGTGTGTCGGCGTACTCTTCGACGCCCGACCAGACTGACGATTCGCCATTTATTACCGCTTCGAACACCTACGTTCGCGACGGTATCGTGGCAACCAACATGTTACCGTTCGGTACTCGGGTCAAAATCCCGAAACTGTTCGGCAACAAGATCTTCGTTGTTGAAGACCGTATGAACAAGCGGTATACCTACAACCTGGATATCTGGTTCCCGAATCGTGAGTCAGCGAAGCGGTTCGGTCGCAAGACCGTAACCATCGAAGTATTGCCTCTCTAAAATACTAAAAGCCCCTTTCGGGGCTTTTAGTATTTTGTGCGCCCTGAGGGATTCGAACCCCCGACCATCTCCTTAAGAGGGAGCAGCTCTACCAACTGAGCTAAGGGCGCATTTATTTATAACCGGAGGGAATCGGTCACAAATATCAGCTTCGTCAGTCACTCGCTGATTTCGCGACCCCGGCTCGCGGTCTCGCAAGCTTGCGAGACATCGCTCCGCCTTTCGATTCCTCCTTTCGGATTCATAGCCAAGAATCTGCACTCCAGCAGTGGAGTACAAATTCTTGGTTGTGTCCCCGGAGGGAATCGAACCCCCATCAACAGCTTCGAAGGCTGCTACTTTATCCGTTAAGCTACGGGGACATTTCCCGCAAAAAGACGGTAATACTATACCAGAAAAATCCTATTTCTTCAATGTGCGGGGATTAGCCCCGTACCGATTTCTTAACGTAGAAAGTGAGGCGTTAAGTGCGTCTAATGCCGTATCGATGTCCTTTTTGGTCGTCGCCCGCCCGAATGAAAAACGCAGGGCTCCGCCGAGATACGGCGCGCGTACACCGATGGCTCTTAATACATGCGAAGGTTCCACCGAGTGAGCGGTGCATGCCGAGCCCTTTCCCACTGCGACTCCTCGCTGATCGAGTTCCAGCAAAAGATGCTCACTCCCCATGCCAGACACCGCGATATGCACATTGTTGGGCAATCGTTCCTCTCCCAATGGCCCGTTGATTTTTATGTCGGGAAGCTGTTTCTGTACCTTGGTAATAAAATAGTCCCTCAACGCGCGCATGCGGCGTATCCGCGCGTGATGAATTAGTCCCACCGCGCGGGCAAACCCCGCAATGCCGGGGACGTTTTCCGTTCCCGCGCGAATGCCTTGCTCTTGGTGACCGCCACGGATCCAGGGTACGATGGGCGTCCCCTGGCGGACATAGAGCGCTCCCACGCCCCGGGGCCCATATATTTTCGAACTATTAAACGACAAAAGATCCACGCCGAGATGCTGGACGTTCATGTCGAGATATTCGGCCGCCTGACATGCATCCGTATGAAAAAGCGGGTAGGGAGAATTGTGCTTCCGGCGGAATTCGCGTATATAATTGCCGATTTTCGCGATGGGTTCTATCGTGCCGATCTCGTTACTCCCGTAGATGACCGAGACAAGGAGCGTTTGGGGCGTTACCAGTTGTTTGATGTGCTCAAAATCCACCCTGCCGGTGCGATCAACGTGTATCATCTGCACCTTGAACCCCTTCTCCGAAAGTGAGCGCATAGGATCAAGAAGTGAAAGGTGCTCAATAGGCGTGGTGGCCACGATGCGAATCGTATCGGGAGCCGCTCCGGCGACACACATCACCGCCATATTATTCGCCTCTGATCCTGAACCGGTAAAAAATATTTCTCCTGGCCGCGCACCAAGGAATGTAGCCACGTCTTTGCGACTCTTGTAGAGAATGTCTGCCGCCCGACGACCGGCGCTGTGGAGAGAAGATGGATTTCCAATTTCCCGCGCTGCAGTAAGAAACGCTTGTTGCGCCCGAGGGTCACACGGTGTTCCCGCGGCATAGTCGAGAAAGATTGTTTTTTTCATAAAAAAACCTGCCGACCGGCAGGCAAACGCCTCGAAGGCGCCCCTACCCTAGCACAAACCGACAGTTGAAGACAATTACGCGAGATGCCGATCGGGCCAGAAAAAGAGAGCAAGAAATCCCCCGACGAGGGCAACATCACGGACCAGAACTTCATTCAAACCATGCGTCCCCATCACGCCCAGGAGAAAAAGACCCGCCAAAACAGAGAAGATGCGGATGAAGATTCCTGAAACTACGCTCACACCGACCAGCACCTCGAAAATTCCATTGAGATACATGAAATTCTTAGCAGAGATGTTGAATGTCTCGAGCATGCCGTAGATCCATTGAGGAAGCCAGGCATTGATCCAGTAGTCCGGGTTGATAAACTTTCCCACCCCGAACCAAAGAAATACCGCCGCAAGCGACAAGCGCAATACCCATTGTGAATACCGGAGGGACTGTACCATGCGTACCCATTATACCGCACAACGCTTTTCAATGAAATCCAATACCTTTTCGACGAGTGCCTGCTGGCGGACTTGCTGACGTACGCGTCCGAGATCGATCTGCTCGGGAGATAGATTTTGCCGGAGTACCAATGATTGCACCACCGCGGCCAACTCCTCTTCAATTTCTCGATCGCTTACCGCGATATTCTCCTGTTTTCCGACAGTATGAATAACGAGGCGGATTTTTGCTTCGCGCTCCGCGTCTTTGCGCCAATCATCGCGCAGTTGTTCGCGGGTTTTTCCGATATGCGCAAGATAGGGAGCCAATTCCATGCCGCGCTCATGCAACTGCTGGTCAAAACCCGCAAGTAAGACCTCAAGCTGTTCCTCTACCATCTTCGCAGGTACTTTGATGGGCGCGTGAGCGATAACGGCATCAAGAATCGCCAACCGTATGCGCTCCTGTTCCTTATGTCCTTTTTCCTGTGCAATTCCGTCATGCACATTGGATCGCAACTGGGCCAGATCTGCGAACTTTCCTGCTTTCTGTGCGAAAGCGTCGTCAAGCGCGGGGAGCTGTACGGTCTGCACGAGGTTAATTTTTACATGAACCGAGAGTTCCTTGCCGGCAATATCTTTTTGGAAATAGTCGTCGGGAGCACGAAGCGTAAAATCTTTCTCTTCTCCGGTGCGCAGACCTATTAATTGATCCTCGAATCCCGGCAAAAACGACTTGCCGCCAACGATGAGCGGATGATTGTTGCTCTCTCCCCCGGTGACAATTCCTCCATTGTTCCGAACTGCAAAATCAACTTCCACTCGGTCCCCCAAGGCCACAGAGCTTTCTTTGGGAAGAAATGTTGCGCGGTGCTGGCGCAACGTTTCGAGGGTCTGTTCCACCTCGGCATCGGTTACTTCAACTTTCCGCCGCTCAACCTTGATGGTGGTAAAGTCGGGCAACGTGACGTGTGGAAAAAGGGCCATAGTGACCTCATAGACAAGATGCTCGGGGCCATTTTCCCGAACATGCAGGTTGCTGACCTCGGCAACGTCTAACTGTTCGGATGCTACCGCTTCGTCGAGCGAGCCCCGTACCGCAGCGGCAAGAGCCTGCTGCAGAATGGCTTCCTGGCCAACATGGTTTTTGAGTTTCTTTTGAGGAATTTTACCGGGTCGAAAACCGTCAATGCGTGTTTGCTCGTTTACCACACGCTCCGTCCGGGTAATATATTTTTTGATATCGTCGGCATTTAATTCCACGACCAGTTGCCGCGTGGCATCATCAACAGTTTTGGAGTCCACGCGCATAAATCGAGGGTATTCGTTATTCCGTCGGCTTGTCGGCTCCGGGAGCTTTTTCTGGAGCAACTTGTGACTCACTTTCCTGATAGGTCAGCGCTTCTTTGGGAGAGCGGACATCAATGCGCCAGCCGGTAAGTTTTGCCGCAAGACGCACATTCTGCCCTCGTCGCCCAATCGCAAGAGAAAATTGGTCATCAGAAACCTCAACCAGCGCGCTGTTGTGCTCTTCGTCTACCAATTTAACGTCCAGGGTCTTGGCGGGAGAAAGTGCATTGGCAATATAGACACCCGGGCGTTCATCCCACAGAATGATATCGATTTTTTCCCCTGACAGTTCGTTGATTACCGTCTGAACGCGGACTCCTTTTTGACCAACGAGTGACCCTATGGGGTCGACGCCTTCTTCGCGCGAGGTAACCGCAATCTTTGTCCGAGAACCGGCTTCGCGGGCGATACCTTTAATCTGCACGGCACCGCTGTCGATCTCCGGTACTTCCATGCGGAAAAGTTCCTCGACAAGCTTCGGGTGTGCGCGCGATACCACGACAACGGGACCCCGCGGTGTTTCCTCAACGCGCGCAATGATGCATCGAAATCGCTGACCGATGCGGTAGTTATCGGTGGGTACTTGCTCCGCGGGAATCAAAAGCCCATTGGTCTTGCCTAAATCAACAAATACCAGCGCTCCCTCTCGGCGTTGCACCACGCCGCTAATGAGCTGTCCCTCTCTGCCTTTAAATTCCGCCAGTACCGCATCGCGCTCCGCTTCCCGCAAGCGCTGAATGATAACTTGCTTGGCTGTTTGCGCGGCGATGCGCCCGAATTCCGTTTTCGGCTCCAGTGATGTAGTGAGCTCATCTCCTATTTCGATTTTTTCATCTTTGCGACGCGCGTCATGTAACGTAACGTGTTTTTCGGGATTAAATTTGAGACGCGGTTCAGCGCTTTCTCCCGGCTCATGGGCCACCGCTTCAGAACGCATGCGTCTCTGGCCATCGAAATCCTGCGGATCGGAATGCTCCTCCATCAATTTCTTAGGAAGCACTCCGGTAACGTACCCCTCTTCGTCGTAGCCATCCACCGCGTAGTGCACTTGGGTAATCTCAAGAGCGCCCGTCTCGGTGTTGAGCTTGGCGCGAATAATCTGCCCCTTTTTACCATAGTCGCGCTTATACGCCGCGGCAATAGCCGCTTCTATGGTCTCTAGAACGCTTGTCTCAGAGATGCCTTTTTCCTCGACAATCTGACGTATTGCGGATGAGAACTGCTTAACATCAAACATATTATGCTGGGGAGGCTCTGATAAAGAACAAGTCCGCGTACCGCGGACCAGTCAACATACAGGATATACTCCCAATGGGATTATTGTAGCAAACCGCTTGTCGAGAGTCAATGGGAGCGCGTTTTCTGCGCACTTATCCACAAAATTGCTTTACAAACAGGTGTTGTTCGCTATGGTGACCAGAGGCATCTGGACGTTTGGACATGCCCAATCAACCCGCTCACACGCAAAAAAGTAAAACGACCCAACTCGAGCAAGAACTCGAACGAAAATTGTCGTCTATAGCTACCCAGAAGGAGAACGCCGTCGCCCAGGCAATAGCCAAACAAGCGGGACTTCCCTTTTCTGACCTTAACGCAATCCCCATTGACCCCGATGCCCTCATGCTTGTTGATGAGCCGACCGCGCGCCGCGGCACTATCGCAGTCATCGGACAAAGCGGTTCCGCGCTTACCATCGCCGTGCTGAATCCTCGTGATCCCCAGACCCAAGCGGTCACCGAGCAGCTCCGTACTCGAAATTTCCAACTTACCCTTATCGTCACCACCCCGACGGGATTAAACCGCGCATACGAGCGCTACGGACACGAAAAACCCCAAGAAACATTTGAGGTAGGGGCAATCGATATTGATGAAAAGAAAATCGAGGCGCTCTCGGGGAAAATAAAGAATTTAAGCGATGTGGAAGCCGCCCTAGGAAGCGCTTCCACCACCGAGCTCCTTGAAACACTCCTTGCGGGAGTGCTTACGGTGCATGCCTCGGATGTCCACTTCGAGTCCGAATCAACCGGAGCACGCATCCGTTTTCGTTTGGACGGCCTCCTCCAAGACGTCGGCCGACTCTCCGAGGACTACTATGGTCGCATTCTCAATCGCGTTAAAGTGCTCTCCCGACTTAAGCTGAATATTCACAAAGCACCGCAGGATGGACGTTTCACCATCCGACACGCACAAACGCCTATCGAGGTTCGTGTTTCCGTGCTACCGAGTGAGTATGGCGAGACGATCGTGCTTCGTCTCTTGGATCCGCGAACCATCCGTGCGGACCTTGAGAGTTTGGGTATGCGCTCCGATATTCTCGCCGTCGTCAAGGAACAACTCGCAAAACCCAATGGTGCCATCCTCACCACCGGCCCTACGGGTTCGGGAAAAACGACTACACTGTATGCATTCGTCAATTTTCTCAACTCATCCGATACAAAAATTATCACGATCGAGGATCCGATCGAGTATCACATCGAGGGTATCTCTCAAACACAAGTGGATCCTTCAAAGGATTACACGTTCGCAAACGGCCTGCGCGCCATTGTTCGCCAGGACCCCGATATCATCCTCGTGGGCGAAATTAGAGATAATGAAACGGCAGATATCGCGCTGAATGCCGCACTGACGGGCCACCTGGTATTCTCCACGATCCATACCAATGATGCGGCGGGAACAATCCCGCGCCTTATTGATCTGGGCATACGTCCGCCGATTATCGCCCCCGCCATCATCCTCGCCATGGGCCAGCGACTCGTGCGGCGCCTCTGCCAGAAATGCAAAAGGGCCACAAAACTCTCGGCATCAGATAAAAAAGAAGCGGAAGAACAGCTCGGGCCGATTCGCGCACGCCTTTCCGTTCCCAACCTCGCCACGGCAACAATTTACGAATCCGCGGGATGCACGCAGTGCAATATGACCGGCTATCAGGGCCGCATCGGCGTATACGAAGTCTTCCTTGTCACTAAAACGATGGAAAAGCTGATCCTAGCCCAGCCGGCCATTTCGGAAGTGCGCGAGCTTGCAATTAAGGAAGGCATGGTGACTATGCTTCAGGATGGATACCTTAAATTATTGGAGGGCATCACGTCGCTTGAGGAAATACGGCGCGTGTTATGAGTACATTAAAAGGACCACTGTAACCTGTAGGCAAAGTCCTCTTTCTTATACAAGAACGAGGTAAGATACTTCCGAGGAGTAATCCAGTCGAAACCGAATTATCCGGCTAAGATGGTATCCCGGTTGGACGTCGCGTGTGAACTTGATGCCCAATTGCCTACAGATTACAATGGTCCTGAACTCTGCGCGAGAATTAAAGACCCCGACTCTGCTACGGGATCGTTGTATTCATTCTAATCCAAAAACACATGGATGTCAAGACCCCTTCCACCGCACCCCGGGCCACTGTCGACGATCAGGCTCTTGATCAGACGCTGCGCCCGAAGCACTTTCAAGAATATGTCGGCCAACGGCAAATAAAAGAGAATCTCAAGATTCTTATCGGAGCCGCGCGCAAGCGCAAAGAGCCCATTGAACACATTCTTCTCCACGGGCCGTCTGGATTGGGAAAAACCACCCTCGCCTATCTGATCGCCCGCGAGCTCGGTGCCAATCTAAAAATAACTTCGGGTACCGCATTGGAAAAAGCCGGTGACGTCGGGTCAATCCTAACCGGACTTGCCGACGGCGACGTGTTATTCATTGACGAAGTCCACCGCCTTAACCGTGCAGTTGAAGAGGTTATCTATCCAGCCATGGAGAATTTCAAGCTGGACATTATTATTGGCAAAGGCAATGCGGCGAAAACCCTTCAGATTGATCTGTCGCGTTTTACGCTGATCGCCGCCACAACGAAAATATCTGCGCTCTCATCCCCGTTCCGCTCACGCTTTGGCGCGAATTTCCGACTCGATTTCTATACCCAAGACGACATCGAGCACATTATCACACGTTCCTCGGATCTTCTCGGTATTGCCATCGCGCCAGAGGCGGTTAGGGCCATTGCTGAAGCAGCGCGATTTACCCCGCGCGTTGCTAATCGACTCCTGAAGCGTGTGCGCGATTTTGCCCAGATGCACGAGGCGGGAACCATCGATGTCCCTATCGCCCACAGCGCCCTTAAAATGCTTGAGATTGATCATCGAGGACTCGAGGAGACAGATCGAAAAATCTTGCGCATCATTGAAGAGCACTTCCACGGCGGTCCTGTCGGCTTAAAGTCAATCGCGGCGGCACTCTCGGAAGAAGAAGCTACCATTGAAGACGTGTACGAACCCTTCCTCATACGCGCAGGACTTATGGCCCGAACCTCCAAGGGACGTGTTATCACCGACGGCGGGCGCGTTCACCTGGGATTGGAGCCAAAAAATAGTGGATTTGCTTTCTAACATGTCGGGACATTCGAAATGGGCTCAAATCAAACACAAGAAGGCAGTCAGCGACCAGAAAAGGGGTCGTGTATTTAGCAAACTCGCACGCGCAATCACCGTCGCAGCGTGCGGAAACCCCGATCCAAAGAGCAATGTTCGACTCCGCGCCGCTATGGAAGCAGCCCGGAAGGAAAATATGCCCAACGAGAACATCGACCGGGCAGTTCAGAAAGTCAGCGACGTTGACAGTGCTCGCCTGGAGGAGCTCTCTATCGAAATTCTAGGGCCCGGTAATACCGCGCTTGTGGTCAGTGCTATTACCGACAGTAGGAACAGGACTATGCAGGAGATCAAGCGGCTCGTAGCGCTTCACGCAGGACGGATAATGGAACCCGGCTCTCTCGCGTGGATGTTTAGGGCCGGTGCTTCTGCGCCTCTTTCTGAATCCGAAGCTTCGGCACTGTCACAGTTGGTAGTGGCGCTCCAAGAGCACGATGACGTACAGGGCGTACAGACAAACATAGCACCAACCGCATGATTTTTCTTGGCATTGATCCCGGCACTACAAAGATCGGATATGGAATTGTCGAGTATCAGAATAACGCCTTTTCGTGCTTGGCATACGGCATCATCGGCAAGCCAGGGACCGATCGCCAGGACAGCTTTCTTGACACCGCAACTCGCATTCGGGAACTCATCACGCAGTTTCGGCCAGTTGCGGCCGGAATTGAGCGACTCTTTTTCGAGAAGAACCAAAAAACGGCTATGGCCGTCAGCGAAATGAGAGGGGTTATCCTGGCCACGCTCGCCCAGTGTGGCATTCCGGTACATGAACTGACCCCGCTAGAAGTGAAGAAATCAATCTCTGGCTATGGGCGGGCGGAAAAGCGCCAAGTGCAGCTTATGGTGCAGCGAATTCTGGGGTATGCCGAGCCAATTCGACCAGATGATGCTGCCGATGCATTGGCGATTGCCATCAGTTGCGCGAGTGCCCCCCGATAAGTGGATATCCCCGTTGACACTCCTTCCCCCCCAGGTACAATGAGCCAAGATTTTGTATCACTGTTAAATTTTGCGCTTGCGCGAAGTGCTCGTGCGCCCAAGGCGCCGCACTCCCGTCGGCCGCTCCAGTATGAAGCCGTACATACGTTTATCATCACCGCATTACGCATACGGACAGGAGATCTGGGCGGAGGAGCAGGAAGGGGAAGAAACGACCATAGAAGACGATGACGATAAGAAGGAGCGGCCATGGGCTGATGACGATGACGAAGAAGACGAGGATGACGAAGTTGCGGGATGACAACTACTCTCTATCATAAAACGGCCCGCGGGCCGTTTTATGATACCTTGAGGAATTTTCCTTTACCGACTTTTAGCCGTTCTCCCTCCTTGAGCACGTACTTCCACTCTTTAATTTTTTGACCATCGATCTCGACACCCCCCTGATCAATAAGTTGATGGGCCGCTGACATAGTTGGAGCAACACCCGCGGTCACCAGTCCCTTGTCCAGGGACTGACCACGTATTGCCATTTCCTTGTCTTGGGTGGCTCTTTCCACGGCACCTTGACCGTGATACATCCTCACCAGCTCCTCTGCCAACTCTTCCTTGAATTGGCGGGGGTCTCCTTGCGCATGTTCTCCAATCCAGTCGAGGTCTTTTTCGGTACACAATTCAAATGCTGTGGCGACAACCTTATCGTCGAGCATAAGAATTTTGCGCCGGATTTCCTGCGGTTCATCAGAAATTGCAATGAGATTGCCCTCGCTCTTGCCCATCTTCTTTCCGTCGGCTGCGTCAGCAAATAAGCGTAGCGAGAACACGATCTTTTCCTTGCCCGACAATTGTTTCATGAGAGTTCGCCCGACCAACATATTGAACGTCTGGTCGCTTCCCCCGACTTCGCCATCAACATTCATCGCCACCGAGTCGTACCCCTGCATAAGTGGATAGAGAAGTTCGTGAATGAAAATCGGTTTTTCCTGCTTCATGCGCTCCTGAAACATATCACGCGCAAGCATTTGTTGTACCGTAGCGCTACTGGCAAGACCGATCACATTTTCTAGCGTCATCGGGGCAAGCCACTCACTATTGCGTCGAATTTCGAACGACCCTCGTGGTAAGATCTTGGTGATTTGGTCAATATAGTGCCCCATATTGCCCTCTACCTCCTCTTTCGTGAGGGAGCGTCTCGCTGCAGCCTTGTCCGTAGGATCCCCGATACGAGCGGTAAAATCCCCAATAAGAACTACGGGGCGATGTCCTAGTGCCTTGAGCTGTTTCAGGAACAAGAGTGCGATGGTGTGGCCAAGATGAATTTCCGGAGCTGTTGGATCGATCCCCCAATATACCACAAGGGGGGTCGCGCCAAGGAGACGCTCTCGCACTACCTCTTTTGAGGGATATGCCATCTCTCCCTCGACCCGCCGTGTGAGTAGTTCGTCAACAATTTTTTCTTTCTCGCTCATAGCATCAGCGTAGCATACCGGAACGGCTTGTGAAAACACATTTTTTATGGCACAATTGTTCAGTGAAAATTTTCCCGTATCGTCCGGCGCACAATATATCTGCCCGGGTTCACGCGTGGACGCTCCTTGCGCTATGGGTTGTCGCCGGTGGTGGCGCACTCCTTTTTGCCTGGATTATTTATTTAAGAACAACGCTCCCCGATCCAGAGGCGATTGCCACGCGCCAGGTTAAGGAATCAACTAAAATATACGATAGCACCGGAGAGACACTCCTCTATGATATTTATGACGAAGAGCGGCGTACGGTCATCGGGTGGGATCAAATCCCACAAGCCGTAAAAGACGCAACGGTCGCCATTGAAGATGCTAATTTCTACGGGCACAAGGGCTTCGATATCCGTGGCATTGTGCGTGCGTTCTTTAAGATTCTCTCCAGCGGCACCGTTTCGCAGGGCGGGTCCACCATCACCCAGCAGCTTATTAAAAAGGCTCTCTTGAGCGACGAGAAGACGCCGTCCCGCAAGATACGCGAGCTGATGCTAGCAATCGAGGTCGAACGGCATTTTACCAAAGAAGAGATCCTTCTCATGTACCTTAATCAGATTCCCTATGGCTCCAATGCCTATGGCATTGAGTCCGCGAGTCGCACATTTTTCGGCAAGCCCGCCAAAGAACTTGCCCTTGCCGAATCGGCCCTCCTTGCCGCACTACCCCAAGCACCAAGCTATCTTTCCCCCTATGGAAGCCACACCGAGGAGCTTACGGGCCGCAAGGATTTCATCCTTCAGCGAATGCGAGAGTTGAATTTTATTAGTGACGAACAGTACGGCGCAGCGCTTGATGATAAGCTCGAATTTACCTCTGGCCGTACCGGGTTGAGTGCTCCTCACTTTGTCATTATGGTAAAGGACTACCTCGAGCGTAAATATGGATCCGATGCCGTCAGTTCTGGCGGTTTTAAGATTGTGACATCGCTCGATGCAAAACTTCAGACCAAGGCGGAAGAGCTCGTAAAAAAGTATGCCGAAATTAATACCGTCCGCTACAAGGCCTCTAATGCCGCCCTCGTCGCGGTCGATCCCCGCTCCGGTGGCGTTATTGCGCTCGTGGGATCTCACGACTATTTTGACATCGAACACGAGGGAAACTTCAATGTTGCGACTGCCCTTCGCCAGCCCGGGTCTGCGTTTAAGCCGTTCGCCTATGCGGCTGCATTTATTAAGGGATATCCCGACGCAACAACGTTGTTTGACGTCAGAACGGAATTTAACCCCTTGTGCTCCGCTAACGCCCTGCAACAGAAGGACCGCCTCGGAGATAAGTGCTATCACCCGCAGAATTATGACGGCCTCTATCGAGGTCCCGTGAGCATGCGACAGGGACTTGCGCAGTCATTAAACATTCCCTCGGTGAAGACGCTCTACCTCGCCGGTGTTCCCGATACCATTGCGCTTGCCCAGAAGATGGGCATTACCAGCCTTAACGAACCCGCCCGCTACGGGCTCTCGCTTGTGTTGGGCGGCGCAGAGGTGCGACTTGTTGACCTCGTTTCCGCATATGGCGTTTTCGCAAACGACGGCGTGCGTAACCCATGGTTCCTTATTCAGCGTATCGAGCGCGCCGACGGAACCGTCCTTGAGGAAACAGAATCATCCCCCAGCCGAGTTCTCGACTCTCAAATTGCGCGACTCGTCACCAGCGTGCTTAGCGACAACGATGCTCGGGCGGGTGTATTTGGCTACAACAGCCCTCTCTTTTTTCCCAACCATTCTATCGCCGCAAAAACAGGAACCACGCAAGAGAATCGCGACGCGTGGGTCGTCGGATATTCCCCGTCAGTCGCAGTGGGCGTCTGGACCGGCAACAACGACAACGCCTCTATGACACGCGCGGGGGCAGGTATCAGTGCGTCGGGGCCCCTGTGGCGCGAATTTATAGCACTTGCGAACGCGTCGGGCGGAATGTTCGACGAGCCAAGCCCCGTGTCTTCCGACAAAACAATGCTCAACGGGCAATTCCGAGACGCGGCGGGACAAATTCATTCCATCCTTTGGTACGTTGACCGACGCAACCCCCTTGGCCCCCTGCCTGCGAATCCCAGTAGGGACTTCCAGTTCGAGAATTGGGAATCAGCCGCGAGAACCTGGGTCTCTCCGGGAGCGCTGTAATGCTACCTCGGCGCCTCCCTACCGCCTCAAGGGCATAATGAGATACGTGAACTCATTTTTGTCATCGGCCGGACGAATAATGAGCGGGCTTCCGTCCCCGGTAAACTCCACCACCACTTTTTCTGTGGTGATTGCTTTCAACCCGTCGAGAAGGTAGTGGAAGTTCAACGCTAAAGAAAAAGCGTCGTTTTTTAACACCGCGTCGGTCGTGGCTTGTACCTCGCCCTTGTCGCTGTTACGCGCGGTAACACTCAGTGTCCCGTCTTCGCACGAAACCGTTACATCGGAAATTGACGAGGAAAAAAGGCCCGCAAGCCGCACGTTGCGCTCCAATTGCGTTCGACTGATCAGTGCCTTTGAGGCCCATTTTTCTGGAATAACCTTTTTGTAGTCGGGATAGTTCCCGTCGATGAGCCGCGAGATAATCTGGCAATCTTGAGAGGTAAATGCAATCTGATTGTCCCCCACTGCCACGCTTATATCAAGGGCGTCATCTGCGGTGAGGCGTAATACCTCAATCGCCGTTGCGCGAGGAATAATAACTTTCGCGCTCCCGCGAACCTTCCCTTTGGTGATCTTCTCTGCGAGACGAAAGGAGTCGGTCGCCGCACAGGTAACCGTCCCCGACCCCGCCACTAACAGTAATCCCGAAAGTTCTGGCCTTGATTCAGACGTTGCAATAGCATCAACCACTGACGCTAGTAGGTCTTTTAATGCCGGAGCTCCCATCGAAAACAGTGTCTCGGCTGAAATTTTAGGTATAATGGGATACTCTTTGGTATCGGTGCCGAGAATTGCTGTTTTATGCGCCTTACTTGTGATGTGAAGCGTGTTGCTTTTCGTTGATAGTACAACGGTTTCTTCCTCAATGCTTTGAATAACGTCGTTTAGTATTCTTCCTGGAACTGCAATCTCCCCGACCTCATCGGTTTTTGCGCCGATAAAACAGGTAATGCCTATCTCAAGGTTTGTTGCGGCAACTTTAAGCCGCCCACCCTCCGTTTTAAGAACGACATCGGCGAGAATGGGGAGCGCGGCCGTCTTCCCAATAATCGGCTCGATGAGCGAGAGCGCTCGTCTAAAATTTTTCTGCCCGACGGTAAGTTTCATAATAAGGTATAAGTAATTACTTAAACTATTGTTATTATTACTCCGGCTTTTTACCACATGGATACCCGGCGTACGCGTTAACCATGGCAGAATCTCTCGCTAAAAACAGCAACAGGAAACCGTGTAACATGTGGATAGATATCTGATACTGATTGGAAAAAATGTGTGAAACGTTTTTCATAAGAAATCCAATGTTATTTTTTCAACACCCAAGCCCCACATTATCGATACGTTATACACAGCGGACTAGCGCGTTTCAAATGAATTATAAATACGCTCTTTGATAAGGATAAGCTCTTGCTTAAGTGGGTCGTCGGCAGCCTCCTCCCTTTTTATCTTCTCACACGCGTGAATGACCGTTGAGTGGTCGCGACCGCCGAGCTTAGAGCCAATTTCGGGGAACGAGAGCTTGATCTCCTCTCGCAAGAGGTACATGGCGATTTGGCGCGGCCGGACAACCTCTTTTTTACGACTTCGCCGCGTGAGATCATTAAGGGAGATGTTAAAAAAATCCGCGACCGCCTTAAGAACGGTTTGAGGAGAGGTCTTTCTATAGGGAACGCTTAGGTAGGCGTTAAGAATGTTTTTTACCTCCTTGAGGTCGGGCATACGGTTGTAAATTTGCGCAAACGCAATAACGCGATTCAGCGCTCCCTCAAGCTCCCTGACATTTTTTTGAATATGGGTGGCAATGTAGGCCAGCGCCTCATCGCTTGTGGCGTACTCTTTTTCAGTACACTTGATCTTGAGAATGGCAAGGCGCGTTTCAAAGTCGGGCAGGCCAACGTCAATGACCATACCCCCCTCAAAGCGCGAGCTCAAGCGCTCTTCAAGCGCGGGAATGGCCTTGGGGAGGCGATCCGAGGTAAGGACAACCTGCTTATTCTTTACGTGGAGTTCGTTGAAGACGGAAAACACAATTTCTTGCATCTTCTCTTTGCCGGCGATGAACTGAATGTCATCTATAGCGAGCACATCGAGTCGCGCATAAGCGTTTTTAAGATCCTCAATCGTTCTCGTTCGGATTGCCTCGACAATCGCCGCGGTCATTTTTTCAGCGGCGATGTAGAGAATTTTCTTTTCTTTCTGTTGGGAAAGGAGGCGGTTACCAATGGCTTGGATGAGGTGGGTCTTCCCTAGACCCACCCCCCCGTAGATAAACAGCGGATTGTAGAGTTTCCCTGGACTTTTTGTGACGGCAAGTGCGGCAGCGTGGGCGAGTTCATTATTGGAGCCGACCACGAACGAGTCAAAAGTGTATTTCTTATTAAGATTGGTGGTACGGTCGACATCGGGGTCGATATCTGCTCGCGAGGTCTCCTCAAGCTCTTTTTCCAAGATGATTTTTGAAAAATCCTGCTTGGTGAGCTCTGGTTTGGGCTGCCCAATGATATAGCGAACGTCTCTGATCTCCGGAACAAGCTTGCGGACCGATTGGAGAATTTGTTTATTGAATTTATTTTCGAGCCACTCTTTGACAAAGCCATTCGGCACACTGACGAGGATGTTCGATTGGTCTCGCGAAACAACGGAAGTGTTTCTAAACCATGTGGTGAAATGAGCGCGCGAAAGAGCTATCTCCATTTCGCCGAGCACCGCTTTCCAAATATCCTCGTTCTGCATGGTGATTAAAAAATATGAGACGCCGCAAACGTTGTCCGAAACCACGATAGCGCACGAGACAAGAAAGGAAAGGAGGGTTTTAGTGGACAACCTGTTTATAGCAGGTGGAAAAACGGACGCAATATTGACGGCTGAAAAAAACGTTGTTGGGTGAAAAATATGTTGACGAACGGAGTCGTGGAAGATATACTCACCCCACGAACTCATGGGCGCAAAAGCACTAACCTATCGGCCGAAACGTAAAAAGCGCAAGCGAAAGCACGGATTCCTAAGCAGAATGCGATCACGCGGCGGACAACGAGTCCTGCAGCGTCGCAGAGGTAAAAAACGTGCACGCCTGGCGGTCTAGTAACCGTGGCACTCGCAACACAACACCGTCTACCGGCCAAGATTTTCCGGCAGGTCCTAACGCAAGGAAAAACTGTGCAAGACAGTTTTTTCTTTTTTAAGATCTTGCCGAATCAGTTGGGAGTGATACGGGTAGGCATGGGTATTCCGGTGCGACTCGTGCCTAGCGCGGTGGATCGTGTAGCAACACGGAGGCGTATGGCGCAAGAGATCGAGCCGGTGGTCAAGGATGCGGCGGTCGGGTATGATATTGTGATAATGGTGAGAAAACATAGGGGAGAACAGCCGCCAGGACAACTTAGGCGCACGTTCGAAAAAATTATTTCTCAATCTTGAATTACCTACACATAGCTATGAGGAAAATGGTTCTGGGGGGCATTCGCATCTATCGCTCTCTGGCGCCGTGGGTGTTGTCGTTCGGTGGACTTCAGACGTTCTCGGGATGCCGCTTTCCCGTGTCATGTTCTCGATTTGCCGAAGAAGCGATCTCTCGCCACGGTCTCATTCGCGGCGGTACTATGGCGCTTGAACGACTTGCCCACTGCCATCCGTGGAGCGGGCGCTGTCTACGCATATGACCTGGTTATATAACGAAATTCTGTATCGTCCGCTCTTCAATGTGCTTGTCTGGATTTCCCAGCTGCTTCCCGGCAACGATTTTGGCTTGGCAATTATTGCGCTGACGCTTATTATTCGGGGACTTCTTTTACCGCTATCGCTTGCGACGGCACGCTCCCAACGGGTGATGCAGAAACTCAACCCGCGCATACAAGAACTCCGAGAAAAATTTAAACAGGATCAAGCGGGACAATCAGCCGCTATGATGGCGCTCTATCGCCAGGAAAAAGTTAATCCGCTTTCCGGGTGCCTGCCCCTTCTTATCCAACTTCCGGTCATCATTGCTCTGTATCAGGCCTTCCTTGCGGGATTTAAACCAGAAAATCTTAACCTCCTCTACTCATTCGTGCCTCGGCCCGAATTTATTAATACACTTTCGTTCGGCATTATCACCATAACCGCGCAGAGCCCCCTGCTTGCCGTGGGAGCCGGTATTGCCCAGTTTTTACAGGCGAAGATAACGATGACTGCCCAAACCACCAGCCCTCAACCGGAGATGGCAGCCGCACTGAATGCTCAAATGGTCTATATCTTCCCCATTATGGTAGTGGTGATAGGTTGGAATCTCCCCGCCGGCCTCACATTGTACTGGATCGCGACTGCATTATTTTCTATCGGAGAACAATTATATCTCCGGAAGGCGGTTCGCTGATCACATTACCATGGACACGACGTTGCGGGAAGCCATACAACAATTTATTTCTGCCACGCTCCGGCTTATGCAATTGGAGGGAACAGTGGATATCCAAGAGAATATTCGTGACGGGCTTCGAGAAATTTCGGTAGCCATCACCGTCCCCGACCACGCAGAGGTGTTTATCGAGAGGAACAGCCAGGCGTTGGACGCGCTCGAGCACGTCGTGAGGCTCATGCACGGCCGAGACGCTACCGATAGAGTTGCGATATCTGTTGATGTCAATAGACATCGGCACATGCGACTTGAGCGCGCCATTACACTTGCTCAACAAACGGCGGAGCGGGTTCGCGCGACCGGACAAGCGGAAACCCTAATGGCGATGAGTTCGCAAGAACGCCGCGCGGTACATACAACGCTGGCGGCATATCCGGGGATTACCACCGAGAGCGTTGGACAAGAGCCAACCCGGAGGATTGTTATCAAGGCGGCTCCTATTGCGGAATAATAAACGACCAGAGAAGACCATCGTAGGCATTGCGGACAACCCCCCACCCTCCGTGGGTTAACGTCTCTCGCACACTCAGCGGAGTCGTTGCATAGGTAGTGGTGACCCATGGGGTGTCATTTGTCATACGGGTAACCGCGAGGACATCGGGCACCACGGTATTGCCGTATCCCTCACTGGAAAGTGGCGTCTTGGGCATGCCGCAGACGAATGCGGTAACCGTGGACCACGCACATTTCGATGCGAGCGTTGTGATGGGAGGGGCATCCTCTCGAGCGGTAGCAAGGGTAATGATACTGGTGTGAAGCGAGCCATCTTCGAACCACGAAAGGAGTACCCGGGAGCCGTCAGACGACCATACGGCATGAAGCTGGCTGCGTCCCTGAATGACTTGGACAAGCCGTCCATCAAGGCCGAGAAGATAGAGAGTACGTAACCCGTCGCTATCGGTGGCGATGAGCGCGATACGTTCCGGAGTTGGCCAGGAAAGTTCTGCGCTGTTCATGCGTGTTGCCAAAATCTCTTTTGCACCGGTTCCATCGGCAAGCGTTACCACGATACGTCCCCGAGCGCCGTCATTTTCAAGATACACGACCTCGTCCCCCTTGGGCGAAAACGCGACGGCGAGCACATTGGCCGGAAGGGATCGAAACGATTCCGTACGAAGATCGAAGAGTTGCCAACCGTGGAGCATGGCAGAATCGACTAACGCGGCGATCGTAAATCCATCCGGGCTCCATACTACGTCCCGAACGGCGGTGTGCAAAAGCGTAGCAAGTGTTTGGTACTGTCCCCCGTCGGGCTTTGACTCTGCGAACGTTGCGTTGCCGGCATCCCAAAACCTGACATTGCCTCCGCGTGTGATGGTCGGAAAGAGCACTCGTTCAGAATTAACTCGCGTGAGGCGCAAGGAGACCGGCAGGTCCTCCTCACCCGGAGTGTTTTCGGCAACGCTACGCGCAATATGTGCAACGGGCAGTTCGGTCTTTTGTGACCACCAAAGATAACTCCCCACAAATATGTTTGCGGCGACAACGATGACGACAAGAATAAGTAACCAACGGTGTTCGCTCATGGTGAGGTTAGACGCGCAACGTGCTGTACGGTGGTACTGCGTGATTTAATAATTGCCCAGAGCACGAAGACTGTCCGTAGAGGGAGGATGTTGAGTCCCGGGATGAGTTCTCCGAAAACACCCACGAGCACGCGGCGGAAGTGTTTTTTACCGCTTTTCGTGAAGCCGAGGACCACAAGAAGAATGCCGTCGCACAAGAGCCCCACAAACCATCCCAATGTCCCTATCGTCATAATCTCGACGGCATCTCCGATAAGAGAAACAACGATAAGGCAAAAAGACACGACCCAACCGAGGGATTCTTCTCGTTGAGACGAGTCGGCCTGGCCTGATTGACCCCCCTCCGCCGGTTGGAGACCCCGTTGCCGCTGTCGTTCAAGCTCGACTTGGACTTGTTCTTCTGAAGTAATATCGGCCATGGAATGCTACTGTGTCATTTTTGCCCATTCCTGCTTTGCTTTTTCGATTTCTAGAAGCTGGCGCGGATCAGATGTGATGACCTGATCCTCGGCGTAGGATGCAACTACGCGGATGCCGATATGGTTCTGTCCTAAAAAGAAGAGACCGAATCCAACCCGCGCCTCCAGAAGATAATATTTTTCTGCGTCAGTCAGATTGAACGTTTGCTGGATGATATCAACGGCGGCTGGCGACTGTTTCATGAGGATCTGCATTGAGGAATTGGTGACGATGGCCTTTCCCTGGGGCGTTGCCATGAAATCCGGTATATCTTGGGAAATGGTAGTAAGTCCGACGTAGTATTTCCTTCCTCGTTTGGCGATATTAAATAGAAAATCCGCCCCCGTGGGATATTTCATAAGCCACCACGCCTCATCAACCACCAACAGGCGTTTACGCAATTCGCGACGTACTTGTGTCCAGATATGGCTTAACACGAGGTACATGGCGATAGGCCGTAGCTCCTCCTCCATATCGCGAATACTGAACACCACGAGCTGGTTATTGAGGGCGACATTGGTGGGTCGGTTGAGAAATCCCGCAAAGGTGCCCTGGGTAAACTTGCGCAAGCGTACTGCCATGGCATCTGCGCCCGTCATTCCCTCAAGCACACTCTGGAGATCGGCCAAAAGCGGCGGTTGCGATTGGGAGAAATCGCTATCCGGCAGGATGTCCTTTATGGCATAGGTCTGCATGAGCGCCTCATCGAGAATAGAATCCTCCTGCGGCGTCAATTCCCCCAGGAGGAGCTTCATAAGGCCCGCAAGGTCAAGGATATGGGATTTGAAGACGTCAGAGGGCGACTCCCCCTCTTTAGGTATGGGTAGATCAAACGGATTGATGTGCTGATCAGAGTTGATGGAAATTTTGACAACAGTTCCACCAACGGTTTCTGCCAAGAACTTATATTCTTCTTCGGGGTCGATGGCGAGGACCTGCGTATCGAACATTAAGCTTCGGAGAATCTCAAGTTTTACGGCATAGCTTTTACCGCCTCCCGATTTTCCAAACACAACACTGTTAGCATTTTCCAGATCAAATCGGTCAAACAGTACCAGGGAGTTGTTATGGGTGTTAATGCCGTAAAGAATACCCGAATCCGATGTCAGGTCGTACGAGACAAAGGGAAAGATTGACGAGATGGGTTCGGTGTTGAGCGGCGTGGAGATTTGGAGGCGGTCATCGTTCAGGGGCAGTGTCGACATAAATCCCTCAACCATGCGGAAGATGGACGGTTTCGGGAACACCAGCTGGTATTCCAAGAGTCCGCGGATTTTGTTTTCGGCTTCCTCGAGCGCTTTTAGGTCGTTCTCGTAGAATGTGATATAGACACCAAGGTCAAAGAATTTGTCAGTTCCCTGCTGGAGCTTATCTCGCAACGTTTCAATGTCGGCGATAGCCGTTTCCAGAAGCGGGTCACGCACCTTTCCCTTGGCGGCCTCGTCAAATGCTTGTGCCTGAAGGCGCGCAAGCTGGTCGCGGAGTTGTTTTAGGACTGTAGCGGTATTTTTTGGCGCGACATAGATGGAAATGGATAGTTCGCGATCCAGATTGACGATAGACGCAAACCAATTGGTATGAAGATAGCGCGGGTAGGTTGCAAGAAAGATGGTCCGCACCAGTTTCTGTCCAATCTGGACATGCGTCGACGAAATATTGAGCGCAGACGGCGCGAGCGCATCGGGCATCAGTTGTTCGGTTTCTCGAAATGCCATATTACGGTTGGGTGATTCTCACGCCGGGATTATAGAATGCATAAAAAAGTTGTTTCAGTTCATCCGTGGGGATGATGCGTGCCCTCAGGCCAAGCCCCACCAGTCCATCGAAGACAAGCTCAACGCGTTGGGCAAGCTGATTGCGATACACGGAAAATTTTTCCTCTTCCATGGCGGCGGTAGGTTTTTTCCGTCGTACGAGCGACGCAACGCGGTCAAGAATCCCCGTTCCTCCGGCGGTCTCTACTACATAGAAAGGCACGGAGATATAAAATTTCTTAGACATTATGTTTGCAAGAGTTGAGAGTTCGCGTATGAATGTGGTATATTCCGCGACTTGAACCTGGAGAAGCTCGTTGGTGATGGACTGGGTTCTTTCTCCGAGTAATTTGAGGTAGGCCTCAATCTCAAATTTCCGTGAATCGACGACAATCTGCACCGGAAAGTCGACTGAATTAATAAAGCTCTGAAATCCCTGAATGATGGCTGCCTGTTCCTGCTCTGAACGCAACTCAAAATTAATGGCGGATATCTCCAGGACCATACGCAAGGAGCCGTTCTGAAGAACGACGACATCGTCGTGAATGTCGCTGATGGCGACGAGGGGTTTTGTCGAGGGTGTGGCCATTATGGTGCGGGTGTGCGGGGTGACACAGGGAGGTCTTGGGATGCGCCTTGCTGATAGAGATACCTTTTCGGATTGAGCACATAGGCCAGCGCATAGGCGAGATAGTTAATAAGGGGCATGTCTTGTATGCGGACAAATGCCAATGCGAGCGAGACGGCACTGACGGGTACTGCAAAGACAAAAAAAAGAAACCGTGGTCCTATGACCATGAACGCGACAAAGATGAGCGCGGTGCCCCCCGCAACCCAGAGAAACTGCTTGAGCGTAAATGGCCCAATGAGCTTGATTTCCGTCTGAATAAATTGTGGCAGTTGAAATCTCATATCCTAGAAGCTATTCGCCATCACGCAGGTTAATTATATGGTCGGTGCCCTGGTCTTGGCTAGGGACAGATTGGTTGAGTTGGCGGATGCCGCCTGATTCTGGCGTGATCCGTGGGCGGAGCTTCACGTTGAGCACCTCATTGAGAATGCGATCTGCAATGTTAGCCGCAGTTGCTTGGTCGAGTTGGAGATGCTCGGCGATAAGCGGGGCAATATCTCCTGACATCGCAAGACCCGTGATAACCTCTCGGACAACAATAGCCATAAATTCTATTTCGCCATCAGAAAAACCGTTATCTCGGCCGATCCGGTCAATGAGATCTGCGGTTATTGGGGATAAGAGAATGTCTTTCTGCTCGTCGGTGAGTAAATTAAAGCGCTGAAGGAAGGCATTGCGGGATGCCTCATCTTCCTGGCTGATGCCGGCAGAAAATGGACTTGCAATGAGATATTGGGAAAGATTTGTTGGCATGATTTAGGTTGTTGGTTCTTGTGCGGCCGCTACCCTCTCGCGCTCGTGGAGTTCATCGAGTCTCTTTCTGGCATTTTCCTGACGGAGATCTGCTTCTCGCTGTTCTTTGAAATAGGTCACAATAGTTCGCTCAATTCCTTTTGTACGGTCTTGCAGTGTGCGACCCTCAAGACCCTGATTAGAGAGTTTCTCCCGCTCACCCTGCTCATGAGCAATCGCGCTTGCAAGTTGTCTGGCGCGTTCTTGGGAGGTGTTGATTGTCGCCTGGAGAAGCACTTTTTCTAGGGCCTCCCTTTTTTCGTCAGAGGCCTGCTTTTCAACGCCCGCGATTCTCTCCGCGGTGAGCCACTTCATGAGCGCGGGCGAGGGATCAATCTCAACCCGTGTCTTTCCGTCATCGTACGTATACTTCTTTGTGAGCGCAGAAAGTGTCTTTTTTGAAAACGAGACAAATTCTTTTATACCGAGCTGCTTGAAATTGTCCTCAAGAATTTGAGCGGCAGTCCTTTGGAGCTCTTTAATCTTTTCGGGATCCGTTTCGTCGCCTTTTTCAAGCTTTCTCTTATTATTGTCTGCAACGATTCGGGCAACCCACAGTGGGTTCACATTGCCCTTCTTCGCTTTGCGCAAAAACCCATCCGTCCCGTCAGGAGCGAGATTCTCCACCGCTTGTTGAAATTCCTTCTCGTCCTTGAATTTGTTGTTCTCCGCCATGTCGTCAAGCTGTGCCTGTGCCCGTTCAAGAAAACCCCTCTCCGCAACGTTGCGGGGCGTTTTTAGGTCAGCATAGCGCTTGCGAAGTTCAATCACCTCGCCCACTTTGAGTTTTTTATCTTTGAGAAGCAATTCACCCGCTGCAAGTCCGCGGTATCCTTTGTCTGTCTGCATAATTGTTCGCAGCTCTTCAATAGAACGCTGTTCCTCCTCTAGCTTTTTCTTTTCAACGGGAATATTTTTTGCGATAAGTGTCTGTTTTTCAAGAAATGCGCGTTCCGCCAATTTTGTAAACGGGGCCGCTCCCCCAAAAAGCTTTGTCTGTGTGCCAGGGATTCTCCCGTATCCTTCCTTTTCTATTTCTTCCAAGCGTTTTTTCCCAGCCGCCTGAAACGCTCCGATGCCCGTTTGCCGCAGGACGATGTTCTTTGCCCATTGCGCTCCATTGACGGCGCCGACACCCGCGATTAAAGAGCCCTTAATGGCGGCGTTGGTACCCCCGATCAACATGAATGCGACGAGAGCATAGAAGAAAAGCGTTTGTATAGTGATATTAAGACCGGCAACGAGCGGAAGAGCGGTGCTTCCCGCACTGGTAGTGATGATAGAAGAGATGACGGTGTCTTGCTGGGAAAGCACAATCATGCCCAGATAGAGAACTGCCAGGAAAATGGGGAGAAAGAAATTCCAGCCAATAAAATAGTGCCACCAGCTTTGATAGCCCTTCTTAGTGCTTGGGAGGACACTTGCTAAAAGCGCAAGTGGCGACAAAATAGTGAGGAGCCATAGAAATGGCACGCGGATAAATGCAAACACAAGAGCAACGAGGAGAGAAAAGTCGACAATAAAAACCATGATGCCGGCAAAAAATAATTGAGGCGTATTGAGGATATCTCTGTTGGTCAGCTCAAACCATTGTCCCGGCCTAAGAAATTGCCCCATGCGATCTCCAAAGTCCCCTATTGCCGTGATGAAGATAGAATTTAATGACTGCGTGCCGTCAATGATAAGGCCGCAGATGACTAAGCTAAAGTTAATGAGGAGTGCTGCAATAATAAACTGGGCCATTATCCGACCCGGATCGTATTCCGCCAGCCACGATACTTTGAAAATCATGGAGAAAGCCATGGCGATCATAATGAGGATAAAGAACATGTTGGTGAAGTCCCTGACAATCTTCCACGTTGATTGCACCACGCTCACGTCGGTGGAAGCCGTCATGTTGATGGCAAGGTTGAGTCCTTTTAGGAGAAGCGACAATAGATTGGCGGCTAGCTCAAAGATGACCCAAGAAACTTTATTGACGACAAAGGTGATACTCTCCGCCACGATCGCGTGAGCGTATGAGATCTCAAAAAAGGCCACACCAATGGCACAGAGTAAAATAATTGTAGCAAGTTTTTTTGATTCTATCTGGCGCATATTATTGCACCCCCGGTTCACAAGCGGCTATGGGATTAGCCCACAGACTGCCATCACTTACTAAGAAATCGATAGAGACATCTTCACGTGGGGCGGTAACTTCAAGAACCAGCTCGTCTTCGAGGCCTTGGGCGTGCGCGCGACACAACGTAACGCCCGCCATGGCGAATGCCCCGCAAATCACGTCTCGTGCTGTTTCGGGTGAAGCTCCCGGGCGGAGACGTATTTCACCTCGGCCTCCAATTTCGAATAAGTCGGGGCGTTGTTCTATGGCTCGGTCTTCTGCCGCGCTCACTCCGTTACCGTATTTTTCATAGGCAGGATCGTCCTTGACGCATGTGCAAGCAGGATTGCCGCCCGTACAGGATGTGGGACCCGGACTACCCGTCGGTGTTGGACCCGGCGACCCATCTTCGTCCAGATCCCCGGTCGGGACCTGAGGATCATTGACATACGATGGGTACTCTTCTTCTTTACTGAAATCGATAAACCGGTCACTTAATCTGGTAATCACTCTCACGAGCACTTCGTTTAACTCATCTGCATTGGTAAGCCATGCAAGCTCTTGATTGATCGTTGCTCCTACGCTGGCGGCAACGTAACCGGAAGGCGATTTGATGTCAGCGAAGAATACACACCTCCCACTAGCATTTCTCTGTTTACAGCTCGCCTGGGGTGAGCCTCGGGTAGCCAGGAAACCCTGACCCGTTCGTGCTTCATTTAAATCTGCCGATACCTCAAGTGCGCGTTGCTTATTGACCTCACTGAGTGCTGCGAGCGCTAAACCGTACGGATTATTCTGCGGCTGGAGAAGTCGCTCAAATACAGCCCATCCACCGTTTCCTGTAAAATCTTTTTGATATTTTGCTATGTCAAAATTTTGAGGCAACGTACACTTAGCACGCAGAGTAAATGGATCGAAGTCGCCTACCCGGATATTTTGATTCTTAAGAGAAAGCTTATCCTTGGGTTGGACATGAAAGGTATTTTTAAGATCTTTTGAGAGATAGTCGCACAGCTTGGTATTAGATAGAATAGCCCGAAAGACCGCCTCCCCGCGATATTCCGCATTCGTTTGGAAGTTTCTCCAGTTTCTTACATATGCAGGTCCCCCCTCTCGTCCGCCCCTTCGAGCGGCGAAGAGTATTCTAGTAACTTCATTGTCAAAAAATGTTCGCGCCGCACAGCGGGCGACCAGATCCCAAATTTCCTCCTTTTCACGCAGTGTAGTCGTGTCGTTGAGTATATCTTGGAGTTCATCTATCGCTGCTGCGTCTTCCACGGGAACTTTCGTTCCAATGAGAGAATTAATTGCCCTATCAATTTTGCGTTTTGCAAGTTTTCTGAGCTTCTTTTTTATAAAGTTCTGGATCTTACTAGCGATCCAGCTAGCTCCCACACACTGGGCGGCATCCGTAATCTTCTGTGGAACGCCTGGAATAGTTGCCGCGGATGTCGGTGCGGGAATTAAAAAACCAGTGACGATGGCAATTAAACAAGAGGTTGCAATAAATCTTCTCATCGATAGTCGTCTAAAATTTTCTCGCTATACTCATTCAAAATATCTGGGATAGTTTCGAGAAGAATTCCGAAGACGCCATTCGCCGCCAGTATTCTTGCTATCGGGTCATCGGTTTTTGTTGCGACTTCTACGGCTGCGTAATTACGCTGAAGGTCGCGTAACGTAGAGACGAGTCGCTGGTGAAAATCGCTCCAGATTTTAGTGACGGAAAGGGATTCGAGTTCTTTGGCTAGTGCGGCTATCTTTTGAGCGCTGCCCTCGAATGAATACAAATCAGAAGAAGTATTCTGGGGATCTAAATCGAGGTCGATGCTATCGGGAAGAGTTGCTAATAATTGTGCGCTTGCTAGTGCGTATCGTCTCTTATTCTCTGCCGTGTCTGGGACAATAATGATTGATGCCTGCTCGAGAGTAAGGGAGCGATGATCCAGAATGTCTTCAACGATTGAATTAACCGATTTTTCAAATGAGGGATTATCGGGTTTTAACGAGCCTTCTGTTAGGCCAGCTATAACAAGACTAGCGAATCTTTCAGAGATGTGCTCGTCAC
>ERZ1292629.483-Hain-H43-01um-R1-483-length-43243-cov-8_pt1 | contig 43243 bp, 45 predicted proteins | sample MGYA00564399_ERZ1292629 | MGnify/ENA primary metagenome ERZ1292629 (study PRJEB36523, sample SAMEA6512636) | groundwater metagenome | collected 2019-01-08 | study: AquaDiva: Metagenomics assemblies of 32 groundwater samples
ACAACAAGCAGTCGCAAAAATGCCCGCCGAGTGCAATCGAGGGTGGCCTTATACACAATTTTGACAATGCCGCGGCGCGCCGTTACCATCGTAACGAGCAGTTTGAGAACAGAATATTGAGGTGCGTGTTTTTTGAAAGCGCATCGCTGAAACGAAAGATAAAATTATGAAAATCAAGTCAGACGGAAACGAACTCGTCACGCGCTTATGGGACAACTGGCACGCGCATTTCCGGCAAGGGCCGCTTCTTGAGTTCCTTGTAGAAATTTTCATCCAGTCCGGATGGCGCAGGCGCATCGTCGCCGAACCAAACACCCAGCCGCCCAAACTTACTGGACAAGAAGCGATAGACTACTGCCTAGGAATCAAAGATCGCGCCGCGAAAATTCTTCACGGTCAGGAATTCATGCCGATACCAGTGTTGCAGATTACGGAGAAAACAACTTCGGAGATGGTGCTTCGTGCATATGAACTTGGCGTGCGGGTATTCAAAGTCTACCCGTTTTTCGTTACAACAAACTCCGAAAACGGGGTGGTGGATTACACGAAGATCTATCCCGCGCTCGGAGCGCTCGAAGGCAAAAAGGATGTGGTTGTGCAATTCCATGCCGAGACGCCGCGATCTGAGGTTGAGGGGCGGTTCAAAGAGGAAGCATTTCTTGGTTGGGAGCTTTCCGAAATCGTTAAGCTATTTCCCGGTCTTCGCCTCACGGTTGAGCACATCAGTTCTGCTTTCGGTATCTCATGGATGAAATCGAAGAGGACGGAAGGACGCCCAATCGCGGCGAGCGTTACGATTCAACACCTTACGAACACAGTGGATGATGTTTTGGGATACAGCAAGCGGAGCGGCGGACTCGTGCGCGTTCATGAAGGGTTCAAACCGCACGCGAAAGACTTAAAAGATCGGGATGCAATCAGAGCCGTCGTGCTCGCAGGCGACGAGGGCTTTTTCTGCGGCAATGACGATGCATGGCATCTCAAGAAAAACAAGGAGTGCGCGGGCGTAAGCTGTGGTGCGGCAAATTCCATCGCCGCGCCATCGCTCATCATCCAGTTCTTTGAGGAAAACAACGCGCTTCATCGTCTTGAGCCGTTTGTGTCCGAGTTCGGTGCCGAGTTCTACGGGTATCTATTGAATACAGAAACGATTCGTTTCGTGAGGAAGCCGTGGCAGGTTCCCACAGAGCTAGTAGTTTCTGGCGCAAACGATACCGTCGTGCCGTGGCGCGCTGGCGAGGAACTTCAGTGGCAAATCGCCGATTGAGGTCAGCGAGAGAAATGGAAAAATAGAAACAAAAAACTCTCGGGCTACGCGTCCGAGAGTTTTTGAATTTTAATGTCGACTTTCTTTCGAGGTTTAGTTTTGAAGCGCCTTCTTCAAAAATTCCTGCGTGCGGATCCAGGCTAATTCTGCAGCTTCCTCGTTGTATGCAATATTGGTTCCTTTGCGTGAGTTAGCGAATCCATGGCCGACATTCGGATAAATGTATACTTCGTGCGAGCCGTTTGCGGTCGCGAGCTCCGCTTGGAATTCCCGCACATTATCCACTTTGATCGAAGCATCTTTTTCTCCGAAATGACCGAGAATACTCGCGCGCATGTGTTCAAAGTCGTCTTGCGGGTCGAATTGCCCGTAATACATGACAGATGCTTTGACTCCTAAGTCATTTGCCGCCATCTGATAAGACCATCCGCCGCCAAAGCACCAGCCGACGGATGAAAGTTTGTCTTTTTCCACGTCACTTCGCGCTTTGAGAAAATCCACCGCCGTTCGGAGATTTGAAAATGCTTCGTCAATATTATTGCGGACCTCGCCGGAGAATTCACGGGCTGTTGTTGCGTTCGTCGTACTTTTCCCGTCGTAGAGATCGACTGCGAGCGCCACATATCCCTCTTTAGCAAACCTGTCTGCTAGTTCTTTGATGTCATCATTCAATCCCCACCATTCATGGATTAGGATAATTCCCGGGTATGTTCCGATTTTTTCCGGCGCGGCCAGATACCCTTTTACGTTTTTATAGTAAATAGCTTCTTCTCTTCTGATGATGGCAGCAGGGGATTCGTCATTTTGCAGATTTGTTTGCTTTTCGATAGGTGGCGTGAAAGAAAAAAATCCACCGGCCAATACGCCGATAGCAACAATGACTACGACAATTATTGATAAAATTCTTTGCACGTTTCAAATATATCAGGTTTTTTATCTTCCGTATCTACTAGGACATCTCGTAGTCGGTTTTCTTACGTTGAAAAATAGAGTGCGCATACTGCGATGATTGTGATGATAAAGAAAATTCCAAGCGTGTACGCGAGGAGCAAAATCGCTTCTTTCTTTTTCCCATCTACGTACCAGAGCGCGGGACGACCGAAAATCAAGGCGCCGGTCAGAGCCGCAGAGAATACAAGAAGCGAAAGCATTACAATCGGAACGAGCACTGTGTCATTCCTCTCTTTTCCGAAAAGCGTAGGCGCGTAGAACATGAACGTAGCAATCACGGCTACATAGAGAAACGTGAGCATTGCATTCAAAAAGGCGATTTTGATAATCGGTTTCATATTGTTAAGTATACAACATTGCGTGGCTAGGAAATCTCAAAAACTTTTTGCTTTGAAGTGGCGCCGGATATCAAACAAACACCAATCGTTGGAACGCCAAAATATTGAGCCAGCGCTTTTGTGATCGCATAGTTTGCTCTGCCTTCGCGCGGCGGTTCTCTGACTGCAACGATAAAGTGTGTCTCGTCAATTTTTGCAACGCCGGGCATTTTCGAATTTGGTTTTGCGGTAACGAAGATTTTCATGTGATCAATTTTTGCATAAACCAATCTGGCATCAATTTATTAAGCAGTCGCAGACTATTTTTTTCTAGCTTTGCTTCGCTTGTGAACACAAAAGACTCGATACGGCAAGTTTAGTAGGGTAGTAATAAAATACCACAAAGCAACAATAAAGCTATTTCATAGTTTTTTTATTGACACGCGAATAGAATTTGCTAATCTGAATACTGCAAAAACAATCGCGAAAAATCGTGATACAAATCGAAAGGTACCCAGTATGTCGAAGAAAAATAACGGAAAAGACCGAGGAAGCAAACGGGCGTTGGGTCGAGAGCAGAACCGGAGGCGGAAGCAGGCGGCTATCGATGCGAAGCGTGGCTGCAAATAGTTCATTCGTTACGGGTGGCTAAAGCAAAAAGCGAAGCTACGTCCTCAAGGGGATGTAGCTTCCGTATTAAACTCTGCTGTCCGACTCGAGCTAGAACCTTCACTGATCAAGCCCAGTAAATCGATTTCAATTAGTTTTATTTTAACATCTCGACGCGTCTCGAGCGCTCACTACTTTAATTCCCCTCTCATCCAAACATCAATGCAGCATCGAAGAAATTTTGCTCCATAGCGCACCAACTCAGCGTCTCGCTCATTCTTTACATTTTTCGCGCCGTGGAAAAGATTACATCTAATTTGGTATATGAAATTAAAAACCTCATCCAAATTGTTTTCATTGGTCAATGAAACCGTCTGACGTGAATTAGGTCTCATATTTTTGACGGGCGAGAGCCTTTTCAAACTCGTTACATATCCCAGTAATGATTGCCAGTTTTTTAATATCTGTTTCTTAAATTCGGTATTATGCTGATAAAAATAGTTTAATTTATCCCTGTCTTTTTCGCATTGAGAAATCTCAGTTAAATATGCGTCGAAAATCATCCAACATAACATGAAGTCAAGCCACGGATCCTTCCATATCTTAAGTCTTATATTTTTTAGCTTTGCGTACCACCATGCTATCCTATCTTTAAAGCTCTGATTAGTTTCTTGAGTATAAGAGAGAACCATTGAGATTTTAATTTGGTCGTCCTTCCACGCAAACAAAATATCGAGCTTCCGACAGCCAAGCTTCTAATTCAGATCCAATTATTTCGTCTGAAGATATAAAATTACCGTAATTCTTTGATTCATGACCACTCCTATTATTTCTATTCAAACAGCACTTTTTTACAACTGGTAAGGAGGCAAATTTTGTAGTGAAATTATGAGATTGAAATGATTTAATTAAAGAATGTCCGCTTCCCCCTTTTTCGACAAGCGTAGAGACGTACATGGCAACGGTGTCCGTCAAAATACGTTTGCGCTTCTGTAGTTTAGAAAAATCTTTGCCTTCAGCGTGTTTCGCTTCAGATTCTGCGTTTATTTCCTTTAGCCATCCGAGTGCTTCTTCTGCGCGCTCTATTGTATATTGCATTGCTTGTCTTGCCGGAACCATATTAGATCTATCCATATGAAATGATGCTCCTCGAGCTAGCTCAAGTTGGCTGTGTTCTCCGGTCTAGTACTGATACCTTGCAAGCAGTATAAGGCTTCTTTGGGTTCGATTAAAGGGCTCATTTGACCCGTCTCGGTCTGGGGTCAAATGAGACAAATGAGACACCAACATGAGTGTCTCATAATATCCTTAATTCTGGATATCTAGCTCATTCTACAAGAAGCGATATAATTGGCATATAAGTCGAGGTTTACGAATATTTCAACAATGATAAACAGACTTGTTCGATCAAAGTCATTCTGAAACGTTAGGGAATACTCAAGACAGCGAGTAGCACTGTTGGATAAAAACTAAACATTGTTTCCAATGAAAAAGGTAATAATAGGGAAAGACATTAAAGAAAAAGAAAAATTCAAAGCAGAGCTCTTTAATGAGCTTTTAGAATATCATTTTGAAAAATCTGCGGTTCAAAAATGTCGCAATAGAGGCGCTAAAGAAACTGCTAGAGGACGAGCTGCGCGGGCGGATGAGAAAGAATATCGTCAGGTTCAAATCACTTGCAGAATTACTGGAGAACATCATTGAGGAGTACGAGAATAATATTATCAGCTCGGCGAAAGTGATCGAGCGACTGATTGAGCTTGCAAAAGAGATAAAATCGGCCGGAGAGGCCGGAACGGAGTTGGGATTAAGTGAAGAGGAGGCCGCTTTTTATGATGCCCTATCTGCTGGTAAAAAAGTTGTGCTTAAAGATGAGGGACTTAAGGATCTGGTAAAAGAATTAGTAAAAATGATTAAGCGGGACTTAGCCGTGGACTGGACCAACAGCGAGGTTATAAAGGCAAGAATCCGCGCGAACGCACGTTTGTTGCTTGTCAGAAATGAATTCCCGCCCGAAGAGAGTGAGAGTATTTTAGATTTAATCTATAACCAAGCAGTTTCGTTATATAGGGATTTTGTGCCATCCACTTAAATTCCATGGACGATCAAAACCAAATTTTAACGAAGAGGATTTAGCTAAGCTGTTGTCGCAGCTTGATCCAAAAATGCTCGGCGAAAGCATTAACTTTGATGATTTTAAAAATAAACTAGAGAAAGCTGGTAAGGCGTGGTTTGGTTGGGAAGAGATAAAAAATCATATTGAATTAGCAAATTGGGCAATACGAACACGCTTTGAAACGCTTTCATCCGTCAGTGCACTAGCTGCCACACTTTTAATTATCGCCACCTTTAACGATAAACTAATCACGCTCGATAATTATGTCCGTGTATTGCTTACGATTTTACTTATTATGATTCCCGGCAGCTTGTGGGGCTTGTTTTACGAAACAAGTAAGGCGGCTGGCGATAGTTTTAAGAAGATTTATGAAGTTGCTGAAAAAAGTATGGGTAAAGAAACTGCCGACAAGATGAAAATAGCCAGAAATCCATCTATTAGGGGAGCCATCCCCTTGATCGTATATATGATTTTTACCCTTGTCTCGCTCGCAATAATTTTGCTGATTTGGCGGTAATAAATTTATGGAAAAACAGATTACTGAAAAATTTATAGAGAGGTCCATTCTTAAACATCTTGCCAAGAAAGGGTGGGACTACAATATCAAGACAAAAGGTCTGCATGAACACGGATGTGATATTGTAGTTACCGACTCACGCAACAAGAACAAGGCAAGGAGGTTCTATATTGAGTGCAAGGGGAAATCTTACGCGAAGTCAGCCAGGGCCATAGCGGATACCACATTTCTGTTTGCCCTTGGCCAGCTTATGACGAGAATGAAAGTCGTTGCTCGTCATGCTTATAAATACGGTTTGGGATTACCCGAAGAAAGCGCAAAAAAGGCGTTACGGAGAATTCCTTGGCAAGCTGCTAGGCATCTATGTTTATACATATTCTCCGTAGATGATAATGGGAATGTCCGAGAATACTCACCAAAGGATTTTAAAAGTTATCAGGGCAATCGTTAATTAGGGAGGATTAACAAAAGAAAAACCGCTGAATGAATCAGCGGTTTTTCTTTCTTGAATACGGCGCTCAGCCGGTATGACGTGGGTGGGACGGAGATATCAACCTTTTTACCCGGCTCGGTCTTGGGATAAAAAGTATTGATGGCTGCCGGGCAGGGATTCGAACCCCAATTTTTTGGTTCAGAGCCAAACGTGCTACCATTACACCACCCGGCAATTCTAATACCTTCTAAATCGCAGTAACTTCATTGCTTTATAAACTTCTTGCTTTCTGGAAATCTGAATTTGATCTGTACTGTGATGTGGATGAAATTTAAACTTTTTCATCAATCTGAAAACATTCGCCAGCATTGAAAGATTCCGATTTCGAAAGAGGAGTTTATAAGTACTTGTTGGTTTGTGGACGCAAAATGAACCCTCAGCTTCGTAAAGTCCACGGAGATATCTTACAATATATTTCTTATTTGCCAAAATCCAATTTGGAACAGTAATTTTCCTATTTTTTCTTGCTCCACAGGGGATGCCAAGCCGCTTACTTATTTGTTTTTGATACAAAGTTATTGTAGTCGCATTCGAGATGTTGCTACGGGCAACGTAGGGAATTTTGCTGAAAATTTTCTGTACAAGCTTCGTGTATCTTTTAATAAAGCCATAATTCTTTGCGTTGGACACAATTCTCAAAGATTCGGTTCTCGGAAATTTGCAAATATGGCCGTCTCCGAGCATAACTCCGATAAGTTCCGCCAAATCTCCACTCCTCTCAAATTCAGGGTATTCAGAGTGAATTAACCCTCTCGCCTTCATCTCTTTCCGCCATTTTGCAAAGTTATCAATCTTTTTCGTCCGCATAGTTTCTGAGATTTTTAGCACAGACGGATGAGTTTCTTTCGTAAATCCTTTTGCCCAATTGCTTGGCATATATAAATTATGCCACAAAAAGAGATATTTTCTACCAATTAGATGACCCGGCAATTAAATCGCACATATTTTATATCATGCAATAGGAAAAATGTTAATTTTGAATCGTATTTTATATATAAAAATCCCATAAAGCATAAAAGAAAAGGTTCCGGCGCGCCTCAAGCGTTGGGGCTCCCTGCGTGCCACAACGCAGGATTTCTTATTCTGATACTCGAAGTTTTCTACTGCGTAACCCCGGGCAGAAATATCGGCTCGTATGCCGCAGTAATTTGCGATCCAGAGAGAGCATCCATTCGATAGTAATATGAATCGCCGAGCGTGTAATCAATGAGACGGACGAAATCGCGCGTGGATGTGCTCGGATTTTGCTGGCGCAGAAGTTCTTTCCATGGCCCCGACGAACTCGGTGAGCGATAAACGACAATACTCGTTGTTGGCGGCGGAAGATTCTGCCAGCTGATTTCTATGTATTCATTTATATGCGTCACATAGAAAGGATCAAGTTGCGGTATGTAGTAGCCGGCGATCTGTCCGCTTGGAGTGTAGTAAGCGACTGGTGGTCCGGAAGGCGGTGGAGTTGTTGGCGGGGGAGTTGAAGTCGTGTTCGCGCCGCTTGTTGTCGTCGTGGAAGTTGTTGATGTCGCGCTTGGCGGAGGAGTTGTCGTGGTGGATGTCTGGTTTTGATTTCCGGTCGGCGGCGTATTTCCATGCGCGATTTGGCCTGTCGAGGTTGTTGTTGATGTTGGGGTCTCGCCGGGCGGAGGGAGCGGTGGTTCAGCCGGCGTCGCTTGTGATGCCCATAGGGTGTATCCGTTCGGTGAAAACGCTTGGGCATAATACGTATATAAAGTTGCGTCCTCTCTGGCGCCGAGCGCAATCTCCGTGGAGCCGTTCGCGCTCGACGAAACAGCAACTGTTTTCCACCGCACCCAAACGCCGCTTTTACTTGATCTGAAAATTACGATGCGGTCTGTGCCATTAGGCAGATTTTCCCAGGACACAATTATTCTATTTTTCCCGGACGTTGTGATTTTTATTTTGGCTCGCGCGAGCTCTTCTATATCCTCAAGAAGACCACTCGGTTTTTCGAAATTATTTGCGCCAGTCGGTGTGTTGTAGCCTGGGTCGAAAGGATTTGATGGAAGTTCATTTGATGTTACCGGAAGATCGGGCAGTGATTCGTTAAACACATAATAAAAACCAACTCCCAAGACAACGACCAAGACAATTCCCAATATTATGTAAATTTTTAGGACCTCAGTTCCCATAACTGTTTAATTATAAGCAAGCGAGAGAGAAAATGCACATTTTTCGGCAATGGAACATTTTGAGCAGAATAAGCATTTGCTTTGTTGTTGTGATTCCGGCGTGGTATACTCTATATAAACAATAAACGAAAACACAATGCATTTATGCGAGAAAAACCTTTAATTCTCATAGCGGATGACATTGAGGAATTCCGCGAGATAATATCGGCAAAAATCGCCGCAGCTGGCTTTGATTTTGTGCTGGCAAAAAACGCGGAGGAGGTGGTTCAAAAGGCGTCCGAATTACTTCCAGACCTGATTCTTATGGATATCCGCATGCCTCCGGGGAAAAGCGGCGTTGAAGCTGCGCTTTCAATAAAAGAGAATCCCAAAACGAAAGACGTAAATATTATTTTTTTAACGAACGTAAATGATCCATGGCCCGGAATGGCAGGCGATAAACAAATGATCAGTAAGGAATTGGGCATGCAAGGCTTTTTCGACAAAGGACAAGACCTCGATGACCTTATAAAGAAAATTGTGGGCGTGTTCCAGGATATCTCAGCCACGAAACTGAAATAAGAGCGTGACGCGCATGTCCGCCAACCACGCAGAAACAAGTTTCTCCGGGGTATGATACAATAATATGTACCATGCGTGATCTTAACGCTCTTAAGTTAATCATAGAAAAAACGCTTGTTCAGCAGGTAGAAAAAATATCTTTAGTGGATCTCGTAGACTTGTTTGTTGAGTACGCTTATATCGCGCATGCGTCGGATATCCACATCCAGCCGGAAGACGAAAAAGTCCGTATCCGTTTCCGAGTTGACGGAATTCTCCAAGACATTTTTGGGGAGATTGGAATAGGAAAGATCATACATCATGAGATCATCAGCCGAATCAAGGTTATTTCCGGACTCCGCATTGATGAACATCTTACCCCGCAAGACGGCAGATTTCGGACGAAGGTGGAGGGCATAGGGGATATAAACATCAGGGTTTCCATAATGCCGACGTATCATGGCGAAAACGCCGTTTTGCGGATACTTGCGGAAACGCAGGAATGGAAGCTTGAAGATTTGGGTTTCACGCCGAACGAGCTCGAAAAGGTGAAGAAATCGATTAAGAGACCGTACGGCATGATTCTCGCAAACGGCCCTACGGGTTCTGGAAAAACGACTACGCTTTACACGATTTTAAAAAAATTAAACAATCCGACTGCTTCCATTGTTACAATCGAAGACCCTATTGAGTATTCTCTTGACGGAACGACCCAAATTCAGGCGAACATGCAAGTCGGACTCACATTTGCTAACGGTCTGCGATCGGTTCTCCGCCAAGATCCGAACATTATTATGGTCGGCGAAATACGTGATCAGGAAACTGCAGGCATTGCGGTGAATGCCGCTCTAACCGGGCACCTCGTGCTCTCCACTTTGCACACGAACGATGCCGCGACCACTTTTCCGCGCCTTATCGATATGGGCGTGCCTCCGTTTCTGGTCGCGTCGACGATCAATATCGTCATGGGCCAGCGCTTGGTTCGAATGATCTGTGATTCGTGCAAAGGGAAGCGTGTATTGAGTCAGGGCGAGCTCAATAGCTTGCGAGAAGTCATTCCGGAACTGAAGGAGAACGTGCGGGTGTTTTACGAAGGCAAAGGATGCAATGTGTGCAATAATACAGGCTACCATGGGAGGATAGGTATCCGCGAAGTATTGGAAATTAATGACGAGATTAGGAAGTTGATAATGAACCGAGCTACTTCGCAGGAAATCAAGCAAGCTGCAATCGAGAATGGGATGATCACTATGATCAAAGACGGGGTTTCGAAAGCATTATCGGGGACAACTACACTTGAGGAAGTTTTGAGGATTATCTATGAATAGAATTTTCGGCAAAGTCTCCATTCAAGAAAAGATCAATTTTGTCCGGCATCTTGCGATCGTGACGAAATCCGGCCTCCCTCTTTTGGAAAGTTTGAAAATCATCGAGGAGCAGACGGAATCGAAAACGCTTCAAAAGATCATCCGGCAGCTAGCGGTGGATGTAAACAACGGGCATCTTCTCTCCGACGGTTTAGTCAAGCACCAAAAGACATTCGGTGATTTTTTTATCAGCATTATTCGCATTGGAGAATTATCCGGCACGCTCACGACGAATCTTGCGTATCTTGCCGAGGAATTAAAGAAAGCGAAGGCTCTTCAAAACAAAGTGCATTCGGCGATGGTATATCCGGCGGTGATTCTTGTTGCGATGGTAGCGGTGTCGGTATTTTTAACTTTCTTTATATTCCCGAAATTACTCCCGGTGATTAGCGGTCTCAATGTTCAACTTCCTCTGCCGACGAAGATACTCATAGGATTTTTGGACATTTCAAAGAAGTACGGCATCTGGATCGTACTTGGTATTATCGCGCTTATATCCGGGCTTAAATTTATCACGAGCAAGGTACGCAGGGTTAAATATTTTTTCGACAGATCGGTTTTTTATGTTCCAGTAATAGCGACATTTGTTGAGAGCGTCAATGTCGCAAATTTCGCGCGGATTCTCGCGCTGCTCCTTAAGAGCGGCATCACAATTGTAGATGCAATCGGAATTACCAGGGATACATTCGAAAATAGCGCATATAAATTGTCGTTTTCCGGAGCGCAGGATTTCGTCAGAAAAGGCGGACAGTTGTCCGACTTTTTGGCGACGCGGAAAGATTTCTTCCCCAAGCTGCTCACCGGCATTATTAAGATCGGAGAAAGCACGGGAAACCTCGAGGATAATCTTTTCTACCTCTCGGATTATTATACCGAAGAGCTGGATAACCGACTTCACAACATGACGACATTTTTGGAACCTCTGCTCCTTCTCATTATGGGCCTGATGGTCGGATTTCTCGCCATGGCTATTATCCTTCCCATCTATTCCATTTCAAAAGGAGTGAGGTAGAGCGTATAATTGAAGTTTGAGAATGAAACAGAGGAATGGATTTAGCCTTATAGATTTGGTTATTAGCATGGGCATAATTGTTTTGCTATTTGGCGGGATATTTCTCGTATATTCTTCAATCATTGATTCCACAAAAAACAACTCAATTCGTGCAGTGGCACTTTCGGTTTTAGGGCAACAAACAGAAGTCATACGAAACCTCCCGTTTGATCAAGTGGGAACACAAGGAGGAATTCCATCCGGTATCATTCCGCAAACGCAGATTGTCGTGGTAGGCGATCAAAGTTTTACGGTGAACACAACAATACGAAATATAGACGATCCTTTCGATGGAACGCTTGGGGGCAATCCTAATGACACTGCTCCGGCCGACTATAAACTCGTTGAGCTTTCGGCGCAGTGTATCCGCTGTCCGCGTCAGGTGTTATATGCCATAACGACCACCGTAGCGCCAAATAATCTTGAGTCTGCAAGCACAAATGGGTCGCTTTTTATTGATGTTCTCGATGCCAACGGAATGACTGTTTCAAACGCGGACGTGCATGTGGTAAATGCGAGCGTCACTCCGGCAATAGATCTTACGGATACGACGAATGCAAGTGGAGTTTTGCAGCTTGTCGGCGTTCCTACGAGCACCCAATCGTATGCGATCACTGTGACGAAATCGGGCTATTCTTCAGAAAAAACTTATCCGCCGGGCAATCCGTCAAATCCGAATCCCTCGAAGCCGCACGCGACTGTTGCCGCGAGCATGGTTACGGAATTAAGTTTCGCGATTGATAAGACGAGCCAGCTTAACGTAAAAACGTCGGGCGCAAATTGTGCTCCTTCCGGCAATAAAATTTTTTCAATCAGCGGGTCAAAACTTATTGGAACGAGCCCTGATATTCTCAAATATTCTACGAGTTCAGCGACTGACGAGAACGGACTCAAAATTTTTACCGGCATCGAATGGGATACCTACGCGTTTACGCTCGGTAGCGCTTCGTCGGATCTTGTAGGCGCTATCCCGCTTGGCCCCATAGCCGTGAATCCTAGTTCGACATATGACATGAGGCTTATAACAAAACCTGCTAATCCGCTATCCCTTCTCGTTGCCATAAAGGATGCCACAACTGGAACCGGCATATCGAGCGGCACCGTAAACCTTTCTAAAAGCGGATTTTCAAAAACGGTGATTGCCGGGCGCGGCACATGGACGGATAGCGATTGGTCAGGCGGGCAGTATGCTGACCAAGATGGTGGAGTAGAAACAGAATCCCCAGTCGGTTCACTCAAGCTGAAGCTCACAGACGGTTTTTACAGCACCACGACGGTTTCATGGCTTGCGTCGCAGAGTATTGATGTCGGTTCAAGCACAGCGATGTACTATGTGTTGAGCTGGAACCCAGTTTCTCAACCGGCGCAAACGGGAACAGGAAGCGTCCGGTTTCATATTGCGTCTAATAATGATCAAGCAACATGGAATTTTGTCGGCCCGGACGGAACGGCAAATACGTATTATTCTACCTCCGGCGAGACGGTAAACGCGACGCACGCGAACAACCGCTATCTTCGCTACAAAGTTTTTTTGAAAACCCTAGACGAGAATTATACTCCAGAGATTGAAGATGTAAGCGTGGATTTCACTTCAGTCTGCGTACCGCTCGCTCAAGCGTTTTTTTCAGGTTTGAATCCGGGAACATACACGATTGACGTTACGGCGCCGGGATATCAAGAATCAACAAGTTCTGTTTCGGTAACAGCAAACTGGCAGCAAGCAATCGTATTGCTATCGCCGTAAATTTTTATCGCATGCGCATACAACACTTATATAGCTTTACGGAACGGACACGCTTCGCATTAATGAGAAATGGCTTCTCTTTGCTCGAAATCATTTTTGCGCTTGCCATTTTTGCAAGCATCTCGCTGGTTGTGATGAATTTCAAGAATAACCTGTCTGTCGTAGAAAATCTTGTGAGCCAAGAATTGCAATCTCAGCAAGATGTGGCGCAGGCATTTCAGATACTTTCAACCGATATTCGGTCTGCGGGACCGTCGAGCATCGGAGCATATCCAATTGCGGACGCAAGTACAAGTTCTTTTTTGTTCTACAGCGATGCGGATAGGGACGGAGTGTTTGAGCGAGTAAGGTATTTCTTAGCAACTAGCACTATTCAGCGGGGGATTATAAAGCCGACAGGGAATCCGCTTGTATACGCGTCGAGCACCGAAACCATAACCACTTCAGTAGAAAATGTCATAGTTGGCACAAGCACGCCGATTTTTTCCTATTACGATTCTGCATATACTGGTTCGGAATCCGCGCTTTCTTCGCCTGTGGATTTGGCTAAAATTAAAGCAGTGAAAATTTCTGTCTATGTTGACGTAAAGCCGGGTACCGCGCCGCGATCCCTCTTTTTTACCCAAACCATTACGATACGAAATTTAAAAGGAACATAATGAAATGACTTTCAACCAATGACTGGCAACGTGCCCCAAAAAAGTCATCAGTCAATAATTAATAGTCGCATACAGGGCCAATTCTCATTGGAAGTTCTGATTTTTTCGACGGTTGTGGTTATACTTATAAGCGGGTTTATTTTTCTCTCGCTCTCATTTACCCAATTCTCGGTGCGCGGCTTAAACAAGCAGCTTGCATTTTCAATTGCGGAAGCGGGAGTGGAATATTATCGATGGCACTTGGCGCACGCGCCGAACGATTTTCAAGATGGCACGGGACAGCCGGGACCGTATACTCATAACTACTACAATAAGAGCGGCCAGATTATTGGGCAGTTTATTTTGGACATCACGCCGCCGCCCGTAGGATCGACGGTTGTCACGGTGCAAAGCACAGGCAGGGTTATTACCGACAGCTCTATCCAAAAAATTATCAAGGTAAAATTTGGAAATCCGTCACTCGTGCGATATGCAATAGTCTCAAATGACGCTATCCTTTTCAATACAAGCACATTTGTGTATGGGCAAACTCATTCAAACGGAGGAGTTCATTTCGACGGTATTGCCTATAATGTCGTCTACAGCGCTCAGCCGCAGTATGACGATCTTGAACACGGAGGGGGAAATGAATTCGGAGTTCATACACACGTTTCTCCAATAGATCCGCTTCCGCCGGCCTCCGTTCCTTCGAGGCCGGATGTATTTACCGTCGGCAGACAATTTCCAGTGCCGGCGATTGATTTCAGTAGCATATCATCTAATCTCTCGCAAATTAAAAACAGCGCGCAATCGGGAGGATTATATTTCGGGAGTTCTAGCGCGCTTGGATATCACGCCGTCTTAAAAACAAATGACACACTTGACCTGTACCGAGTTACAAGTCTTACGCCAAAACCGCCCGGCTGTAACAATACAAAAAACCAGGACGGCTGGGGGACATGGAGCATTAAAAACGAAACATTGATCGGAAATTATTCTTTTCCAGCAAACGGTTTTCTTTTCACCGAAGACGATTTATGGATTAGCGGACAGATTCAAACAGCCAGACTCACTATTGGGTCTGGCCAATTTCCGGAAAATTCACAAACAGACAGGAATATTATTATAAACAGTAGCACGCTGTATACTTACTACGACGGGCAAGACGTATTGGGTTTGATCGCACAGAAAAATATCAATTTCGGCCTTGTAAGCGAGGACAACCTTCGGATCGATGCCGCCATGGTCACGAAAAACGGCAGGATAGGAAGATATTATTACCGGCCTCCGACATCGCAAGGCCAAGGCGGGCAAAATTGCCAGCAGTATAACATTCGATCGGTGATTACGACATACGGAATACTTGCCTCAAATCGGCAATTCCAATTTGCGTATGAGGATGGAACGGGATTTCAAACGAAAAATTTGATTTACGACGCAAATCTTCTATACGGACCCCCGCCAGGATTTCCTTCAACGGGGAGCCAATACGTGCAGGTGTCATGGACGGAGATGCAATAGATTAGCTTAAAACTAAAAATTTAAAGCTCAAAACCATGGAAAAGTCGAAAACTAAAAATTTGAAAGGGTATTCGCTTATCGAACTTACGATTGCGATTTCCATTTTCGTTGTTGTCGCAGGAATTGCCCTCGTCTCAATTAATCCAGTTGGCCAGTTCGCGAAAGCGAGAAATTCACAGCGAGAACTCCATCTCGAAGCGCTTATGAATGCGGTCCGGCAGAACATTGCCGATTCTCAAACAGGGAGTTTTACATGCGCTACAGGTTCGATCCCGACGACGACAAAAAGAATGGCGATCGGAGCGAATAATTATAACATCGCCGATTGCCTTGTTCCGATATACCTCGCAACGCTACCGTTCGACCCCGCTACATCAAGCGCGCACTATGCTTCAAATGCAGATTACGACACTGGTTATTTAATTGTGCGGAACGCGTCCTCGGGCGCCATCACGCTTTCCGCCCCAGCGGCAGAACTCAAGAAAACCATTTCGGTTACAAGATAGGGAATTACTGAATTAACGAACTAACGTATTAGCGAACTAGATTTTTAATAAGTTAATCCTTTTTAGTAAATCAATTTTAATTCATATTTTCTCAGTCAGATTTTCTATTAAAGCTATCTCAAGAGGCACCATGGCAAACGGACTGTAGCGCATCTCGGAATAGGCGTGGATGAGCGATTGAATGAGGACTATGGTCTTCTCGGGATTCTGTAGGGCGGCAAGCTTTTTTAGTTTCTTGAGTTCGTCCGCCGTAAGTTCGCCGTGAAACGTCTTTTCGAGTTCGGGGCTGTACCAAAGAGACACAGCTTTGCGCAGATAATGAATCATGTCGCGCGTTAGCTGATTAAGGTTGTGCCCCTCGTCGTTTAATTCCGCGATGTACCGCAATGATTCGCTTAATTTTTTCGCAACAATCAGCTCGGCAAGCTCTTCGACTTTTCTGGTCCCGACGCGGCCGGTGATCCGCTCAACTGTTGCGACGTCTATTTTTTCTTCGAGCGAGGCGATTTGATCGAGAAGCGACTCCGCGTCGCGCAAGCTTCCCTCGGCGGCTGTGGCGATGAGCTCAAGCGCCGCGTCGTCAGCTTTTATTTTTTCTTTCTTAATAATTGAGGTGAGTTTCTCAATAATTTTTATTTTCGGCAATTTTTTGAAAAGGAAGCGCTGGGTTCGAGAGATGATTGTCGCTGGAATTTTTTCATACTCGGTTGTGGCGAGGATAAGCACGGCGTGCGCAGGCGGCTCTTCGAGAGTTTTGAGAAGCGCGTTCCAGGCGGGAGTCGTGAGCATGTGCGCCTCGTCAATGATATACACTTTGTATTCTCCCGATGCGGGCGATGTGCGTATGCCTTCCTTAAGATTCCGGATTTCATCAATGCCGCGGTTTGAAGCGGCATCGATCTCTACGACGTCAAAAGAATTTTGCAGATCAATTCCGGTGCAGTGCGCGCACGCGTTGCACGGCTCGCCGAACTCGTGAAACTTTTTGTCATCGCGCCGTTTTTCGCAATTCAAAAGTTTCGCGATAAGCCTCGCAGTCGTTGTCTTTCCGGTTCCACGCGGACCGTAAAACAAATACGCGTGGCCGAACCGGTTCATTTTGGCAGCATTTTTCAAAATAAGCGTGTTGGTCTCCTGTCCCAAAAGCTCGTCAAACGTTTTTGGGCGGTATTTTCTGTAGAGCGCGAGGGGCATGTTTATAGGTTAAAAGTTAAAGCTCAGAAGTAAAAGAGTGATATAAATTGCATTTGTATTATAGTAGACAATCAAGAGCGCGGCGATATTGACAAAATTTTCATTCCATCGCATAAGGTAGCTAGCAGATGCGGGAGCCAGTTTCTGGTTTCCCAAGGCATCAACAACTTGAAAAATTAATCAGTGTGATATGAAAAACATCTTAAAGTCTGGCCTCTTCTCCATCGGGATAATCACGGCGGCGTTTGTACTTATTCCGGCTGGTGCATTCTTGGTATTAGTAGCATTAGAGCGTCCAGAAACAGAACCTCAAGCCAAGGTATCCGTCCATTTCGGTTCCGACTGGGTTATTGATAACGGGACGGTATTTCGCAACGAAAACCTCGAGATCGTCTCAGTCGGATACTGCTCCAGTGATACGCGGTTGGTCGTGACTGCCAGGTGGAAAAGCGATACAAACACAGCGCAGACATTCTTTGTTGAAGTGGATGACAACCGTAAGGGGATTATCTGGGTCGGTATCCCAGATTCCGAACTTCGCGCCAAAGTCGCAAAAGTTCAGGATGTCGCGAAAAGATGAAGTGGCAACAAATTTCCCCGCCCCAGGGCAACCTCGGGCGGGGATTTTATTTGCGGCGGGCGTTGTTTTCTTCTATGCCCAGTAGGAAAAAAAAGATATCTTTGCGCAATTTTGTTTTTTGTTCCTACGGGGTATACTTTCCATATCAAATTTAAATAAGATGAAATTTTTAGCCGGCATCGCCATTTTAATATTTTTCGCCGCCGGACTTTTTGTGTTGCTGCCCGGAAAAACAATACTCATACAAGCTCCGGCGATTGCAGACGGCGAGGAAGCGAACTTACCGCCGGCTCAAAACCCGATTGCATCGATTCCGACTTCTTCAGCGACTCCTTCGGTTGTCCCGTCCGGGGTCATTAAAACTTCTTCCGGTGATATCATAAACCAGATCCCCATGGCGAATCCGCCCGCGGTCGTAAAAGGGATTTATCTTACTGCCTGGTCAGCAGGTTCCGTCTCGCGTTTGAATTCCCTGATCGCTCTCATAAAACGTACGGAACTTAATGCCGTCGTAATTGATGTAAAAGATTATTCTGGATATCTCTCATACGTCGTCTCTTCCACGCTCACCCGGGATTCAGGAGCCTTCCGCGAGATAAGGATTCCCCACCCGAATGCCGTTATTAAGCGCCTACATGACGAAAGAATTTACGTGATTGCCAGAATTACCGCGTTCCAGGACCCGATTCTTGCGAAAGCTCATCCGGAGTGGGCTCTTAAAGATAAGAAAACCGGAGAAATATGGAAAGATAAAAGCGGCCTTGAATGGATGGATCCTGCAGCGGAGCCAGTATGGAAATACATATCTTCTATCGCGAAAGACGGAATTGATCGGGGATTCGACGAAATAAATTTTGATTACGTGCGTTTCGCTTCGGACGGAGACTTGTCGAATATAGAATTCCCGTTTTGGGATGGAAAAACGCCGAGGCGCAAAATTATCGAAAACTTTTTCAATTTTCTGCGGAGCGATCTAGGCGACGCAAAACTGTCCGCCGATCTTTTTGGACTTACGGCGGTGAATCTCGATGACATGGGAATCGGGCAAATTCTTGAAGATGCGTACGAAAATTTCGATTATGTTTCACCGATGATTTACCCGTCGCATTTTGCAGCCGGATTTCTTGGATATCAAAATCCGGCGAAAAATCCTTACGAAATTATAAAGTATTCGATGGATCATGCGATTGAACGGCTCACTATGCTTACTACAACTACGATCGAAACGATTGGCACGTCTACTGTCAAAAAAACGATTACGCGTGGTAGAACTCCTGGCGAACAATTCCGGGCAAAACTTCGTCCGTGGCTTCAAGATTTCGACCTTGGCGCAAAATATGACTCGGTAATGGTGAAAAACCAGATTAATGCGGTATATGACTCAGGTGGTAGTTCAACGGAAAAATTCGCCGGCTGGCTTTTATGGAACCCTGCGAACGTTTATACTGAAGCAGCACTCGAAAAAGAATGAATTAATTTTCAGGTAGCAATTTTCAATTCCAAAATTTAGTTGATTTTCTAGATTGAAAATTGAAAATTAGATAATTGTAAATTGTACAAAATGTCCTACGAACTAAAACTCCCTCAATTTACCGGACCTCTTCCAAAACTCTTAGAGCTTATTGAAGAGCGGAAAATGGAAGTAACAAACATAAGTCTGGCGCAAGTTACGGACGATTTTCTGAAATACTTGAAGACTCTGACGGAAGAACGCGCGGATTTGCGTCTTATCGCGGATTTCATTTCAGTCGCGAGCCGGCTCATATTCATAAAATCGAAATTTCTTCTGCCGGAATTGGATCTTACTCCAGAAGAAGAAGGCGCGGCGAAGGATTTGGAACTTCGACTGAGGCTTTACCAGCAATTAAAGCCTATTATTGCGGGAATGCTGCGCCTGTGGAAAACGAGCGGCGGGGAATGGAGCCGGCCGTTTCTTTTAGATAGGGGTGTTTTTTCTCTTCCGCCTGGCCAGACTGTATTTTATCCTGGACACGGCATAAGCCTTAATGATTTAACAGAATCTCTCGAAAAGATATTTGAAAGCTTCGCGGCGATTGCCCCGGAGACTGAATCCATCAAAGAAAAAATTGTTTCAATTGAGGAAAAAATTCAGGAGATTATACAGCGCTTGGAGAAAGAAGGAGGATCAACGTTTAAAAATTTATCGAGCGCCAAATCGCGCAAAGACGTAATTGTGATTTTCCTCGCCATCCTGCATCTCGCCCGTGAACAGTTGATATATATTGAGCAGACAGGGCATCTTTCTGATATAATCATCATGACAAACGAAATATAATGGAACATACACAGGACGAAAATTGCGCGTCGCTCGAAGCTTTGCTTTTTATACACGGAGAGCCGCTTTCGCTGAAGAAAATCCAGGCGATTATAGGATTTTCTTCGCTTGAAGAAACTTCCGCCGCGGTTTCGGAACTTAAGAATCGTCTTGCTTCGGCAGAGCGGGGGCTTACTCTTGTGCAAGATGACGAAAAAATTCAACTTGTCACAAAACCCGCGTTTGGCCCGATGATCAAAGGCTTCATTAAAGAAGAGCTTTCCGAAGATCTCACGCCGGCGAGCATTGAAACGCTTTCCGTAATTTCTTATTTCGGGCCGATTTCACGAAGCAGGATCGAGTATCTACGGGGAGTAAACTCAACATTCATTTTGCGGAGCCTTCTCATGCGCGGGCTTATTGAGCGAATACCGGATCCAAAAAACCAAAATGCTTTTCTATACCAGCCGAGTTTTGACATGCTTCGTCATGTGGGCTTGGAGAAAAAAGACGCGCTTCCGGACTACGCGAAATTCCAAGACCTTCTTAAAAAATTCGAAGCGGGGGATTCGCAAAACGAATCTGCGCAAGTAGCTATTCCGCAACTACAACCGACCGAAAACCAGTCCGATTCGCTAAACCCTAAACCCTAAACCACTTGCCATATGCTCATTTTTGAAACAGCGCGAATTATATTCCTTGTGACGATTTCATTTTTTACAGCGCTTGTTATTACGCCATTTTGGGTCAAATTTTTAGAAAAAGTCCAGTTTAAAAAGCAGATTCGGGAAAAGAGCGATACGCCAGTTTTCCATAAATTCCACGAACGAAAAGCTGGAACGCCTACGGCTGGCGGAGTGATTATATGGGGAACTGTGTTGATGCTCGCGCTAGTCTTCTGGCTTCTCAACGCGATTTTCGATGGTCCGTGGAAACAGCTTAATTTCATAAATCGCGCGGAAACATACCTGCCAATAGCTGCGCTTTTTATCGCGGGGCTTTTAGGTCTTCTCGACGATTGGTTCGGAGTCCGAAGGATGGGAGGTGCGTCCGGCGGGGGAATCAAGGTGCGGCACAAGCTTGTTCTCTACGCGCTCATTGCATCGGTTGGAGCTTGGTGGTTTTATTTTCGGCTTGATTGGCACGTCATCTCCATTCCGCTTTTGGGAAGTTTTGATATAGGTTTGTGGTATATCCCGATTTTCATGTTTATCATTATCGCAAGTGCTTTTTCAGCGAACGAAACCGACGGCCTTGACGGCCTCCTTGGTGGCGTGTGCCTTTTTGCCGTTTGCTCGCTCATCACAGTCGCGTTCATATTGGGGCGGTACGACCTCGCGGCTTTTGGCGCGACCATGGTCGGCGCGTTGCTCGCGTTTCTGTGGTTCAACATATATCCCGCAAAATTTTTTATGGGAGATACCGGCTCAATGTCGCTGGGTATTGTGATTGGCGTTATCTCGATGCTCACCGACACCACGTTTCTCCTCCCGTTTTTCGCGATCATCTTTGTCATCGAGTCGATGTCGGTTATTATCCAACTTGCAAGCAAAAAACTCCGCGGGAAAAAAGTTTTTCTCTCTTCGCCACTGCATCATCACTTTGAAGCTCTCGGCTGGCCAGAGTCGCAAGTAACGATGCGATTTTGGATTATTTCCGCCATTTTCTGCGCGCTCGGTCTTGTAATTTTTTTCATATCGCGATTACTTGTATAAAAATTCTTCACTCGCCTGTTCGAAATATCTAAGCAGCAACAAGGGTTTTTTGCATAGATTTCCTTTTTTGCGGGAATGACAGAAAATAATTTCAGTGCTACTCTTATTATCAAAAGTCTAAAGTTGTTAATCTTCAGGGTCGAAAGTTTTAAATTTTCAGTTTTAACTTTTAAGTTAACTTTATGCGCCAATCCCAATTATTCACTAAAGTTTCCAGAAACGCACCGACTGGCGAAGTGGCGGTTAATGCCCAATTGCTTGAGCGTGGAGGGTTCATATATAAAAATTCTGCGGGCATATATTCGTATCTTCCGTTTGGCTGGCGAGTACTGCAAAACATTGCGCGAATCATTCGGGAAGAAATGGATGCTATAGGAGGACAGGAAATTTTTATGCCAGCTCTTGTGGAGAGAAAATATCTCGAAGCAACTGGCCGGTTCGATTTACCTGTAGGGTTTGATGCGATCGAGAAGGGTGGAAAAAAAGCAAACTTTTCTCTCGGTTGGACGCACGAGGAGGTGCTTACCGCGATAGCGGCAAAATTCATAAGTTCGTACAACGATCTTCCGTTCGCCGCGTATCAGATTCAGACGAAGTTCAGGAACGAAGCTCGCGCGAAATCCGGCCTTTTGCGCGGCAGGGAATTCATGATGAAAGATTTATATAGTTTCCACGCATCCGAGGAAGACTTAAACAAATACTATGAAAAAGTAGCTGACGCGTATCACAAAATTTTCAGCCGCATCGGGGTTAAAGCGATCTATGCACTCGCGGCCGGCGGAGATTTTACACTCAAGAACACGCACGAGTTTCAAGTCATTTCCGATGTCGGCGAAGACGTAATTTATGTTTGCCGAAAGTGCGGGTACGCGGAAAACAAGGAAATTTCAAAACTCGCGCCGCAATCAAAGTGCCCCGCCTGTGACGGCGAAATTGAAGAAAAAAAATCGATCGAGGTGGGAAACATTTTTCCTCTCGGCACGAAATATTCCGAGGCGTTCAATCTAAAATTTACCGATACAAACGGGGATAAAAAACTTGTCTTGATGGGTTCGTATGGAATTGGCTTGGGGCGGCTGATGGGAACGGTGGTAGAGCTGTATCATGATGAAGCGGGAATACGATGGCCCAAGTCGATAGCGCCATATTCGATTCATCTTTTGGAGCTCAACGACGCGAAAGGGGAGCAGCTCTATGTCTCTTTACAGAGGGAAGGCATTCAGGTACTTTATGACGATAGAGACATGTCCGCCGGCCAGAAACTCGTCGAATCGGATCTTATCGGAATTCCATGGCGGCTGGCCGTAAGTCCAAAGCTTGGCGGCGGAAAAGTCGAATTGAAACAACGCGGGGAAGAAAGAACAGAAATTATTGCCGCACAAGTTCCTGAAATATTAAAACGGATTGCCGCGTAAAATTTGGAGATTGCATCAATGAAATTTCTAGATAATATTTTTAAGGATATTGGAATTGATCTCGGTACGGCGAATTCTATCGTGTATCTTAAGGGCCGCGGGATAGTCATCAACGAGCCCACGGTTGCGGCGATAAATACCAAAATAAATAAAATCATCGCGGTTGGCGAGGAAGCGAAAAAAATGATCGGGCGGACGCCTGCGCATATTAATGTCGTTCGGCCTCTTATAAACGGCGTCATCTCCGATTTCGAAATGACACAGGAATTTCTGCGCGAGCTATTACTGCGATTGCGTACAAACCGTATTTTGATGAGCTATAGGCGCGCCGTGCTTTCGATACCAAACGATCTTACAGAAGTAGAAAGAAAGTCTGTTGAAGATGCGGCGGTAAATACCGGCTGTTCGCACGTGTTTCTTGCGGAATCGCCGATCGCGGCCGCTCTTGGCGCTGGCCTTCCGATTACTGAGCCGACGGCAAGTTTGATTGTAGATATCGGCGGGGGAACGACAGATATCGCGGTGATTTCTTTAGGAGGAACCGTGGTTTCTAAGACGCTCAAAATTGCCGGTGACAAATTCAACGAAGACATTTCGCGTTTTGTTCGGGACGAATTTCGCTTGGCGATAGGGGAATCCACGGCGGAGTTCGCAAAAATTTCCGTCGGTTCCGCTCTGCCAGCGAGCGAAAAACTAGACGCGCCGATTCGGGGACGTGATTTTGCAACAGGCCTTCCCCGCGAAGTTATAATTAAGGACAGTCACGTTCGGGCCGCTTTGAGTAGGTCGCTTGTCGCGATTGTAGAATCTATTCATGAGGTCATCGAAACAACGCCGCCGGAATTAGTCGGAGATGTTTTAAATCGCGGGATTTATTTGTGCGGCGGAGGAGCTTTGCTTCGAGGTATCGGAGAGCTCATCAATAAAGAAATTTGCGTTCCAGTGCGCATTGTTGAAGATCCGCTTACCTGCGTAATTCGAGGCCTTGGGAACATCGTGGAAGAGTTCGATTTGTACAAAGGTTTATTAAGCGCCTCTCCTAAACCGCTTGCTATTAATTTGTGAGGATGAATCCCGTTATAGATGATCTATCATGAAATCAAACAGACACGTTGCAATCACGTTAATGCTTCAATCGCAGGTCTGGCTTTATGTGCACGGAAACGCTCGCGTTTCCTATCTCTAACGGGATGAAAAAAGGGTTTGTTTTTTTATTCATTCTTGTCTTAATTTCTGGGTTTCTCTTCGCTTTCAAGCAAATGTACGGGTTTCGTTTGCGCGCGATATTTGCGCCTCCGCCTTCTATGCCTGATGAGGCATTCGCCCTAAGAGCTGAGAACGAGAAACTAAGAGCTGACATTGCGGAACTCCAAAACATCAAATCGCAGATTTCGCAAAAACCAAGTGGTGGCATCGGGGCAATCGTGTATTCCAGATATCCGTTGAATTTCAAAAGTGAATTACTTGTAAACGCCGGAGCCAGAGAGAAAATTTCAAAAAACAACGCAGTCACGTTCGGCGGAATGCTTATCGGGAAGATAAGCGAGGTATTTGAAGAAACTTCGCTTGTGCAAACGATATACGACGAAAGATTCCAGCTCGCTGTTCGGATTGGAAAAGACGGTGCCCAAGCGCTTCTTCGAGGAGGCTCCTTTCCAATACTTGATCTGATTTCATCGACTGAAACAATTAAAACTGGTGATATCGTGTATTCAGCCGGGGAGAGTTTTCCGTACGGACTTCCGATAGCGGAAATAAAAGACATCCGCGTCTCAGATGACAAACTTTTTCAAGTTTCAACACTTAAAATTCCATACGACATCGGACGGATCAACGTAGTGTTTATTGAAAAGTAGGGCAAAAATGAATATAAAAACAATCTCAGCGTTTTTATTAGTCGTTATCGGAATACTTCTCCAGCTTCTTATCGGCGATGAGAGAGGAGGTTGGTTTAACTTCGCCCTCGCCGCCCTTATTGCGCTCTCTTTTTTCTGCACGTTTTTCGAAATTTTCTTTCTAACTCTTTTTGCTCTTCTAGTGTTGAACTGGCAACCCGGAATTAGTTTCGAATTGATAGTTTTTGGAATAGTGCCGGTCGGGTCATTTTTTTTTAAAAAATTTATTCCGCTCGAGCCATGGGTGGCAAATCTACTTTTCTCTTTAGCTGGCGTCATTATACTCTACGCATTGTTCGGTATTCACGTTGTTACCAACTATCCAGCACTGTTTCTTGGCGATATTGTAGCGAGCCTTATATATTCGGCTGCTGTTTTTAAAGCGATGTCTTCATTTTTCCCGGCAGAGAGCTAAATTTCTAAATTTCCCATAGCAGAGAGGGAATATCTTTTTTTTCGCGCGAGCGCAAAATATCCCGCGGCTCCAATCATTGCCGCGTTATCGAGGTTGTAAGTGAAATGGGGAACAAAAAAATTTAGGCCGAATTTTTTAGATTCGTACTTCATGCGTTTGCGGAGGAGTTTGTTGGCGGCGACTCCGCCAGAGAGCAGTATCGAGCAGGCTCCGTATTCTCTCGCCGCTTTTATTGTTTTCCATACAAGAACATCAAACGCGGCTTTTTGGAAGCTTGCGGCAACATCGGCTTTATTGAAATTCGGATTGTTTTTGATGTAGTACAAAACGGAAGTTTTGAGTCCGGAAAAGCTAAAATCATATGCGCCGGCTGGTGAATTGTCGTGCATCATTGGTCTCGGAAAAACAATAGAATTCGCATTTCCTCGGTTGGCAATTTTCTCTATTTCTTTGCCGCCCGGATAGGGGAGTTCTAAAAGTCGAGCGACTTTATCAAATGCTTCTCCAGCCGCATCGTCTCTCGTTTCGCCAAGTCGTTTCCATCTCGAAAAGGATTTCATATTCAACAGAATAGTGTGCCCTCCGCTCACGATAAGTGCAATTGCCGGAAAAACAGTCTTGACTCTTGACTCATGAATCATGAATCGTTTCTTCGGAAGCAAAAAACTGTACAGGTGTCCCTCAAGATGATTCGCGCCGACAATCGGAATCTTATATGCATCGGAAAGCTTCTGCGCAAAATTTATTCCAGTCCATAGCGCAGGTTCAAGCCCCGGCCCAACGGTGACGGCGATTAAATCGACTTGACTCATGCCGCCCTTGGCGAGCCTCGCCTTCGGCGGGACTCGTGACTCATGACTCATGACTCGTTTTAAAAGAATCGGCAAATTTTTTAAATGTTCCCGCTTGGCTAGGTTTGGAACAACGCCCCCAAATGGCGCGTGTATTTTTATCTGTGACGACACAAAATTTTCAATAACCTTGAATTTTGGTTTTGTCACCCCGCCGCTTGCCTGAAGAAGTGACATGCCGGTTTCGTCGCAACTCGTTTCTATAGCAAGAATGAGCATCGTGTATGAAGCATTCCTATTATTCTGCAACATAAGAAACTGGTCAAGAGATGTAATGGTTCTCGGTTTTTCTGTTTATGTGAGATATAATTGCGTCAGCTAAGCCCTCATCCCGAAATACGTTCTAGCCGCGCGAGATTCGCGGATATCGCGACCGAGCGTATTTCGGGATGGGGGCTAGTTGAAAATAACAATAACGCGTGTGATTGAAATATGAATAATCAAAATGACCAAGACGAGAGCAGGTTAAGCAAAGAGTGTAGACGGCACAGGCGATTCCAAATAGCGTGGGGAATAATTACGATACTCATTGTCGCCGCGCTTTGGTTGCTGGAATATCGCTTCGTCGCAGTAGCAATAACATATTGGTTTGCCTACCGCCTCTACAAAATGGTGGGTCGCCGTTGCTGGTGTGGGCGAATACTTGGAGTAATGCGGCGAAATGAAATCCGCAAGGCGTCCGATGAGTCGGTTTCCTTGAGAAGTCCGGACAAACATTTTCGCTGGTGGATACGGAGGGTTTGCACTGAAACATTTCAGATTTGCGTATGCGGAAAAGCCGTGTCCGTCAAACTTGCCAAGGGCCCGATCTCTGTTTGGCATGCTTACTGGGTGCGGTTTTTCGATAAAAGGCAATTCATTGCCGATCCAGATCTTGTATTTGTTTCTGCGCAGGCATCAAGGAAAATGGGAACTACGCAAGACTTGAGCAAGCATCGAGAACACGATACGCCGCCGTTTGTGCCATGGGATCCGCCCGACTCAAAGAAACAATAAGAAAGGCATCGCGCCTCTTGTAATCAAGGCCTCTTTTCACGCTGGAAAGGGGCCATATTTTTATTCGAGAAATAACTCACTCGCTTTTTGTCATTCTGAAATTGTATGGCTTTTTAGCCCACGCGCCGGCGTACTCGACGCCGATTCTTTTTCCTCTGGTTATGCGATAAGACGGCATTAGACTTTTACTATCCTCAAGCCACAGCCCCGTTTTTGAAATTGCGGGGAGCCCATTGAATTTCTTGTCTATCTTTAGAAATTTCGTTAGTTTAGCCGGGCCGTTGATTGGAATTTCTTTGCCGTGCCGAGTAACGACTCCGGCTCGTATAAGAACCGCGGCCGGATATCCTTTCTTGCTTGTCACAATATTGAGCATCCAATGCATGCCGTATACAAAATAAACATACCATCGCCCAGCTTCGCCAAACATTATTTCGTTGCGTTTCGTTTTGCCCACATGCGCGTGGCTTGCCCTATCGCTCGGTCCGTCATACGCCTCAACTTCAATGATCATAACTGAGACAGTTTTTCCATTGAGCCGCCGGACAATAATTTTTCCGAGGATGTCTCGCGCGACTACGAGTGCCCGCCTATTAAAAAATTTCTTGGTTAGTTTTCGCCGTTGCACTCCTTTATTTTTGCACAAGAAGCTTAGCTTGTCCCGTGTCTTTTAAAACAACGATATCCGCCTTGAAAGATCCAAACCTAAGAGCTGCTTGCTTGGAAGACATCCAAATGTCAACAATTCCATTTTTTCTCGGATGCATACGGTCTTCCACAACGAATATTTTATCGCCGAACACATTGGGGATTTTGATCATTGTTCCAAACGGAAGGAAATTCGCCGCTACGATGCCGTCTCGCACATACTTTCCTGATGCGGTTATGAACGGCGTATCATCTGTTTCATCGACGGAACTTGAATAAGCTGTAAGCCATACCCTGGTGGTTTGAGCTGCGACTGCTGCCGCTTTTTCGGTTTCTTGCCTTCCGGATTCAACATCCGCCTTAATAGACCCAGCAAAACCAGGGTAGAAAACGGTTGTTACGATTAACACGGTTATTACGTATTTGTTGCGAAAAAACCGAAGCGCGTTTTTCATAGTTTTGTTGATTTATATAGCCAGATTCAAACAAAAAAGCCCTTCCGGGCATACCATTTACGGCTATTAAATTCATCGAAATCCTAACAAATCCTCAAAATATGTCAATTGCTAACACTTGCAGATCAGGAATTGTAGTAAAATTCAAAGTATGATCCCTGAAAAAAATTTACCGCGGCTTAGGGCGCGGGCGAAAAAGATTTTTTCTCGACTACGGAAAATTTTCCCGAATCCGAAAATTGCCCTGAAGTTCAGGAATAATTGGGAACTTTTGATTGCCGTGCAATTATCCGCACAGTGCACTGATAAAAAAGTGAACGAAATTACCCCAGAGCTTTTCAAAAAATATAAAACTCTCGACGACTACGTTAACGCGAACCCAAGAGATTTTGAGAGGCACATTTATCAGTGCGGTTTTTACCGCTCTAAAGCAAAAAACATTTTGACCGCCGCGAAAATAGTCAGAGAAAAATTCAGAGGGAAATTGCCGCGTACAATGAACGAGATTATCACTATTCCCGGCATCGGCAGAAAAAGCGCGAACGTGATTTTAGGAAACGCCTATGGCGTGGTGGAGGGAATTGCGGTAGATACGCACGTAAAGCGGCTTGCTTGTGTCTTGGGATTGAGTAAGGAAAAAACGCCCGAAAAAATCGAAAAGGATCTTATGCAAATAATCCCCAAAAAAGATTGGTTAAAAACAACATACTTACTGATCGATTATGGAAGAAAATATTGTGTTGCGCGTCCCCATCGGCACGAAGAATGTCCGCTTACAAAAGTTTTTATTAGTTAAATTTTCCCACTATGAAATTCGAACTTGTATCGGAAAATAAGCCAGCCGGAGACCAACCAAAGGCAATCAAATCGCTCGTTGAGGGTTTAAAAAAAGACTTGAAGCATCAAACGCTTTTAGGAGTAACAGGGTCGGGGAAGACGTTCACCGTCGCGAATGTCATTGCGGAAATTCAAAAGCCGACGCTTGTGATCGCGCACAACAAAACACTCGCGGCGCAGCTCACGAACGAATTCCGCGAACTTTTCCCAAAGAACTCCGTCAACTATTTCGTTTCGTATTACGACTATTATCAACCCGAGGCGTATATCCCGTCGAGCGATACATATATAGACAAAGAAGCGCTCATCAACGACGAGATAGATAAGCTTAGGCATGCTGCAACTATGGCGCTCCTTACTCGAAAAGACGTGATCGTCGTCGCATCCGTTTCCTGCATCTATGGTTTGGGCGCACCAGAAGAATACGCGGAAAATATTTTCCATTTCGTGATTGGCGATAAAATTGATCGCAAAGGTTTTGCGCGGAAGCTTATTGAGCTGCAATTCACGCGTACGAGTTCTGATCTGAAGCGTGGCACATATCGCTTGCGCGGAGACAACTGGGAAATTATGCCTCCGGATAGGGAAGCGATTTATAATTTCGAATTGTCGGGCGGAAAAATCAAAAAAATTTTCGAGATTGATCCAGTTGCTGGCTTCAAGCCGGGAACACCGCTCCTCAATGAAGTTTTCATTGCTCCGGCGAAACACTTCATCACTCCGAAAAAAGAGCGCGACCGAGCGATTCTGGCGATTGAATCAGAAATGCGTGAGCGAGTGAAGTATTTCGAAAAAAACGGAAAGCTGCTTGAGGCCGAGCGTCTTGAGCGGCGGACTCGGTTTGATCTGGCGATGATGCGCGAGATTGGGTATTGCCACGGGGTAGAAAACTATTCCCGGCATCTCTCAGGCCGCGCTACGGGAGCTCCGCCGGACACGCTTTTGGATTATTTCCCGCGCACCGCAGCTGGAAAGCCGGATTTTCTGACCGTGATAGATGAATCGCACATCACTATTCCCCAGATTCACGGAATGTATGCGGGAGACAGGTCGCGCAAGAAAACTCTCGTCGAATATGGATTTCGATTGCCCTCGGCGGTGGACAATAGGCCGCTGACCTTCGCCGAATTTGAAGCCCGCATCGGTCAGCGAATATATACGTCTGCGACGCCGGGGACGTATGAGAGGGGTGTCTGCCAGGGTCATGGATCAAGAGTCATGGGTCAAGTCGTTGAGCAAGTCATTCGTCCCACGGGTCTTATTGACCCAAAAATCACCATTCGTCCGGCACGCGGGCAGGTGCAGGATCTTTTACCGAGAATCGAAGAGCGGGTGAGGTCAAAAGAACGCGTGCTCGTCACAACACTCACAAAAAAAATGGCGGAGGAATTAAGCGCATATTTAGAGGAAAGGGAAATTAAAGTCACTTATTTGCACAGTGATGTAAAAACACTCGACCGGATTAGAATTCTCACGAATTTGCGCAAGGGACCAAGCAGCAAGGGCGGATTCGACGTTCTCGTTGGCGTAAATCTTTTGAGAGAAGGGCTTGATTTGCCAGAAGTTTCGCTCGTTGCGATTCTCGATGCGGACAAAGAAGGTTTTTTGAGAAGCGAGACGTCACTTATACAGACTATCGGCCGTGCGGCGAGGAACGTGCATGGGGAAGTGCTCATCTACGCGGATAAGATAACCGGTTCAATTGCGCGCGCCGTTGCCGAAACAGATCGCAGAAGGGAGATCCAGCTTGCATACAATACGGAACATGGAATAACGCCGAAAACGATTATCAGGAAAATATCCAGCATCTTGCCGGATATAGACGAAGTGTTGAAGCTCGAAATGAAACCGGTGCCGAAATCGAAAGAGGCACTCGATAAGCTAATTGCCCAAAAAACATGGGAAATGAAAGAAGCGGCAAAGCAGCTCGATTTTGAATTCGCTGCGATTTTGCGCGATGAGCTGAAAACATTGCTAAAAAGTAGCCTCGCCCCGCACCATAGAAAATCTCGTAAATGATAACGGTGGAAAATACACTCAATTTCTCCGAAAAATAAGACTAATACTACGGCTGTATAACTGTGGTGCGGGGTTTTGCAAAAAAATAGAAAAGCGGGATTTCCACAAATCCGGCATGGTTTTCAACAGAAAAATAGAACTTATTCACTCTCTATGCACTTTTCTCGGTTGACTTTTCCAATGTGTGGAAGAAAATAGAATTAGGTTTTGCTCTAATTTTTCAAGTGCGCGAACCATTTCCGATTAAACAATATTTCGTACAGGCTCGATAGCGCATCAACCCGTGGGTCGGTGAATGAGAGCCATAATATTCTGCGAAACAGGCGGAATTTTGCGAAGCGCATCAACCAGAGTAAAACCTACAGGGGGAAGACTCCTCTCATTGCGAGGGAGCCTTTTCCTTTAATCAAATTTAATCAAAGCGATTTCCGAGCGCCACGTAGCGGGCGTTTTTTGTTTTATCATTCAACGCCTATAACCAAGAACAGATTTTGATTTTCTATTAGTATTGCGCTAAAGTTCTTTCTATACCCCTTATGCGGACGCGCAAGGGGGAAAGTTCTATTTGGCTTTATGAAAGACAAAATTATTATCCGGGGCGCGAGAGAACACAATTTAAAAAATATTTCTCTGGAACTCCCGCGTGACAAAATGATCGTGTTTACCGGGCTTTCGGGTTCGGGAAAATCGAGTTTGGCGTTCGATACGATTTTCGCCGAAGGCCAGCGGCGGTATATAGAATCCCTTTCCGCTTACGCGCGGCAATTTTTGGGGCGACTCGACAAGCCGGACGTGGACGAAATAGAAGGACTCTCGCCGGCGATTTCGATTGACCAAAAAAGCCACTCCTCGAATCCTCGTTCAACCGTGGCGACGATTACGGAGATTTATGATTATTTGCGCGTGTTGTTTGCCCGTCTTGGAAAGCCGTATTGCCCCCGATGCGGGAAGAGAATACAGAAATTAACGAACGAAGAAATCGTTGATGTTGTTATTGATCTCGCGAAAGCAGACAAATCGAAGCGGAACATCGTAATTTTGGCGCCAGTTGTCCGTGGCAGAAAAGGGGAATATTACCAAATGCTGTACGATTTTTTACACGCCGGCTTTTCGGAAGTGCGCATTGACGGAAAATATCATTCGCTACGCGAGCGCGTTGAACTCTCGCGATACAAACAGCACTCGATTGATTTGGTCGTTGATCGCATATCGGCCGACGCATCATTTTCCTCCAGAGGAGGATCCGCCTCCGGCGGAAAAGACTGGAAAGACAATCGCCTCCGTCTTTCCGAAGCGATCGAATCCGCGCTCAAATACGGAAACGATGTGGTGACGATTATTACAGACAAGGAACTTTCTCTTTCGGCAAAGTTTACATGTCCGCAAGACGGTTTTTCTTTTCCCGAAATCGAGCCTCGGCTTTTTTCATTCAATAGTCCCTATGGCGCATGTCCTGCGTGCCATGGATTAGGCACGGAAGATCTCTGGTCTGAAACGATTTGTCCGGTTTGTGCGGGTAAGCGTTTGAAGGAAGAAAGTCTGAATGTGCTCATCGATGGCAAGAACATCGCGACGGTAACCGCATATTCTGTCGGTGACGCATTTAATTTCTTTAACAGAGATGATTTGTTCTCCAAAGGGGAATCCTCTCGTGGAGGAAAAAACGATAACGCGAAAGCCGTTGCGGAAGCGCCGTTTAGAGAAATAAAAAATAGGCTGAAGTTTATGATAGACGTTGGTCTTGAATATCTGACGCTTGACCGGAAGGCGGGAACGCTCTCCGGCGGGGAATCGCAACGGATCCGTCTCGCGTCGCAGATCGGATCGCGGCTCGTTGGCACGCTATATATTTTAGACGAGCCGACAATCGGTCTTCATCAGCGCGACAACGCGAAGCTTATAAAAACACTCCATGATCTGCGAGATTTGGGGAATACGATTATTGTGGTGGAGCATGACGAAGAAACCATACGATCATCAGATTATCTTGTTGACATTGGTCCCGCTGCGGGCATCAACGGCGGGAAAGTAATTGCCGCCGGACCAATACCGGAGATTTTAGGAGTCAAGGGTCATGAGTCAGGGGTCAGGAAAGAGTCGAAAGTTAATCAGTCACTCACAATCGAATACTTGAACGGAAAAAAGTTCATTCAAGTTCCTAAAGAGCGTCGGAGCGTGGAAAAAAACCACGATGTTTTGAAAATCCGAGGCGCGAGCGCGAATAATCTAAAAAGCATAGACGTAGACATTCCGCTGCGCAGGTTCACCGCGGTAACGGGAGTTTCTGGTTCGGGGAAAAGCACGCTCGTGTACGACGTTCTCTATAAAGCGCTGGCAAACAAGTGGAATGGGTCTTCGTATAAAGTCGGTTCCCACAAGGCGATGACCGGACTTGAATATATAAACAGGGTTATAAACATTGACCAGTCTCCGATAGGGCGGACTCCGCGTTCGAATCCGGCGACATACGTCGGCGCGTGGACATTTGTAAGGGATCTTTTTGCTTCAACAGAGAACGCTCGGGTGCGCGGGTATAAACCCGGAAGATTCAGCTTTAATGTTCCAGGCGGGCGGTGCGAAAATTGCGAAGGGCATGGAACCATAGCGATCGAAATGCATTTTTTGCCGACCGTGTATGTTGAGTGCGATATTTGCAAAGGGAAACGTTTTGATCGGGAGACGCTAGCGGTTGAATATAAATCGAAGAATATTTATGAAGTCTTGAAGATGGCAATCGAAGAAGCGGCGAAGTTTTTCAATGACATTCCATGGCTTCGCGATCGCTTATCTATTTTGGAAGAAGTCGGGCTTGGATATCTCGAACTCGGCCAGTCCGCGACAACGCTCTCAGGCGGAGAGGCACAGCGCATAAAACTTTCGGCCGAGCTTGGAAAACGTGATACGCGCCGCACGCTGTATTTATTGGACGAACCGACGACAGGCCTTCATTTTGCGGATGTGCATAATTTGCTAGCTGTTCTCCAGCGTCTCGTTGATCGTGGAAATACGGTGGTGGTAATAGAGCACAATTTGGATGTCATAAAGTCGGCGGACTGGGTGATTGACCTCGGGCCAGAAGGCGGCAATGGCGGTGGGGAGGTAGTCGCTTTCGGCACGCCGGAACACGTTGCTCGGAAGGCGAGAAGTTTTACCGCTGGGTATCTGAGAAAGGTGTTATGAGATCCTATGTGGTATACTTTAAATAGGTCAACAAACGCAGGTTTTTGGTTTTAAATGCTTAACGAAATAGGAAAAGGAATTAAGGAAGTTAAGTTTTTGTATATAGGAATAGCCTTGCTTTTAATTATTGCCGTATTTTTGATACTTATTCTTCTTTCGCCAAAACCTCCAATTGAAGAAAATATAGTTCCATCACAGCCGACCCCAAGCTCTTTCAATTCTGAACAACTGCGCGAGTTGTTGAGCGCGCCTGTGGTGGATAGTCCCGCAGAAATATCAAAAGATGTTCTTAATAGTCTTGAAGGAAAAAATGAGCCAGTTGTTCCATCACAAGATGTGATGAACATGCTTTCTGCTCCGCCGACCACAAAATAATTATTTTTTATGTTTCCAAACGAAACAAAACCCGCATACGTAAGAAAATTTTTGGTGTTTCTTTTGCTTCAATTCGTTATTGTTGCGGCCTTCCTATTTTTCGCGCCCATTAACGCATTAGGAGAATCTCTTACTCTCGAAATAAGCAAATCTCCAAACGTAGGAGCTGTAAAATCAAGCGACGGTTTCATTAATTGCGGCGCAACTTGCAGTCACACCTACGAAGATGGCACAAACGTTTCGCTCATTGCCTCGACGAACGAAGGATATGCGTTCGGCGGTTGGTCTGTATCCGGCGTAACCATTTTGAGCGGTTGCGGCGCTATCGGAGGATGTACGGTTTCTATGACGGATGTGGGATCTGTGACGGCTATTTTTAAACCCATCCTCACTGTTGAGAAATCTCCGAATGGAGGCGTTGTTACCGCAAGCGGGATTAACTGCGGCGCGGACTGTTTCGAATCTTATATTATAAGAAGGAACGTCACACTCACCGCTAGCGCGCATCTCGGTTATGTATTTAATGGCTGGCTAGTCGTAGGTCCTAGAGCCGGCGCAGGCTGTTCGGGTGTTGGTGCGTGTACAGTTTCCATGACGGTTCCAGGATCTGTGACTGCTAGTTTTAAGCCTATCCTCACTGTTGGCAAATCTCCGGATAGAGGAGGCACTATTACCGCGAGCGGGATTAACTGCGGCGCGGACTGCTCCGAATCTTATGCCGTAAACGCAAACGTGACTCTTGCTGTCAGCGCAAACCCTGGTCATATATTTAAGCGCTGGCTGGTCAGGGGTTCGAGAGCAGGCGCCGGCTGTTCGGACGCAACTGGCACATGCACCGTTTCCATGACGGTTCCAGGGTCGGTGACGGCTAGCTTTGTTGATACGGTTAATCCTGTTGACGGATGGGCTTGGGGTTTGAGCACGGATTCAAGTATTATACCGGTTTTAGGCACGAATGTGATCGTAAACGCGAGAGGAACTCTGGAATTTTTGAACGTGATCCCGAATGCTGGGAATCCAGCCGGACCCGGCTGGATCGCGCTCATTAACACCACCGGAACGCCGAGGTTTGCCGAGCCCGGCGTCACCACGACATCCCTCGAGAATTACGGTCTGACATTTTATCTGACAAATGACGTGACGGGCGAGGGATATTTTAAAGGATATGCATGGAGTTCCAGTTTCGGCTGGATAGAATTCAAAAATGATGGTTCGTGGTGCCCCGCCGACAGGCCGCCAGGTGCGCCGTGCGGGGCGACAGTTGATTCTTCTGGGAAAGTTCATGGTTGGGCAAGAATATTGAGCCTTCCGCAGGCAGGGGCGGATGCGGCGAACTGCGGGAATGCCGGAGGATGGGGACTTGGCAATTGTTATAAGGGATGGATACGATTGGGATCGGAATCTAGGGATCTGATAAATTATGGCTTGCAAATTGGGATCGGCGGCTCGCTTACCGGCTACGCGTGGTCAAATGAATTCGGATGGTTCAGGTTTATGGGGCAGGTGGGTAGGCCTCCGGAGCCAAGGGCGTCCTGCAACCTTGTCGCGGATCCTAGAATAGTAACCATTGAAAGAGAGGCAGGGAGAGCTCCTGATCCTGCGACTACGAATGTCGCGTGGGCATGTGAATACACAAACAATGATTGCTGGCTTATAGCGTCAACCGAAAATCCTCCTAGAGCACGTGTCGCAATTAGTGACTCGAGTATGATGTCTCTTACTGTGACCACAGACTACACAATTTTCTGTACCAGCGCCGTGACACCAATTGGTAGTCGTGTGGATAATAGCGATCGCGTTGAGGTTAAGTTTTCTGACCAGAATATCATAAACAAAATTATTGAATGTAATCCGAACTCGCCGAATTGCAAATAATGCAAATAAAAAAAGGGAAAGGGAACACGCGTAGCGCGTTCCCTTTTTGAGTCTTACAAGTCCGATTTCTATCGCGCGACCACGCGATAGAAGACATTATTTGTCGGCTTGGGCCCGACAAACTCGGTGTAGTAAAAGCGTCCTCCATGCCGTAAATCAGTCGCCGTGCCCCAGTTTATTAGGTCCGGCGATGTCTCGATCGTATAGCTTGCATGTGGATCGCCTCCGATTATTGCGACCCTGATCATTTCTATAATTTCGCTCTCGGGGCCACGAATGACCTCGATGACTTCAATCTTGATGTCAAATGGCTCATGTGGCGTCAATTCGGCAAGGACAACGCGGAATCCAATGGAACTAGAGGGAGCATCCGTGCCCTCAGGAGAAAAAACGCCTCGCTTGGCAGACCTAGTGCTGGCGGCGATTTCCTTCCAACTTCCGCCTCGGATCACGTGTGCTCCACCAACAGGACTGCCGTGTGGATCAGTCGCTTCTCCTCCCGGATAAATGGCAATCCAGTCTTGACACCATTCCCACACGTTGCCGTGCATGTCGTAAAGTCCCCAGTAATTCGGTCGGAACTTGCCAACCGGAGTAGTACGCTTGTAAAAATGCCCGAGAGTGGCGTTGAAGCAGTACATTGGGTTATCCCCTCTCACAGGATAGTCAGGGCATGGCGGATATTCGTAGTATCCATTGAAATTCGCCATCCTGGACCACATGACTTCGCCGCCATTGAGTGTCGTCGAAAATGGCGAGGTCGTTCCTGCTCGGCAGGTGTATTCCCACTCCGCCTCCGTAGGCAGTCGGTATGCGCGTTCGTCGCCAAGCCGTCCGGCTTGCCGCTCTCTTTTTGTGAGCGCCGCGCAATATTTCACGGCATCGTCCCACGTCACGGATTCTACGGGCCGATTCAGATCGCCAGTGAATGCGCTTGGGTTTTTGCCCATCACGGACAAGTACTCGGCTTGAGTTACCTCGTACTTCCCCATATAGAACCCACGGGTGATGGTCACTTGAGTTTGCGGACTCTCGTACTCGTCACGTGCGGGCTCCGTTTCTGGGCTGCCCATCGTGAACGTGCCTGGAGAGATCCAGACCATGTTCGTTGGAAGCGCATCGGTTGCATGTGTCGACGCGGATCCACCGAGCAACACCGCCAAAAGCAGCGTTACATAAGTAGTCAGTATTTTCATAAAAACAGCGAGCGTCGCTAAATTGTGAAAGTTCAGATCCGGGAGATTACGCACGCAAAACGCGCGCGTAGCCCGAACGTGCCCTGACCATACCATATTCGCATCTCTTTCGCAATCTTGAGCTGTGCAGAGGCTGTGAATCGAACTTTAGCCTCGCAAACGCTGGTTTTTTCGCGGTTTGCGAAGAGAAGTGGATCATTAACCCATCGGGGTATTTTGGGAAGAATTTTGGGAAGATTCGGGATAAATCTCGAGAGAAATTAAGCGCCAATTCGCCTGTCTTGACCAAAAACACCACCGAGCTTACACTATCTAACATGCTTACGATCAGATTGCAGAGAGTTGGCAAAAAACATCAGCCGAGTTATCGGGTGGTCGTTTCCGAGCGGCGCTCGAAACTTAGCGGGCCTCCGATAGAAGACCTCGGATTTTATAATCCGTTCACAAAGGAAGCGAGTTTAAATAAAGAGCGCATTGAGCATTGGATAAAAGTTGGCGCGCATAGTACGCCAACCGTACATAATTTGTGTGTGGCGAAAGGAGCGGTGAAAGCCCCGAAAATAAATCTAAAGTTTAAAAAACGGAAAAGCGATGCGGAAGCGGAAACGCCAGCTGAATCTAAAAAAGAAAAAGCGGCGGTTTCGGCAACTCCGGCAGCATAATGCGCGTTTCATAAGGTATTGACATTTTAGATTTTTTCGGTAAAATGTGGACGTAATCAATTAAGAAAGAGGCGCGAACAAGAAAGGTCGAAAAGAAATTCTGAAGCAATCACATAGCATGAACCAGTCAGCCGATCAGGAATTCCTGGAATATCTAGTCAAATCGTTGGTCGACCACCCAGATGATGTTAAAGTTGATCGCAAGGTTGACGAGATGGGAGTTTTGCTCTCACTCAAGGTCAACGCAATGGACATGGGCCAGGTAGTTGGCAGGCAGGGAGCTACGGCAAAGGCGATTCGATCACTCTTGAGGATCGTGGGCATTAAAAACAATGCTCGCGTGAATCTGAAGATCGAAGAGCCGGATGGCGGCGCCCCCAGGGGCCCGCGGCCGGAGAGATCCAGTGCCGACCGATCTGAAACAAACGCCTAGTATTAAAAAGCCCCGCCACTCGGCGGGGCTTTTTAATATTCATTTTCCATTAGTAGTCTATTTACAGGATTTTTTCTTCGGCCTATTCTTAAAGAAAGATGAAGCAATACCTTGGCTTACTAAAAGATATTTTAGATCACGGCGTAAAGAAATCGGATCGTACCGGCACTGGAACGATAAGCGTGTTTGGACGGCAGATGCGCTTTGATCTCGAAGATGGTTTCCCCGCAGTGACGACGAAAAAACTCTATATGAAAAGCGTGATTTACGAGCTTTTGTGGCTTTTAAAAGGGGACACGAATATTCAATATCTTGCGCAGAACGACGTAAAGATATGGAACGAATGGGCGTATCAAATTTATCTGGAAAAAAATAATCTAGTCAAAAAGTACCCGCGCTATTCAGATACATGGAAAGCGAAAATGGATGAGTTCGTAGAGCAGATAAAAAATAACGAAGTATTCGCGAAAGAATGGGGAGAACTCGGGCCGATTTACGGAAAGCAATGGAGACGGTGGCAGGCGCCGAATGGCGAGGAGATAGACCAGGTACAGAATGTCGTTGATCTTATCAAGAATGATCCAACCTCCCGCCGGATCATAATCAGCGGGTGGAATGTGGGCGAAATTCAGGAATTGATACGCAATCACCATCATGCGCCGCCTCCGTGCCACACACTTTTCCAATTTATTGTCGTGGACGGAAAACTTTCTCTCCAGCTTTACCAGCGAAGCGCGGATGTTTTCCTCGGCGTGCCGTTTAACATCGCATCATACGCCCTGCTTCTCTCTATGGTCGCGCAGGTCACGAATCTTGTCCCGCACGAATTTATTCACACCTTTGGCGACGTGCATATTTATTTAAATCATATGGAACAGGTAAATCTCCAACTCTCGCGCGAGCCGCGCCCGCTACCGACGCTCGCGATCAATCCGAACGTGAAATCAATTTTCGACTTTAAATTCGAAGATTTTGAACTTAAGAATTATGATCCTCATCCGGCGATCAAAGCGCCGATTGCGGTATAGAAAATTTTCAATGTTCAATTTTACAATTTTCAGTAAATTTTAAAATCTTCTTAATGTTCAATTGAAAACTGAACATTGTAAATTGAAAATTATATATGCCATGATTTCACTAATTGCCGCAATGGGAAAAAATCGGGTTATCGGAAAGGGAGGTGCACTTCCATGGAAATTACCGGCCGACATGAAGCGTTTCAGGAAATTGACCTCGGGTCACCCGGTGATTATGGGCAGGAAAACATGTGAATCTATCGGCCGCCCGCTTCCTAATCGGATGAATATTATCGTGACGCTACGCGCCGGATATTCCGCGCCGGGATGCGAAATCGTCTCTTCTCTCGAAGAGGGAATTTCGCGCGCTCGGTTAGCGGCTGGAAGCGATGAAATTTTCATCATCGGTGGCGGGGAAATTTATAAGCAGGCGATTGATCGCGATCTCGCGGAAAAAATCTATCTCACTGTAATTGATAAAGATTTCGATGGCGATGCATATTTCCCCGAAATTGACGAGTCGAAATGGAAGCTTGTGAAAAGAGAGGAAAGGGAACTCGACACGGAAAACGCATATCATCACAGTTTCTTGATTTTTGAACACACTACTCGTTATACATAGATATGGATTTCCAAAAAAAGATATTTCTGTTATACTGTTCCTATGAATGACACATTTTTTCTTATATTTATCGGTGTAGTGCTCGCATGGGCGGTGTTTGCGTACAATGGTCTAGTGCGGTTGCGGAATAGAGTAAAAGAAGCGTGGTCTGATATAGAGGTACAGTTAAAACGCCGATATGATCTTATCCCAAACCTCATTGAGGCAGTAAAGGGATATGCGAAGCATGAATCCGGCGTGTTTGAAAAAGTGACGGAGGCGCGTGCGCGAGCAATGGGTGCGCCAAGCGGCAAAGAAAAAGTGGGCGCGGAAAACGCGCTCTCGGGAGCCTTGAAATCCCTTTTTGCCGTTGCGGAAAATTATCCGCAGCTTAGGGCGAATGAAAATTTTGGCAAGCTTCAGGATGAGCTCTCGGACACAGAAAACAAAATCCAGGCAGCCCGCCGGTTCTACAACGCGAACTCGCGGGATTTCAATACGAGCATAGAAACATTTCCTTCGAACGTGATTGCGCGCATATTCAATTTCTCAAAAGTGGAATTTTTTGACGCCGAAGCGGAAGCGGAGAAACCAGTCAAAGTTAGTTTTTAGCCACTAGGGTATAGGGTCTAGATAAAAATAAAACCCTATTGGCTAGTGGCTAGCTTGCTAATCCCTATTCCTATGGCTACTTTATACACTTTTCAATCCAAAAACATCAGGAGAACTTGGATGCTGTTTTCCATTTTCTTTGTTGTTGTCATAGCTCTTGGGTGGATATTTTCTTATGCGTTAGGAAATCAGTCAATTTTGGTATATGCGGTTATTTTTAGCGTCGTATCTTCGGTTATAAGTTATTGGTCATCGGATAAAATCGCCTTGGCGCTCGCCCGAGCGGTTCCGATTGAAAAAAATAACAACCCGATGCTGTGGAATATCGTTGAAAATCTTTCGATCACCGCTGGGCTTCCTATGCCTAGGGTATATGTGACGCCGGAGATGCAAATAAACGCTTTTGCCACGGGGCGCGATCCGGCACACGCGGCGATCGCCGTTACGCGGGGCGCTCTAGAAAAGTTTACAAAGCCCGAGCTTGAAGGCGTTTTGGCTCACGAGCTCTCGCACGTCGGGAACCGTGATATTTTGGTTTCAACGGTCGCTGTGATTCTCGCCGGAGTTATATCGCTTCTCGGAGATTTCTTTTTGCGTTCGATGTTTTGGGGCGGTATGCGGAGGCGAGGCAGTAGTAGTGATCGTGCCGGCGGAATACTTATGCTCGCGGGGATCATTCTCTCAATTTTGGCGCCGATTGGGGCGATGCTTATACAGCTGGCGATCTCTCGCCGCCGAGAATTATTGGCGGATACCTCCGGCGTGCTTCTCACACGGTATCCGGACGGATTGATTTCCGCGCTCAAAAAAATTGGCGCGGATCGTACGCCAATGCAAACTGCTCAAAGCTCAACCGCGCATCTTTGGATCGATACGCCGTTTAAAGGCGACCGCGTTCCGTTCTGGCAGAAACTTTTCATGACGCATCCGCCGATTTCCGAACGAATTAAAGCGCTCGACGAAGCCGTCGTTTGATGTGATAGAATTAGAGCACCTTTATAACATTTTTGAGATTTGATTTTTCATTTTTGATATTTAAACATCCCATGCCCCAAAAAGAAAAACTTATAGACATCATCCGCGCGAGCATATATGCTCCCGATTTTTATAAAGCGCTGCTTTCAAAACCGCTCTCGTGGAGTATCAAATATTTTTTTTCATTTGCGCTGGTATTGGCAGTTATTTACACGGCCGTTACGGGGTGGCGGGCCGTGCCGGCGGTAAATTCATTTTTAAACAACCTCGCGCCGACTATTCTGAAATACTATCCCGATAAACTTGAGGTTGTGATCAAAGATGGTGAAGCGGTATCGAATGTTCCGGAGCCATATATCATAAAACTCCCCAAGGAATTGATTGACTATTGGGGGAAAGCAGAAGATCAAGCTTCTGTTCCCGAAAGTTTTCTGGTGATAGACACAAGAACTAGATTGATTGATTGGAAAGAATTCCTGGATTATGAAACAGTGGCATTACTCTCGAAGGACGCAGTTGTTTTCATGGACAAGAATGGGGGAGTTCGAATCCAGCCGCTGACCGGTGTTCCGAATACGACCATAAACAAAAAGGAAATCGCCTCGATACTTAATAGAATTGAACCTTTCATTAAATTCGCCGCCCCGATTCTTGTATTCGTCATATTTCTCGGAGCGTATTCTGTGTTAGTCTTCAACCTCGTCTATCTTTTCATTGCGGCGCTTTTAATATGGCTCATTGCTACGAAATTCAGGGGCGTTAATATCGGCTATAAAAAAGCGTATCAAATTGGGTTGCACGCGATGACGTCGGCTCTTCTTCTTGAGGCGTTTTTTAAAATTTTTCTCGGTGTTCGAGTGCCGTATGTGTTTACGATAATAACTCTTATTGCTGTGTGGATAAATTTGGAGTTCAAGCAAGAGAAGTTGATTCCAATCGCTGATTCCAAAAAAGTTGGGGAAACGGACATTTCTAAGAAATGAAAACAATAAAATCGATGGCTAAGATTTCTAAGCGAGCGAAGCGAGTACATTAGATTTCACTCTTTAGGATTCTTGCTCTTGCTAATCGGCTTTCGTGATGCAAGAATATAATTCATCAAGGAAAGGTGCAGGAGTGGTTTAACTGGCAGTCCTGGAAAGACTGTGTACCGAAAGGTACCGAGGGTTCGAATCCCTCCCTTTCCGCAGTGCCAAAAAAACGATACTCCTCGCGAGTATCGTTTTTTTTGGTATAATC
>ERZ1292629.410-Hain-H43-01um-R1-410-length-45797-cov-50_pt1 | contig 43230 bp, 59 predicted proteins | sample MGYA00564399_ERZ1292629 | MGnify/ENA primary metagenome ERZ1292629 (study PRJEB36523, sample SAMEA6512636) | groundwater metagenome | collected 2019-01-08 | study: AquaDiva: Metagenomics assemblies of 32 groundwater samples
TCGTTGACAGAGAGGATACTGCCGCCCCGCTCAACCATCACGTACCGCTTGCCAGTTCCAGAATCCCTACCCCGAGACATGAGCGCGAAGTCAAATGCAGGACCGGAGAGTTTCGATTGCTCGATACAGTACTCTTTATTCAGCCCGTCCAGCTTCGCAGCGCAGACAAAGCCTGTCGCACGGTCTAGCGATGTGGCGTAGGCCAACCACAGATCAGGAGCGAGGTCGCCCGTGCCACCAGAGCGAAAGCCCCGCGCCGTGGTCAGCACGCGCACCTTCTTGGTCGCGTCCGCGACGCTGCGTTGCTCGATGTTCGGCCCGACGACCGTGTAGTAGGTGTCATCGTCCGCTCCCCACCAGATGCCCCAATCGCCCGAGGCTCCCACCGTCTTTCTCACGAGGGCGCCGGTGGTCGCATTGTAGATGTCGCTGGTCCCCGCGATGGAATCCCCGCCTTGAGTTACTTCCAGTCCCATCGCAAACAAATACTTGCCTGTGCGGGAGAGCGCCGAGGGTGTGGAGTAGCTGGAGATGTGACCAATCGGCGTGGAGATTCGGGCCGTGTGGCCGAGATTCGGGTCCGTCCACGTCACGCCGATCGCTGGAGGCACGTAACCACCGGGAGGCCGGAAGTCTGGTATCGTGCACACCAGGTTCGGCCCGAAGTTGTAGGTCTTCGTCGGTGTATAGCCGGCCGGCCCGATGTTCGTACAGTTCTTTGGATACCCCGGCGGGTATATCTGCGCGGCGACATTGAGAATCGTCAATGCCAGAACGACAAGACTTCGAATATTGAGCATGGCTTCTCCTCGTTGTTATTCCGGCTGAACCGCACTGGCTTGCTGCTCCAACAGAAAATTCTTCCAGCCGGTATATCCGACAATCAACCGCGCGGCCATCTTCTCGGGGTCGCCTTTACATGCGTCGTACATCTGCATCATCAGTGCCCCGGTGTAGACGCCAAGGGTGGAGCCGAGCGCGGCCATCTTCACCAGATAGAGCGCCGGGTAGACATAAGGCGGGTTCGTAGCGCTCTGGACTCGCTGGAAACTGGCGTTGAAATTCCTGAACTGCAATACTAGACTGACCAGCGGAACCAATTGATCCAGCGCTTCGTTTCGTCGTAGGACCTCAGCGTTTGAGCCATCGGTCCAATATACATACGGTGGAACCGGGAGTTGGGGAATCTCTAATGGAGGTGCCGTAACATCTAGCGTCGGCTTAATAATCGTTCCATCGGGGGCCGTGCGCCAGCCCCCGAAAAGTGCTTGCAAAGATCCAGACAATGGGTCGTTCTGTGAAGACATTAGTTTTTCTCCTGTGGCGCGTTCGTTCTCCAATTGCCGTACAGCACCCAGTCACCGCACGCGCCTGGATCTAAACTGATCCCGGCGGCTGGAAGCATCTTTTCCTTTTGCGGCAGACCGCTTTCGGGGATCTGCTGCTGGACAAACAACATCGTTGCGGGGATGGCTGCGGAGACTATCGGGATGGCCGCTTTCCATGTCTGCGGATTCTCCTCGTTGCCGATTTTGAAAGCCTCACCCTGATCTCCGATCGTAAAACCGGCCCCAAGAAAAGCCAATGTCAACAGGACCTTGCGCCGTGCCGACATCCCCCGCAGACTGTTCGATTCCTCTTCAACTTTCACGTAGGTCGCGGGATCGAAACCGAAAGCTCGCACAGCGCCCCAGACATTCATAGCCTGAGCCTTAAGCGGAGCACTGCCGGTGTTGCAAATCGAGGCCACGATCTCATTCAACTGACCTACCATGCGTTGCTGCGGGAAGACCTCGACTTTGGTGGCCGCCGGTGGTTGACCGAAGGCCAGCCAAGTACTCGCCAACAAGATGCCTGCGATAACGCGCATGATCTTTTTCAGTATACGCCAAAAAACTTGACAGCAATACGTAAAAAATGCAAAATAGATTTGTCGATGGAGGCAGCGTGAACGTCCCGATTCTGTTTTTAGGTGATAGTCCTGATCTGCGTACTGGTTTAGGCCGGATTGGTCGTGATTTAGCCACACTGCTCTGCCGGGCGCCTGAATTTCGAGTCGGCTACCTGGGCCGTGGCGGAAAAGGGTCCCGTCAACTTCCGTTCGCACAATACTACTTCCCGGAAACCGAACAATGGGGAGAAAACATGATCCTGCCGGTCTGGGAGGATTTTGCCGGAGATCAAAGCGGCATAATCTTCAGCATTTGGGACGCTTCCAGGTTGCATTGGTTCAGCCAGCCGCATCCCAGAGCCATGCCAGCGGCGCTGCTCGAATTTCTGAAATCAGGACGATTTCAGCGTTGGGGGTATTTTCCAGTCGATGCCACCGGCCCCGGCGAAGGGATGACAACCATCGGTCGGGAGACCCTGCTGGGCTTCAACCGCGTCCTGGCCTATACGGTCTGGGGCGCACAAGTGATTGAGAAAACCATCGGTGGGAACGTGGAGCACATCCCGCATGGGATCAACCTGAACGTCTGGAAGCCGCGTGATCGTAAAGGAGCGCGGATATGTTTGGGTTTCGGAGACCGTGACTTCGTGATCGGCTGCAATATGGCGAATCAGGCCCGCAAAGACTGGGGACTGGCTTTTGACACGTTATCTCGCGTCAGAGAACTAACGGGAACGCTGAGGGCGTGGTTGCACACGGATATTATGAGCCGTAGCCATGCCTGGGACTTGCACGCTCTGGTTCACGATTTCGGTCTGGCGGGCTGCGTGAGGATCACCGAAAGCGACCCCTTCCTGACAGACGAAACGCTCTCATACTTCTACTCGGCTTGTGACGTGACGATCCTGCCATCTCCCGAAGGGTTTGGCTATCCGATTGCTGAGTCCTTGGCCTGCGGGGTCCCGGTTGTACATGGGGCCTGTGCGGGAGGCGCTGAACTCGTTCCATGCTCTGGATGGCTGGTGGACCCGATCGCTTGGCGATGGGAGGGTATTTGGAACAGTCTCCGCCCGGTTCACCATCCGGCGAAATGGGCGGCGACGATTTTGGGCATGGACCGGGCTAACGCCGATTTCTGCCGTGCGTCGGTGGAACATCTGGATTGGTCCCGGCTCTGGCCGTCCGCGTGGGAGAAGTGGTTTCTTGGGGGCCTCGGTGTCTGAGCGTTTAGTGGTCTGCGTTGCCACCACAAGACCAGACGAGATCACGTCCTTCGGATCCGTCTGCACTTTCATTCGGGACAACTCAGTGACGATGCGCGGCGTAGTCGAGTCCTACCAATACCTCTACGAGAACACGGATGCTCCGGTTCTCGCGTACTTCCATGACGACATAGAGCTGTACGATGAGAAATGGATTGAACGGGTTCTGGTGGAATTCGGCGATCCCGAAGTGGGCGTAGTCGGCTTCGGTGGGGCCAAGGCTCACGGTCTGGCTGAACTCTACACGGCCCCATACAAACTCACGAATCTGGCTCGAATCGGCTATCTCTCAAATATGAGAGACGCTGAGGATCACGGGCAGAGATTTCACTGCTCCTGCGATGTGGCCGTGCTCGACGGTTTCGCTCTCATTGTGCGGAGGGAACTCCTCGACAAATGCGGCGGATGGCATCCCGAGGATTGGCCACCTCATCATATTTACGACTACGTTCTGGCGGCTCAAGCCCATCGGCACGGCTACAAGATCCGTCTCGTGGGCGTGTCTTGTCAGCACTTCGGCGGCAGGACGGCCACAACAACCAAATACCTGGACTGGTGCAAGACAACGAAGTGGGGCAGTGACCAAAAGATGCACGAGGAAGGCCATCGACTGTTCTACGAACGATTCAGGGACGTTATGCCCTGGAGGTGCCTGTAATGTCCACAGTCAATATAGTCTTGATCGCCCGCGACCGCCCGGCGCTGACTCGGCAGACGCTCCAAACGCTCTGCGATCATACTGATCCGAAAATGTATAACTGCACCATCGTAGATGATGGAAGCCAACCAGAAACCGAGCACGCGATCAGTTTTTATTCACGCCTCCCGAATTTCGTTTCGCTACGCTTTGGGAAGCCGAAAGGAATTATTGGGCTGGCGAAGAACATGGGAGCGGCGTTCTCGGAGAAGTTCTGGGGACGAGGCGAGTTCCTGTACTTCAGCGACAACGACATCTACTTCACGCCGGGTTGGATCACACAATTACGACCAGTCTTTAACGTGAAGGTGATCGGTGGGCAGAGGCATCCATTTCACGGTATTAATCACACGAGTCCGTACTTGTTCGGATGCGGATTCATTGAGATCACGGATGCGGTTGCGGGCTACTCACAGTTCATGGAATGGTCAACGTGGGATAAGTACGGCCCGTTCGACGCGCACACTGTCGGAGTCTGCAAGTCGGAAGACTTCGCATTCTGCCAGAAAATCGTAAAAGACGGCGGGATGGTCGGCTACATCGACCCGCCCGCCGTCTATCACACCGGCCTGACCAACAGCGAAGGAAAAGCCGCCATCGGTAGCGAACAATTCCAGAGAGTCGAAGGAGTACTGTACCAATGATAGGGCAACTGGAGTTCACAATCTGGTGGGGGATTTTGAAGCACGTTTGGCGCTATCATCGATGGGACTTTCGCCACTTGGGAGACTGGTGATGGATGACGTTCATGTAGTCCCTCTGAATGACCTTCGGGAACACGTAGATAGCCGATGGTGTCCTTGTCATCCATCTCTCGCGGCAGCGGTCGAAGGTCCTGGAATTGTGGTCGTTCACAACGCATGGGACTGCCGGGAACTGACGGAACAAATCCCTACCGTGCAGTTGAAGCACTTTAGGAACTAGGATGGAAACCCTTCCCCCCAAGACCGAGCGAAAATTGGTAAGGACTCGGATGTTCCGGGAGATGGTATCGGAAAAGGCTGATTGGCTCCGAAAGAAACGTAGTGAGGATGGCCCATGACCTCGGAAGAAAAACGTATGGCCGGATCTGCTATCGCCATCATCATCTGTTCTCTCGGTCTATGGGGGACGATGGAATTCTGGTCCTCCGTGTTGGTATTTTCAGTGTTGCTGTTCTGCGCCGCCGCTGCTGAGATTCATGGAAAGGGAAAGCCGTGAGTCTGTTGATTGCACCACACAACGACGATGAGGCTCTGTTCGCTTCGTACATCATCCTGCGCTATCGCCCACTTGTAGTTGTAGTCACCGACTCCTACAAGCAGGCGAAACGCGGGCAGGACATAACGTGGCAGCAGCGGCGCATCGAGACAACGGAAGCAATGAGGATTCTAGGCGCTGCGGTGATGTTTCTAGGGATACCGGATGATGAGCTAACTTATCCGAGTTGTTTGGTGGCGTTGAAGGGAGTCTACTGGAAGGTTCCTACCACCTCGCGCCTTCCCGCTTGTGTGTTTGCGCCAGCTTGCCAGGGAGGGAACGCAGAACACGATCTGATTTCCAACGTGTGTTCCGAGATTTGGGAACCTATTCTGTACGCCACCTACGCCAAGGACGAGTGGTTCACCCCGATTGAAGGCATGGCAATACACCAGACCGAAGTGGAAGCAGCGTCGAAGCGGAAAGCTCTCGCTTGCTACAAGAGCCAGCACTTCCAGCCGCACTTCAAAGCCGTCGAGGGCCAACCAGAGTACTTATCGAGGTTGCCGTGATTGCCAGAACATCGCTGGAACCGTACATTAGCGGGAGTATCCGCACCAAAACGCGCGGCCCCGTTCATGTTGGGAAAGGAGTGATCGTCGAGGAAGGAGCCGAGATCATCGCGGACAGCGTACACCTCGGAGATTTTTCCTACATCGGAAAAGGCGTGAGAATCGCGGTCGAAGACTTCTCTATCGGTGACTATAGCAAACTGCACGCCTACAGCTTTTGCTATGGGCGCGACTCGGTAAGTATAGGAAATTGTTGTTGGATCGGAGGCAACGTCGTGCTGGATGCGATGGGAGGTCTGCACATCGAGGATGGTGTCGGCATAGGTTCCCACAGCCAAATCTGGACGCACATGAAATGCGGAGACATCGTACAAGGCTGTAAGTACAACTTCTCGCGGCTCGTAACAATCAAGGAGGATGCTTGGCTCGTGGGGCATTGCCTAGTCTCGCCAGTGCAGATCGGCGCACGGAGTATGGCGATGCTCGGTTCGGTCATCACGAAAGACATGGAGGCAGATCACACCTATGCCGGTGTCCCGGCTAAGGATGTGACCGATGTATTCGGACCTCAGTTCGAGTTCCGTACCCCTGAGCAGAAACAGGCGAAATTGGAAGAGATTGTAGAAACTTTCTACAAACGACATCCCCACTATCGAGGAGCTTTGGAACCAAGCGACCTGAATGCCGTGAGCCGCACGTACATCAAGACCTATTCTCCAGCCGAGATCCTGTTCATGCGGGAGCACGTTCCGCTGGTGAAGCTCTACGAAAGGAACCTAAAAGATGTGTGACAACATGCCTATGGAAAAAGTGGCCGTCACCTGTCCGTATTGCTGGTGGCGTGGGAAACGTCATCCTTACCGTACCACGGTAAAGCCGTGCCCGCGCTGTAATGGTATCATCTCCGAGGGATGGATATTACGCACGTGCGATGCCGGGAAGGATGTTGATAATGCGAACACTTGAAGAACTTCAGGCAATTCTAGACAGATACAAGCCGCATGATCACTCATACGACGAACGTGAAGGCGGAGACTGCCCGGTATGTGAGGACATTGACCAGATTGAGCATGAGATTTCGTTGATCCAATCTAACGTAGTAGAGCCACGGGACTCAACTGTATAATTTCCATGAGAAAGCTGATGATTACTCCGTGGTTCGGACCTGCTCCGCCCTGGATGAATAAGTACTGGGACTTGGCATATTCTCTGTCCGCGCATGGGTACGTGTGGCTCCTGGAGACGAACATCGAGCAATTCAAACAACGAGTGTGGAAAACGTTGGGAATCCCCGATGCGCCCATTGTGTTTGGACAGGCTAAGGTGCATGATTACCGCCCTGTTTTTGGGGCGCTGTACGAAGAGGAGATCAAGGATTATGACTTCTGGGGGTTCACTGATTTCGACTGCGTGTACGGGCGGGTGGAACGCTGGGACACCGATGAGTTCCTGAGCGATCTGGACGTGCATTCAGACCACGACAGTTACCTCTGTGGTCCGTGGAGCCTGTTGCGTTCCACGCCGGAGGTCGCCAACCTGTTCAGAGAAGATCCGTACTGGAAGGATAATCTAAAGAACCCGGTTGTCACCGGCTGGGGAGAGCAGAGTTTTAGCCGCATTCTTGAACAAAGCGGTCTTCGGTACAAATACACAGCCTGGCACGGCAATGATCGGGTCTGCCCGCCGGAACAGGTCCGGATGGACGGCAGGAGTTTATTGGCAGGCGGAATCGAGATTCCCATGTACCATTTCCGGCGGACAAAGAGGTGGCCGTCATGATCCATTTCAGAGACATCACGGCGGTTCTTATCACGAAAGAAAAGTATTACCCACCGAGGGTTCTTGAGTCGATCATCGTGTCATCGTTTAACACGGTCATTGTGCAGCATGGCTGTGAAGGGGTGTACCGCCGGTTTTACCGAGCGATTCACACGGCCTATGTCTACGTTCAGGATGACGATGCGATCTGCCCGATTGAGGAACTGGCGAAGCAAGCGGGGCCGGATTTCATCACCTGCGCCATGAAGCCGCACTACATCGACGAGTACGCGAACCTGAAATGCTGCCTGATCGGTTGGGGAGCGATCTTCCCGGCCCATATGATGAGCGTGCTCAACAAATACTTGCGATCCTATGAAAACGACTACTTCTATAAGATGGGAGCGGATCGGATCTTCACGGCGCTGAACTTCCCGCAAAAAAGACTGCCACTGCCGATCACGGACATGCCTTGGGCTTTGGATAAAGGCCGCATGTCCATGCAGGCAGACCATTATGAAATCCGAAGAAAGGTATTGGAACGATGCGAGTCGCTGTCCTGAATCGTGGCCGGGACGCCTTTCCCGGCGGAGACCTTGTTCACATCGACAGTCTGACCGAGGCAATGAAACCGCTGGGCGTGGACCGGGTTTACCAGCCTAGCGAGACGCTGACAGGAGAGTTCGACCTCTTCCATATCCATCACGTCAACCTGTCCTGGTGCCGGATGAACTTCGAGGCGATCAAGAGGTTCCCGAAGATCCCCTATATCGTGACGACGATCTTTTACCCGACTGAAAATCTGGGAGTTTCGTACAGGGAAATACGCGAATGGCTCGACGGAGCCGCTGCTGTTGTGGCATACTCTCAACGGGAAGAGAGAGAGATCCGGGAACGTACGTTGTTTTCTGGTCAAGTGGATGCTGTCCCGCCGGGTGTTGGTAAGGAATTTCTTCACAATGCTCATGATGGATGGTCACAATCCCGATCTGGGGTTCTGACGGTCGCAGCACGGAGCGGCGATAAGAACTGCAATCTTGTGGAGGACTGTTGTAGAAACCTCGGGCTACCGTACAAGCAAGCCATCGGCGTCCCAAGATCCGAACTTCCACAATGGTATCGGGAGGCAAGGGTATTCGTGAACGCGAGCGGCCATGAATCGTTTGGTCTTACTATTTTGGAAGCACTGGCGTCAGATTGCCGAGTACTAGCTACGAAACACAGTTGGGGACTGGAATGGTTACCCGGCATCATGTCGATTGACCCGCAGGATGAACGGAGCCTCGAACGAGCGATTGAGTACGCCTACAAGACAGAGAACTGGTGGTACCTTCCGAATCTACGGGCACGCTTCATGTCGTGGGAACTGGAAGCAGACAGGATGCTGAAAGTCTACGGCGCTCTCTAATGCTGAAGTTGAATATCGGTAGCGGCCAGAGGAGGCTTGACGGTTGGGTGAACTGTGATGTGCAGTCCCGGCCGCCGGACCAGGTGCCTGACCTGCTGTTCGATGCGCGGGGGCGCTGGCCCTTCGAGGACAATTCGGCGGATATTGTTCTACTGCACCAGGTCTACGAGCACTTCCACCTGAGCGAAGGGAGACCTGTGCTCCAAGAGGCGCATCGCGTCCTGGCGCCAGGTGGACGGCTGATTGTCACCGTACCCGATCTTCGGGCGCTTTGCAACCGATGGCTGACTCGCCAGATCGACGACTACATTTTTTGTGTCAACCTGTTTGGCGGTTGGCAAGGATTGGAAGGCGACGATCATCATTGGGCATGGTGCCGTCAGAGTTTGGGTGTGGAAATAAGCAGTGCCGGTTGCTGGTCTTCGGTCCATTCCTACGATTGGAAGGACCTTGAAGTAGTTAAGGCATGGTGGGTTCTCGGAATCGAGGCTGTCAAATGAACTTCATAGTCTGCCCTCTTAGGAATGCGATGAAATACACGATGGCGGCGCTCCCGACGTTTCTAGCTCAGGACATCGGAGAAATCGTCGTCCTGTTCATCAACAATGGATCGACGGACGGAACGACCCAATGGCTCCACACCTTGCCGCCCAACGTCCTGACCATGCACTTCAGCCCTGGGAGGTCCATGGCGGCGTCCTGGAACTCGACGCTCAGTTGGATCTTCGATCCTCAGCCGAGGCCATCCAGAGGCTCCTGGTGGCCACCAATGACCGATTACGCTCTGGTGGTCAACAATGACGTTTTGCTTCGCCCCGACACCTACCGTCGGTTGGTCGAGGATGGCGGTCAGTTCGTGACATGCGTAGGAAACGATGATCCCCAGTGCATTGGACCTCCGTGGGAGGAACCGAAGGAAACTCCGCGTCCCCATCCAGACTTCAGTTGCTACCTGATCCGGCAGGAGTGCTGGCGAACCGTTGGCCCGTTCAACCAAGACTTCTCGGGAGCTTACGCGGAGGATTCCGATTATCACGTCCGGCTTCACCGGACTGGGATTAACGCCTACTGCATCGACCTTCCGTTCTATCACGTTGGCGCTGGCACTCTGAAATCCTCAGACGAAACAGAGGCAAAAAGAATCAAGGACCACGCTGACAAGAACCGTAAATTGTTCAAGGACCTGTACGGATGCGAAGTCGGCAGCCAGGAATACTATGCGATCTTCGGTCAGTGAGTGCCAGCGGAACGTCCTGCGGTCTTCAACGCATCTTCCGTCTGTCTCCAGCGTTCCCTCGTTGCGAGAACCATTCTGGCTAACCGTTTGGCTTCGGTCATGGCTTTTCCAGCATTCAGATTCCCCATGCCGCCCTTGTAGGCCGTCAAAGCGTCCATCCAGTTCCCATACTTGTCCTTCAGCATCTTCAGGTAGCGAACGCCACCTTGGATGTTCTGTTTCAAGTCGAACTGGTCTACCCCTACATCGGCCGACGCCGCTGGAGTTAACTGGAAGACCCCAACTGCTCCCTTTTCGTTTGGTTCCAGAATGTGGCGAAAACTGCTCTCGCTTTCGGCAAGAGCGACCGCCATGCCTGGGTCAAGCCCCTGCTCCTTTGCTTCGTCTAGGACCATACGCTTGATGTTCTCCGGAGAGCTTTCCGCTTCCGGAGCAACCTCAAAAGGGGGCGAAGGGGCCTCCGTACTTGTCTGTGACGGTTCCATCGACGGCTTGACCGCCACGTTTGCGAGCATCACAATAGCCATCCTTTCTGCCGCAGCGGTTTTCCCGGTTGCCAACAGATCAGCCAAGCGTTGCTTCTGGACCGCAGAAATCATCCTCCAGCCAGGGCTGCTAATCATTTCGACCACCTTTTTACCGATGATCGTTCCGGCGATGCCAGAAGGAATCCCGCCTGTGGCCCCTATAGCCGCTCCTCCTAACCTTCCGATTTGTTGGCTCATGGGCGTACTCTGCGGTTTAGTTCTCTGGATCGTTTCCGTTAGAATGTCCTGGACGTTGTTCCAGAAATTGAAGCGTTTGTTGATCGCGGCAATGTCTGGAAATTGTTTTGCCAGTTCGTTACGGATGGCGTTGGCGGATTCCCGTTTCGCCTTGATGAGGCTACCTTCCTTCAATGTTTTACCAAAATAGCCTCCGGCTTCAGCTACCTCTTCATCTAGGAGTTGCCGAAATTTTCGCACGTCTTCAACCGAAGATTCCAGCGGGCCTAGTTTCTTTACGATGACCTTTTGAAGATGCTGAAGGTTTTGGTAAGCCACTTCGTTGCCGATGTTGCCGTTTGGTAGGACGTACTTCTGCTTCTTCTTACCAATCCCCGCCAGAATCGGCATGATTTTAACTTGGGTTCCTGGCGGCAGAGCATCATAAGCTGTCTCCAATTCATCGGCAGTTTGCGCTAGATTAGAGCCAGCCTTACGGAGTAACCCTTCCCGGCTGAATGCCCATACACGATCCTTAAGCAGGGTCGGGACCACCTTGTTCGATAGATATTTCATGGTCCGCTGAGTAGCCCCCAACGCTTGGGAGTATTGCTTCTCAGCGGCAGAGGCGAGCCTGGTGCCTTTGATTGGAAGAAGTGGGGCAACTTTCGCTATCGCAGACGGGGCCGCAATTGAGGCCATCGTTCCCGCCGCCCCCGGAAGGTTCCCCGCCCGGATGTCTTCTGCCATCTTCTCGCCAATTTCGGCCGCTCCCCCCAAAATCGGGATCGCCTGCATCGCCCGTCCAGCGGCCAGAGAGAGTTCGCCACGCTTCGCCGCCTCAAATGCCTGCATCCCTCTGATTCCGGGTTGCCGATACATCGCTTTGGCGGTTTCAATCGGAGACAGTGCGGCCTTCAAAACCGGAACCGGGTTTATCCCTTCCCAGAGGCGTACTCCGAAACTCGGCGGCCTGGGAGGTTCCGTTGTCCCAAGGGAACTTCGGATCTCATCGTCGGTGGCATCATCGGGAAACTCTAGAATCCGTCCCTCGAACTGAATCCGTCTAGGCATTGGCTATCGTTTTCTGAGTCTGCCGTCAGGTCCTCGTTCCCAGACTTCCACAGCACCGGAAGGCGGCACAGGTTCAGCCTTGCCTTTGGGCTTGGCAGTTTGCCATTCTCTCGGCTTGTACGCCTGGACCAATCCCCGAACATCCTCCGGAAGTTGCTCGAATTGACGATAGCCGAGCATTCTGGCTCGTTCGGACATCTTTCGTTCCAGGTATTGAATGGATTGCCGGGCTTTAATTAAAGCCTGTTGTACCGTATCCTCCAAGGTGGGATTCAGCCTCTTGAACTGGGTATATTCGGTAATCGTCAACTGCTTTCCGCCATTGGCGAAGGCTGCTTCTGTGATTAGCCTGTGCAGCCTTGATGCTAAATCGATTTCTTCAGGAGATGCCCCGGTGCCTCCGAACTTTTCAAATTCTAACATCTTCAGGCGTCCGAGTACCGGCCCGAGGGTCTTGATTCTTCCACTGTACAGATCTTGCTCGACCTCTTTCATGCTCTGAATCCACGCGCCAGTAAATCCCAGAAATTCCTGTGTTGTGGCCGGAACTGGGCTAGGAGCCGTAGTTGAGATTCCTGGAACGCCAGCGGTGGTCGGTCTTCCAGAAGGCTCATAAAGGGTTCTGGGAGTCGGCATCCTTCCCTGTGCAGCCGTGATATTGGGTACGATCCTAGGTACTCCATCTGGTCCGATTACTTCCCTTACTCCCTGCGGAAACTGCTTCTGCCAGGCATCCCAAGCGGCTATCTTCTCGGGTGGTGTAAGTTCTGCCACGCTCTTTCCGAGTTCCTGCGCCTTAGCTTGGAAAGCTAATTGCATCTGTTGAGCGCCTAGGGAGTATTGTGGCGCAGTGGTCTCTGCCCACTGAACAGGGACGCCCGTGCTAGGGTGCGAAAGAACCCTGTATCGTTTACCCGGAGTTGGGGCGTTCGACAGACTAGCGGGGTCAACTCCTGCGCTTCTAAGCCGCGCTATGATATCTTCGCCTGTTGTTTCTTGCTCTGACCGAAGATTCCCACTTCCGTATCCGCCTCGCGAGAGGCTGAAATCTCGCCCTAGTGCGATTTCTAGTTTCGTGGGAGAATCCAACTTCTTCCACTCGTCCGGACCTAGAGTCTGGGCCGCTATTTCTAAACGATTTTGGGCCTGCCGTCTGTCCTCTTCGGTCTCGAATATCCCCTTGGCTTTGGCAATTGCAAGGGCTTTGGCGATGTCCTGCTTCAACTCGCGCTCCATGCGTTGTGCGGCCCCGCGCTCTGCCGGATACATCAGTTCCGGTGGAGGCGCAGGGGATTGGAGCAGTCTTCCTGGTATCGTGATCTGCCGTTCAGTCGGAACCTGCAATTGAGGTCCATAAACCTGCGTCTGGCGAGGGATCAATGGCGGTCCCTGTTGGCCGGGAATCATAGGCTCGAACCGTTCGGTTGTCACGTCAGGCATGTTCACGGGCATGGGCGGACCAGGCATCCTCATGCTCAAATCGGGAACCTTGATTGGCGGCTCGGGAGGCGGAGAAACTTGCCTGGCAATGAAAAGGTCGGAAACGTCTGGGAATTTCGCTCCCGGTTTTAGTTCGATAGCGGCCATGTACCGCTGGGTTGCCGAAGATCGAACGTCTCCGGGCATGTTCTGGTCTTCCGACAAGCGCCGCAGAGACTCAATGTACATTTTTTGAGCGTTGAGCCAGAGCCCGAGTTCCCGCTGCTTCTCTTCATGCAGTTTCGCCCCAACACCCGATACTGCCCCGAACAACCCTGCCATTCCTCCCATCATGATCTATAACTCCTTTCAGGGCATCGGTTCCCCAGACGGAGAATACCTTTGTCCTACCGGCGTCCACCATCCAGCCGGATATCCAGGATCACCAGCCCATCCAGCCATTGGATTGTACTGCTCTGGATCTGTCCATTCCGGGTTCACGCCCCATGCGTTTGTCGCTCCTGAAGGCCAAGGGTCTGAACTAGGATTAAATCTTGCATAGGGGCCTTGGTAAGAAAGACTGCTCGTTGCTGATCCGGAGGGACTTTTCCAAGAGGACCCCGGAAGAGGAACCCAGTTGAAATTTCCCACTGGCTCTCCGCTCGGGGAAGATCCGCCGCCTCCTCCTCCTCCAGTGCTCGTAGATGGAGGTTTTGAAGATCCACCTCCAGAACCTTTCCCTCCAAATAGTTTACTGATTATGTCCATGATCCCGCCTCCAACTTCTTTCCCGGTTTCATACTGTTGCGCTTGCTTTTGCAGCATGAAATTCATCAGGTTACCCAGCGGGTACATGGCTTGTGTCCCTCCGGATACCATACTGCTGGCTATCCCAGGAATTGCCGCCGCCGCCGTCGGCCTGGCGGTCTGGAACAGGGTAGAAATGTCCCTGGACTTCTGGAAAGGAAGTTCGCTGAGTAAGGCTGCCCGCCCACCTCCCATTGGGGCGAACTTGGACAAGGATTGGGCGGCCTGGTCGTACCCCATTGAGATTCTTCCCACTTCCGGAGCGAGCAGGCTCATCAGTTCTGGCCGGTTAGCCGCCAGAATCTTCATCCAGTAGTCCAGCGGAGGGCCATAGGCGGCGGTGCCTTGTTCCACGAGTTGCTTGCCGTAAGGAGCAAGCGCGGAGATGTACTTCTCCATGTCTCCGGTTCCGCTACCCATCACTTTCCCGCCCAGCCAACCGCCCAGCACAGGAGCGGCTACCTTCCCAATTCCAGTCAGGATGTCCGTCCAAGAAGGCATCAGTTTGTCCCTCCCCGATCATAGATCAATCCGCTCATCGTTACAATCCCTCCCAAACCGCCACAATCGACGAATTTGGTCCGTCCACGGTGCTAGTGCCAGTAGCCCCGGTCTCCTTATGAACCTGCAACTGAATGGAAGCGTTGGCCTCGGACTTGATGCGCCAGGAGTGAGCCACGCTAATCGTTGTTGGCTCGGTTGTCACCTTGACTCGCGCCGAATCTTTCTGGAATGCAGGCGTAGTGCCGCTGAAAAAGAGACCGCATTTGATGATCTTCGCCGTATCTGCGCCGATCACGTTGATCGTGAAAGAACCTGTTACAACCCACCACCCGGCCCGTATCAGCCTCAACCGGCACCCAGGAACGCCCACGTAGCCATCTTCCCAGAGCGTCAGAACATCGGTTCCGACGGCTCCGAAAGACAGCGGGTTCAGTTGCTCCGATCCCTCATAGATCATGTCCAGAATGCGGCGCAGAGTCCTTCCCATAAGCGTGGGGGTGTTGGTTTCGAGCGTACTCGGATACCATTTCTGCCGGATTGTTCCCATTACGCCATCCCCGTCAGCGTGAAGCACCCGCTGGCGTTGATCGTGAGCGTCAGTGGATTTCCGGCGGTAACGGTCACGTCTGCCGGAGAATTGTCGAGCAGGGAAAAGCAGACCAGGGGTTTTCCCGCAGCCGTGTCATCGTAGATCACGGCATACCGGCAAATGATACTGCCTCCGCTGGCGGTCCATGTCGGATCGGTGAAATCGAAGGTCGCCGTAGTCCCGGAATAGTTCCACGTCACACCCGTCAGAGCGGCTCCACCCGTCAGATAACCGCTGGCGTTCGCGTGCTCGCTGGTGAGAGCGGTATAAACCGTCTGGGCCACGTCATTGGCGTTCGATGCGCTTAGAAACAGCGCGACATTAAAGGTGTGCGTGTCGAGGTCGATCAAACCGTCCCCGACGTTTTTCCGGAAGCTGTTGTATGCTTTCCAGGCATCAGCGGCCATTTAAGTACCCTTCCTTTCGTTTGGGTCAGAAGTCACATCAAGAAACGGGATCTTGGAAGAAACCGAACGATAAATGCATGATGGGGAGCGCCCTGCAATGGGTTGGGATACAGAAAGCAACAATCCGGTCAACAGAAGACTCCCCGCTGGAATCGAAATTGTGATTGGGACGGGTACGGATGGAGCATACCCGGTCAGCGTGAGTTGCCCCAGTCCGATTGGGATTAGAGTTGTCGTCCCCGTCGAAGACGGCGCGAATCCCGTCAACACCAAAGACCCCGTTCCAATCGCAATCGCACCTATATCCGCCTGGTAGTCGCCCAGGTTGAACTCGCCCAGATTGATTTCTCCGAGGTTGCTTGAGATCATGGCGTCGCCGAGTCGGTCTCCTCCAGCGAGATCAGGGCCACCTCAACCGCCGAGTCCTTCGCATACCCGATAAAGCCGTAAGCGTCCGGCCCGGCGGCGAAGAAGTCCGTCCGCGTCTGGGTGTCGAACTGTTTCCAGTGGAGGCCTTCGATTGACCAGTAGAAGACCAGATTCGTTCCTGTGTCCGAGATGGCGAGCCAAGCGTCGTTACGGAGAACCGTGTCGAGCGTGGAAGGGCTGGCGACGTTCGGACCATAAGTTACATAGGCGGCCGAAACAGTCGTGGAGTTCGTCCATTTTATGGTTGATATCTCGGGGAGCGATGACCCTCGCAGCATTTGGAGCGTGATTAGCTTAGCCGCAGCGTCTCTAAATACCATGCCATAACCGACTGCGATGGCACTCCCGCTTGCTCCTGGCGGCGCACCCGAAATGTCGTGTCTGAGCAGCATCTTCACCGTGTAAGGCGTGGCAGGAGCTGTCCGGTAACGAGCCGTGATCTCGGTTGAGTTTGCCTGGTCCGGAACGCTTAAATACTCGTACCCATTGGTCGAGTCAATCGTGCCGCCCGCTTGGTTGTCCCAACTCCATCCAGTCGATGGGGGACGGGTGACTTTGCGACCTTGGTAGAGATAGTCCCATGCCCCACCGTTCCTGACCACTTCGTACAAACCGTTGCTGAGAACGATCCTGTCTCCGTTGCGGTATTCTCCGGCGGCGAGTCCATCGAATTGAGAGACGGTCAAGACGCGGTTGCGCTCGGCGAGCAACTGGTCAAGCGCCGCAGCCCCCAAATCCCAGAACAATTCCATGCCTGCGCTCAGATTGCCGTCGCTCGTTCCGTCCTGCGCGGCGGTGACGGTCAGCGTATCCGTCGAGCGCGCCGTCACCTTGAAGCAGCGGTAGGTGCCGGTTTTGGTGCGAATCCAGAAATCCCCAGCGGAAGGGAGCCGCGCTCCGTGGCCAGCCGTCAGAACCATCGAGCCGGAAGCGGCCGTGTAGTCGCTGGCGAGGGAGACCGTCATCAGTTCTAGGTTGCCACTGAATTTCAATGTGCTCATATCAAGGCTCCAATGGTTCGGAGGTCACTGCTAGATCGGGACTAATACCCGCTGGAGGAAATACTACGCAGAATGGAGCACCGGAACGGCCAGCATCTCCGCCTCCTCCGCCTCCTCCGTTACCGTTCAAGCTCTCCCAATAAAATCCGGTGCAAAACTGATCACTCGTTCCCAGCGGGTTGTATTCCAGCGCCAGATGCACAGCCCAGATCTCAGATGCCGCATCCCACACAGGGGGGGCGAGATCATGCGTGAATTGGCCTGAGATGTCGTTTGCCGGGCTGGGAAAGCCCAACTCATCGTGAAACACCTGGATTGTTCCGGCGGTTGTGCCGTTAAAGGACACGTACTCAATCTGGTCCAATCCGACTCCTCCTGGAGTCTGTATGGCAATCCACCAGACGTAGGAGAGACCTCCCGGCCCGTCCGCCGCTTGGATCTCCCCGGTGTTATTGATCGAAACAGTGTAGATGCTGAATGTTGGAGAGGAAGTGTGGTAATCGGTTCCAGAATAGACCGCAGCAAGTCTCCAACTGCCAGACTTGGCGGGATCGTCAATCTCGAACGGGATCACGATGTAGTTCCCGGTAAAGGAAATGCGCCCAGTTGTTGCCTGCTGGCTCGGCACTCCAGCGTTCAGTGTGATCGCCGTGGTCAGAGACCCAGCCGCGTCCATTTGCCGGTAGTACACATCGAGGATTCCCAGTAAGGGCGTCGTGGATTTGTAAACAATATGCAACGTTCCTAACTCGTCGGCCCTGGCCGCTCCGATAACCGACAGCCTGGTGTCGGGCACGTTGTCGCTGATCTTGGTGCCAGAATCCCAAACGGCGCCATCGAAAACCTTCAACCAGAGCGGTCCTTGTCCGGTAGGGCGATAGAATACGTAATCCAGCCCGAGAAAAGGATCGTAGACGTAGCCAGTGGTGTCGATGACATCGGTGTGCGTGGTGATCTCGGTCCAAGTTTCGGTCGCCATGTCCCATTCGCCGATCACCCATTTGTGGTTGACCGAGAGAGAGTCGTAGGAAATCCGGATCTTGGTCGGTCCGGAGCCGAGACTGGCGTACCCCCACGCCACGTCTCCCGGCGAGTTCACCTGCTTGAGCCAAGTCGCGCCTGCGTCGGTGCTTTTGTAGACCGCCATCAAGTCGTTGGCTCCGTCGTAGAACACCATGTAGCGATTCCCTGCGTAGCGGTACGGACCAGGAGATCCCGTCGCATCTCCGATCCACTTTTGGTAGTTGGTGGTGTCTACCAGAAAGGGACCCGTCACGTCCATGATGTCATCCACCGCGCCCTTGTAGCCGTAGTGCGTGCCATCCGTCAGGGGTCCTACCAAGCGTATTTTTACAGTTGGACCCACCACGGATAGTCTGAGGTCCGAGAGTTGATAGTCCTGGTATCCAGCCGACCAAACCACCACATTGTTGTAATCCAGAACGAAAATCGTATCCAAGGTTTCCAAGTCGCTGATCGGATCGAAAGTTAGGAAGACGTGAGGAGCGCCAGGAATGGTGGCTTGCTGGTACTCATCCGTTCCGGGCGGGTAAGGGTGGACGCTATTTTCGATGTTGACTATCACCTGACACCTCGGAACACTCTGCCACCAAATGACGGGTACGCAGAGAACCTGGGCAAACCAGCATCCGATAACGAACAGTCAGTGATCGGACCATTCGCATCCACATCTCTTCTGGCGCGGCTGGGCAGAGAAACTCCGGCAGTCGGGGAGCGCGGAGATACTCAATTACGGCTTCGTCCAACTCTGTCGTACTCTCCGCATGAAGGCTCAGATCCAGACAATTCCAGGTTCCATCGGATGCCTGAAAATAGTGCAACACCTCAAGTCTTTCCAGAATCCTCCTTTCTAGTTTCCGCAAGGCTTTGGCAATGTGGTCTCTCACCTTAGGATCAGAGAGGTCATACCTCGGGACCCGAGCCTCGGGCTGATGCGGGGCAAGAGTGGAGGGCAGCGGAGGTCGCGGGAAGGCTCGTCTCCGACGTTGCTTGGATGCCATTAGATTCTGGCCCCGATCTGCCTGCTGAAATCTCCGAAGGGCAGTTTCACCTGGTACGGGCCTGGATCACCCCAAGACTTTACCCTCACTTCGCAGTCCTTCAGGAAGAGCCGGAAGGGGGATGGGGAAGTCAATGAATGCTTGGCGTACTTTCCCTTCATGGGTTGAAGTACGACGTACTGTTTCAAGTACGCGCTGGCCGTGGAAGGAATCGTGTACGTATGCGCCGTGCCGTCCACGGTGATGTTCCATGTGATTGCCGCGCTGGATACGGCGGCAACATAGGCGTCCCGATGATGTAAAAACCCTTGCAGGTCATATGTGGTTTCCTGAGTTACCCAGTTTTCGGTAAGATCCGGGGCGGGTTCCCAGATCCACTCGACATCAAATAAACGCCATCCGTTCACGTCTGTCGGCAAGAACCGTACCATGTGGGTGATGAACGGAGTCCAGGAGTACGGTTTGATCAGTTCTCCGCTGTGCGTCACCGTCAGAGACTTTGCGACCGTTCCGCCATCGCTGTGAATTTGGATAGTGCGTGCTGCCCCGAGAGTGTCGGCATTCACCCTGCATCCCTGGAAGAACTTGTCTCCCTTGTATGCACAGTCGGTCCAATCCGTTACGCGCAGAATCGTCAATTCCGGTTTTGGCAGGAACGACGGCTCCCAGGCGTAGAGTTTGAGTTGAGCGGCGTTCACGGTCCATTCGATGTCAAGCCCGATGTTCCGGGCGTACTGTCCCGTCCCGGAGTTGATGTCCCCGATCGATTGCTGCCGTCCGGTCAAATCGACTACGCTGGTGATCTCTTCGCTAAAGAACGTATAGTTGTCGAATCCGATTTCCCAGATGATGCTTTCGCAGTCTGAGTCATAATCCAGCCACACATCCCCAAAGTGATAACGCGCCCGAGTGTCCCCAAGGTCTTTAGCCCCCGGCCTCACCCTTCCGGCTATGTCCGCTCCATTGTCGGAATAGCCGCCGTAGACAAACAGTTTCCCGTCCGAAGAACCCATTAGAACGTTGTGTACATCGGCCCCTTCTTCCTGATAGTGGATCAGGATTCCAGGAGTGTAGCTATCCCTGCTAACCCATCCCATTTGGTTCGGTCTTCGTCCGTGGGACATCGGATCAGCGTCGAAAACCAGCGTGCGCCTCGCCGCTGTCGTGTCGATATAGTCGAAGTGAAGATAGCCGTCCGCGAAGGATAGGCGCAAGGCGTCCTCATCGGACCAGTTTGGAGGAGGGAATGTGGCCGGACTGATTCCTTCAAACGGGTTCGGCAAAGTGGAGGATTGCTCGTGCGCGAACAGGGGAGCGATATCATCGCTGATGCAGACCGCCTGACCTCCCGTGGTCGCGTAGATCCCGTCACGGGCAATGAAATACATGGCAGGCCCGTTCCAGCACAGGCCCCATCGGCAATACAGACCCTTTACGTCCGGGACTTCCACCGCTATGAAATCCGAGGTCTGACCGAATGACGGATAGATCCCAAACAGGCGTTCGGTGGAGAATACGAAACTTCGCCCGTCATACATGCAGCCGTTTTGCAGTCGTTCGCTGCCATCGGTAATATCCAGGTGATGGGAGGGAGGGTTTGCTTCCGCGTTGTTCCCCTTCGTCCAATACAGCGTTCCGGGTCTTATGGCTGAACCGCACCCAAACAGGAATACTCCGGTTTGCCCTGCTCCGAAGGGACCCCAGATGAACGGAAGCGGAGTGCGGACCAGTTCCGGAGTCTCGATGATAAACGGAACGTCCGTCAGCGAAGTTTGCAGGTCCTCTACCAATTCAACGTCATTGGCTGTGGTCGGGCTGTTGTACATCGTGCAGGCCCGCCCATCTACCGAGATCTGAGTTCCAGGAGGAAGATAAGACGTGTCCGCTGTGGCGGCGTAGAACTCCATCGTGTCTCCGGACTGAATCGCCACGGCGCAAACGGTTCCGGTTCGGGTGACGTTACATCTTCCGCTTTTCGTGGAGGTCAGCGTGGTGAACGGCTGGTAGTGGATGTTCTCCGGTTGCCATTCCAGCCGAGGGTTGCTGGCAATGGCGTCATCGGAAAAGATTTCCGTGAACTGGGAACCCACATAATTGGAAATCGTTCCGACGTAAATCCACTCGGGAAGACTGCCTCCGAAGCGGTATACATCCAAGTACGGGACTGGAGACCCAGTGGCTAAAAGATAACTGGCTGCGGCGGCAGGAGCATCGACCAGAATCCAAGTGTCGGCTGCCGGGTCGCCAGGATCGCCCCGCCCTGGGTAGATCGCGTTTACTTCCCGCACGGGCGGACCAGGTGCGCTGGTGACCCCGGTATTGATATCCCCCGCCAAACGGCCAACAAATCGGTAGATGTACCCAAGCCCGGTTGTCCCCACGTCCGGACCCGTCCCCGCCGGAGAGGAACCCGCCCCGGTGCTGAGAGTTGGGGCGAAATTGGGATGCGGGAGTCCAATCTGGTAAGGCAGTGCGGAACTGGAAATCTTCCGCATTTTGTTGGAATCGCCAATGTACATCCAGGGACGAGGGTTGAAGTCTCCGCTGGAGACGGCGAATGAGAGCGGGTTTCCGCTATATCCGGCATCCGTCAAGGTAGTCAGAAAGACGGGACTTGCCCCGGAGTCGGCTCTAGCGTAGGCAAGGCTGGTTCCGTGTCCGACTATCCGCAGGTGGTCAGCGAATGAACCTGGGAACTGGCTCGGATCGGGGATCGGGTCGTTCATCCGCTTGATGGAATGAATGGCATCGGCGACCGAATTGGAGGATTCCTGTGTGATCCCCTGCCGCGCCCATATCTGATTGTCTCCATAGGGGCGGACGTTGAACAGAATGCGGTACTTGTCATCCGGGATTTTATCCACCGGGGAGGACAGGTTCATCCCTGAACAAACGAAATCGAACGTCTTTCTCTTGTAGGTATCGTTCGCCAATTCCTAACTCCCGCTTTCCATGCTGTCCAATCGCCGTGAGATTTCGTTGATGTGAAGGTCGCACTCGGATCGCCGGATATAAGTATCATCCAGTTCTCTAACGAGTTCATTCTTGAACGCCGACAGTTCGGCCCGGATTGTTGACTTAACGTAGAGGGCGAACCCCCCGGAGACGAACCCAATAACCACCACCACAGCCGTCATAGCTTCCCAATTTATCACCATGTTTTAGTCCTTCGGAATCGGAGACTGCTTCAAATACAGCACCGCTCCTATGATTGCTCCGGAAAGCGCGAGCCATCCGATGCTCTGGAGACCCTCGAAACTCCGAAGGTTAAATTTCTGAGAGTCCACGAACATCGCTGCTGCTGAGTTCGCGGCGCCGCCAACTGCCGCTGCCGCTAAGCCTCTCAACCACACGTGAACCGTCATGCGGCCTCCTTGTCCTTTTCCTTTGTATCGTAAAATGGCACTGGTTTCCCTGCCTCTGAATAGCACCACAGGCAATTAAGTTCTGCGAATCGAACATCGATGTGAAGATAACCGTGATGATCGTCAACCCCTAGTCCTTTGATGCTCGGGACCGACAACGCAAGATCGTACAATTCACGAGCCGTCTTCCCTCGAACTGTCACGTCCGCCGCCTTGCCCTGCACGTGCTGGCTGTTCCTTGAGCCTCCAACGTGGGCATTGTGTTCCGGACAGCGATAGCCGCTTTTGATTAGGACCGGGAGGCCAACTACCGAGCGAAAGGTTTCCAGCGCATCCAGGAGTGCCTGCTCGACGAAACATTCGGGAATTATATACATGACTCCCCTGGGAGACAAACGATGAATTGGCGAAAAATTAAGACTGCTCCGAAAGATGGAACTCCCGTTTTGCTCTATTCTCCCGATGCAAGCGACCCTCAAATCTTCGTCGGACATTTTGTGGATATTGAGCCGGACCCTTGCTGGCAGGATTATTGGCGTGAGGATGGTTGTTGGCCCATCGACGCGGAGGTAACCCATTGGATGCCATTGCCAGATGTTCCAAAAGTATGAACGGGAGTTATGAGGGATTATGTATATAAGTCCCAAACATTCCCCACAGTGCTTGCAGGCCAGTTCGTGTTTTGAGAAGTGCTCACTGGATTGTGGCATAACAACTCCAGACATCCACCGAACCCGCCGTCAGAGAGGTCGCCGCTCCGTTCCCGAAGTTCGCCCCGGTAGCGATGAAGTGTGCCAGAACTGCCTGTCCGCCCGCCGCCATTGTTCCGCTTTCAAAATTGCATGGGGTGTCAAGATAGGTGGTGTCCGCTACCGCCGTGCCTTCTCCGATGTTTTGGGTCGTCGTATAGAAATCCACCGTTCCGCTCTTTCCGGAAGATACCGAAACCTGCGTCATGGCGCCGCCTCCATCCGAGTACTGGGTGGAGTGCTTGATGGTCACACCGCACATTTTCCCGTACTGAGCCAACGTGAACAGGGTCACATCCGCCGTCGTGGAAGCCGCGATAAAGGCCGCATCCGTGTAAGCCACCGTGTCTTTTCGGCAGGTAACGGTCTGTGCCGCCCAAGCGACTCCCGGAGTTGCCCCGGAGTCTGCTTTCAGGAACGTTCCGTTTGTTCCCACCGCCACCCTGATCGGGTTTGAGCCGTCATCCGCGATAATGTCCCCCTTGGTGGTAGTGGGAGCTAAAGCGGCGAATGCCGCCGTCGCCGTGGTCTGCGCGGTGCCCCCATTAGCAATCGGCAATGTCCCTGTCACTCCAGCCGTCAAACTGACTTGGCCCCACTTGATGCCGGTTGCCTGAGTCGAATCGGCAAGCAAGGCATAGGCATTCGTACCGACCGCCAGGCGCAGGCTATCGGTCCCGTCATGGCCTATCACGTCGCCTTTGGTGGTTAGAGGGGAAAGCGCATTAAACCCGGCGGTTTTAGCCGTCTGACCGTGTCCGCCATTTGCAATCGGCAGTGCTCCCGTGATCGCTGCCGCCGCTGCCAAGTTGACCGTCCCGAAGGCCGGCGCACCCCCGGCGTTCGGAACTCTAAAAACCTGATTAGCTGCCCCGGCCGCCGTTGCCTGGAATGCCGAAGTGATATTTCCGAGAAGCACCCCGTTGGCGGTGAAAGTGCCCGCTCCCGAACCCCCACGAGCTACGGCGAGGGTTCCCGACCAGCCCAAAACATGGGCCGATCCCCCCGAGGTGATGGTGACATTGGTGTCGTTGGTAAAGGTCTGGGTGGCACCTGTCAAGGCGTTCAAGGAAGAGATAACCGATGCCGCCGGGCCGTCGTAGAGCAGCCAGTCCGACAAGGTGAACGGAGTCGGAATACCACCTCCGCTGAATCGAACGTCGTAGCGCCCGTTAGACGCATAGAAAAACCAGAACCCGGTGGTAGAGGCGGTAAACGGATTGGCTTTGGCGGTCGAGGCGTTGTCCGAGTAGATGGTAGAAAGATTCACCGTACCAGCGTCGTAGATCGTCACCGTGCAGGACGGGAAGGAACGTTGAAAGCGCGTGGCGCTAGAGTTTGCTCCGATTGTCACGACGTACCCGCCCTGATCGCACCATCCCATCGCTTTGTGCCTCCCTTGAACTAACAAGGGAACTACCATTAGAACCGCTAATAGTGTTGCCAGACGTTTCATTTCTCTACCAACTCCTCTCGTCTCGGGTTCATTTCCTCTTGCCTGGGAACCCGATCCCGCAAGGATTCCCAGTTGATCGCGGCGGCCTTCAGTCGTTCGTTGCGGACCATTGCCAGGTTCAGAAACCGTGCATATTCGGGCATGGTCATGAAGAACTCCTGACCGCCCATCTTGAAAGCCGCCAAGTGCGCCGCATAAGCGATGATGGCTTCCAGTTCCTCCCGGCCCACCTCCAGAAAATCCCCGTCGGCAACAGGAACAGGGGCGTTCCTTAAAACATCGACTGAAATGCCATAAACTCCATCTGGGACCTTCCAGAACGCCACGATATTCTGTCCCGCCATGCCCATCTTTGAGGGGATTCCGGTGTGATTCATCCAGAGAGAAGCATCGTAGTTGTCGATTTCCTCCAGGCTAACAACCGGCACGGATTTATTGTTGATCCGGGCCGCCAGAACGGAGGTGGACGCCTTTGCCAGTTGCAAACCCTCATTCCAGCGTTGCTGGCAGTACTGCGCCCGCTGCGGATCTCTGGCTTGCCCATCCTTAGCCAGCAGGTCCGCCAGAGCGCCCCATTTGCACAGCCAGACCCAATCGTTCGGAAGCCCCATAGCGATGCCGGAGGCGGGATCCAATGCGGCCCCAGAGCTAATCGTGAGCAGATCCACGCTTCCCACATCGGCGGGCGCGGGGTACAACTGAACGGAGAGCGGGGGGCCGGTTGAAACGCTGTATGCGCCCGGCGTGCCGGGTTCTTGCACCCAGTTGAAATTGTAGGACTGCATCCCCCATTCGTCTTCCCTCGAGAGCACCCGGTAATACCCATCGGCGTCCACCCAAGCCAAATGCCGAATGTCGATCACGGTATCAGCCGTCAGGAACCTTCCGTCCGCCGGCGCTCCCACCGCTTGCGTGCCATGGGAGAGCACCATCCCGGTTTCCACCAGAAATTGGTTTCTTCGGCGCTGGAGGGCATTGGTCACATCAGCCAGAGTGAACATTTCCGTGCCTGTCCATGAAACTCCGGTGGCCGGTTCGAGCAGCTGGTACTGGATGGTCGTTACGAGAGATGAATCCGTCAGAGTCTGTGCGCGGAGGGAGGGCAGTTCCGTGGACAGGTCGTAGAACGGAGTACTGGCCGCTGTGTCGAAAGCTCCGCGCTCTTTCCAGTAGTTTGCAAACACACCCCACGTCCGCAAGGTTTCCGTGATGTAGTTTCCGAGTTCCGCATCCGACCAGTGAACATTATTCGGGTCATGCAACCATGCGGCCAGTTGAGCTTTCGCCTGAGCGAACGTGGTGTGCGTGTATGCCATCAATCAACGGGATCACTTGATGTTGTCTTTGGTCTTTTCCTGAGGTCCGCCCGCACCGCCCGTCCGTTTTGGGTAGCCTTCCTCTCCGTTGTAGGTTCCAGGCCCACCCTTATTGTCCGCCGGCGGAGAGGCAATCGGCTCTGCCGGACTAATCACCAGATTCTTGTCCATTTTGGTTCTCCTTATATGTCGTGTGATTGCAGCCATGCCGAATCAACCCAAGGCACCGGGGCATAGGGCAGACTCCGGGCATAACTGAAATTCCTTGCAAACACCTCGTCATCCTGACGTTCCAGTTCAGCGATCATGCGCTCCGCTTCCGTCTTGTGGAACCGGGCCAGATTCAGGTCGTAGTACGGGTTCTTCTTCCCGTCCGTTCCGGGCCACGCCGCTGCACGCCAGAGCGAATGTTCAATCAGCACGTCCCCGCGAACGTGCCGGGGAAGCACTCCGCCGTCTTCCAGATCCGTTGCCCGCGCTTCGTAGATGTAGGAATACACGTAATCGGCCTTCTTGTGGGGCCATAGCTCGTAGCGCGGCAAGCCGGGATTCGACAAAGCCGTGGCTCGAATGATAAACACGTCCCCTACCACGTAGGTCAGCGCCAAGGGCCAGTAGACCTGAACCCCATCTTTCAGGTCCTGGGCCGTGTCGGACGTGACTACCCCCGACGTATAGGCCCCGGCGTCCTTTTTCCACTTGTACTCGGCGGTTGCCGAGGCCCCCCCCGTGGTCACTTCGATGGTGAATATCGCGTCGGACGGGCCTGTAAACGTCCCGGATGAAACCGGATCATCCCCCGTCCCTCGGACCTGTAGGATGGACCCTATCGTTCCGTCGTAAGACCTGGAATAGTCTCTCGGAACGACCATGTAGGCGTTCCCGGAATTTGCTCTCTGGGCGTCCCAAAGGTCTAAATCTTCCTGTTTGAAGTTCAGCCAGAGTTGCCAGTTGTTGGCCGGGTCGATCACCGAAATGAACGAATGGAAGTCGGCGGGCGTCTTCACGTAGGCTTGGTAAATCTCATAGGAAGCCCCCGCTCCGGACGCTTTACCGTAGGGCAGGTCCAGATCCAAACTGGTGGAGGAATTCACCTGAGCGATGCTGTAGATCGGCCCGGAAGTTCCGACCCGGAACTGCCTGTCCACCATATCTGTTGTCCAGACAGTTCCGGAACCGACTACCGTAGTGCTGTTTTGGGTTACAGTGACAGTCCCGGTATTGTAGACGGCGGGCAAGACAAACTGGCCGGGTTTGATGAGCCACGACCACGGCCTGCGCTCGGCAATCTGCCTGAAGCCGTGGCTCACCCATTGCGAGGCGAGAAGATCACCAGCCGAGGGGCACTGCAACTGCACACGACCGACGATCTTATCGAAGGTGTCAAGGGCCATGAGCGCCCCCGGTTACAAACCGATTACCTGCACGTAAGCGAGTGCTTCCGCTCCGCCGGTCTGAAACGTAACAGTTCCACCAGATATGGTGGCCCCGATTGCGTTATTGGTCGGCGAACTGGCGTGAACGGACTCGATGATCGCCAGGCCGGTGGCCCAAGTGTCCGCGTCCGCCGCGATGCTGACGTTGGCGTTGATTGACCGCTTGTTCCCGAAGACGGAATCGGTGCGCGAGTTTACGGTTACGGCTGCCATCGGTCCTCCTTACGGAATCCTCGGGATGTCCAGATCCGCATAACAGACTGTTGCGGCGGTCGCCGTCCGAACCACTCCCAGAGGAACGCACGGAGCGGCGGTGTTGATCGCCACTCCAAGAGCATCCGCGGCGGTGCTCGATGCCTCGGCGACAAGCTGCATTCCGGCAGTGGCCGATCCCACTTCCTTGACCGCGATGTTCCGTCCGCTCTTCAGAACGAGACAATAGTTCCCCGCCGTAACTGCCGCCCGGAAGACTCCGGCGACATTGTTCCGGTAGGAATTCGCCACATCTCCGTACAGAGCGAACTTGGCATCATTGGTAACGAGGTACTTCGAGCGATCCTTCCAGAACGCAAGTTGATTGGCCGCGACCACTCCGGTTGAAGTGGATGCCGTCGCGCCGGAGTCACACTTCACGAGTTGGTAGGATCGATCTCGCCATTCCACGACTTCTCCGAGTTGGCCCGCCGCGTAAAGGCTGGCCTCCTGGTAGGTGTCCGGGTTTCCGGTAGCGATGTACAACGGTTGCGTGTTGAATTCATTTGGCATTTCGGTTCTCCTCCCTTAACCCGTGATCCCGTACAACTGCTGGTGATAGCGGGGTCCTCCCGAAGTGAGTGCTCCGGCGAACAATACCTGCCCGCAGACGATGGTGGTGCCCTGCCCTGGCTTGAATCCCGTGAACCCGATAGCATACTCGGGGTCGGTGGAGACGTAAAACTTGAGATACGGCTTTCGGGCATTCAGCCACCAAAGCGTCTCGGAAGTCAGCGTGGGATAGGCCGTCACCACCCCGCCTGACATTTCCGTGAGATAGCCCACCACGATCGGGTCGGTGGCCGCTGAGATTGCGCTGCCTGGGCAGTAGCGCGTCTTCATCAGCGTAGCGCCGTTGAACTTCATGCCGTTGAAGCCCAACTGCGGTTCTTGCGTGTCATTGAAACGCTGTTGAGTCTGGAACTTCTGCTTGATGTAGCCGTAACCCAGAACCGTGGTCAAGCCGATGTTTGGCTCATATTGCCCGGTCCCGAACGTGGCGGCTCCGTAGGTGTTCTCCAGTGTGAGGTACTGAATGGCTCCCGCTACGTTGGTAGGTATGGAATTGAGGGCTGTCCCGACCGCACCGCCTCGGGTAATGGTCCCCAATGTGGCGTAGGTCGATCCATCCCAGGAAGCGGTTCCGTTGTCGTTCACGATCACGGGCAATCCCGTGAAGTTCGGCTCATATCCGGCGGCCTGATCGTTCAGGAACAGCGCGATGGACATGTGCGCGCTGATCGTCGAATAGGAGTTTTCCATCCTGGACTTAATCAGGCTGAACAGTTGCGCCGGTCCAGCGTTGATGACCTGGATGTCTTCCTTGAAAAGAGAGACGTTCACCTCAAAAAACTTCGGGTTGAACTGCAACTGCTGTTCGACCTGCGGTTGGGTGATGTTGAAGGTCTTGCCTTTGTTGTAGGAGCCTCCCGGAAGCCCGTTGTACCAGAAGTTCTCGGGGATGTAACGGCCTCCTGAGTACTTCTCGGAACAATTGGCTTTCAGAAAGGCCAGAAGCGGGTCCTGTTGGAAAACGTTGTCGATGAGTTTCCCGGAGCTTTCCCCGAGATATCGCCTCGTCGCAACGTCAATCTGGTTGAGTTCTGGCATGTGATCTCCCGTGACAGGCCCGCTCGGACCTGTCTCTGGTTAGGTTGGTTGCGCCGTGGCCTCCTCCCAGCCTCGAATAAACGCCTGTTCCGCCCTGTCATCCTGCTGCACGGGCGTTAGTTTCTCAGACGCCTCGGGTCTCGCATCGAAAAACGGGTGCGGTTCCCGGTGGGCGGGGGCTATCGGCAGTTTGTGTTTGGAGAGAGCATCGCGCGCACCTTCTTCACGCGCCTTCTGGAGTTGTACCTCCAGATTTTTAGCTTCGATTTCCTTCACTCTCGGCTCAATGAATCGGTCGTAGCCGGTTTTGATGTCCGGAGGTTTGTTTTTCTCCAAGAAGGCGGTAAAGTCCTCCCTGGGAATCCGTTTTCCGAACCTCTCGAAATGATCCAATTCAATGGCCGGGATCACCTCAGCGGCGCTGGCTACGCTGTCCAGCCTCGCTCGAAGCTCTTCCATTTCCTTTCGCGTCACAGCGTCTGCCGGAACAGCCGCGGTATGAGTTGGCCCAGTCAGAGCCGCTTCGCCCTCCAACGTCCCGTACAATTTCTCGTACTGGTCCGCTAAGGCGACTTTTCGTTTCGTCTGGTCCCAATAGGGCTTGGCCTCGTCCGTGTACCACTTCTGCCACGTTTGGGCCACCTGCTCTGCTTGGGAATGTTTCGCCTGCCATTCATCACGCTGCTTGTCCAGATCACGCGAGTATTCCGGACGCGGAACGAATCCGTCCGCAAACGCTTTCCCAACGGTTGGATCACCCAGAGTCTCAACAATGGCGCTCACCCTCTCGGCTGCCACGCCTTGCTTGGTCAGGAACTCCTGCGCGTACCGTTTGATTTCATCAACTGTCACTTTGACTCCTTAACCCCAGCGGCTCCTTGCGGCCACCGCCTGGCTGATTGTCTTCACCTTGCTCTGGCCCGAAAAGCAAAGAGGCCACCAAGCGCGAACCAAAGTCCGCGACTGGCAGCCCCTTAGCTAAGGCTGCTTTTCGGGTCTGTCACATCCCGGCGGTTAGCAAGACCGCCGGAAAACTCATTCTACACCGATGGCATCATCCCCGCCGGAGACGGCGGAGGCATGGGACCCATCGGCCCCCCCATTGCCATCGTTGCCGCAACCGGAGAAGTCCCTCCGCCCGCTATCGCTTGAGCGATCAGCGGCTCCAGTTGCGCTAGAAACTGTAATAGCTGCGGAGCCACGTCAGGCACCACGGACGCCAAAACCCGCAAACTTTCCGAAGCCGATTTCATGGCGGCCAACGCTCGAACCTGCGGACTCATCGCCGCTTGCCCCGGCAGGTCCGTCATCCGGGACGGTGCCGGCCTGGAAGCCGGAGCCGGAGGCGGTTCATCGAGCGTTACTCCGCCGGGATACATCATGTCACTTTCCCTTGGGGCACTTGGCCCCCATCTGCTTCATGGGAGACGCGGCAAGGACCGACTTGCCCTTTGCCACCTTTCCCAAACTCTTCATCTTAGCCATGTCTATTACCTCTTGGGATGGATGCGCCCATTCTGCGGGCTTTGTTGAGTAGAATTGCGGTTTTCTGAGAGGCCGCGCGTTTGGCTCCGAACTTCCGGCGCGTCTTGCCGAGGATAGCCGGAGGATTCTGTTTCAATTCGGTTCCGACCCTCTGGAGAATCGCCTTGGACTTCGGACCAGCCATCTCGGTTTGAGTGTACGCTGAAAGTCCCTTGGCTGTCAACACTTTCATGAATTGGCTGTTCGACCTACGATTTTTCCCAGAGCATCAGCACAACCGATGTTTAGTTTCACGGCGTCTGCGGTCTCCAGTCAGCGTTGCTCCGTCGGTAGTTTCTTACCGCGATCACGCCGACTGTTCCGGCCAATGCAAAGTTGAGAATTGCCACCGTTTTCCTCCCCTTGGGCCACTTTCGAAGGATCAATGCCTGGATCGTCAGGTGGCCAGCCACGAGGCTGGATTTGACCGCAAGGCCTTTGACGCCGAACCTCCCATCCGCTGAGCGCAATAGTGGGTTCGCTTCCAGCCGCCCCCACGAGGAATGAACGTCCGCGACGTGTGCCGCTATGAGGCTTGCCACGCTCGCCAAGTAGATCATTTGCCCTCCTATGACAAGCCGATCTTCGCTTGAGCCGATGGCCAGCCTGTCAACAGGAGCTATTGTAGAGCTGGTCTTTTTCGCTTCAGCTTCTTCTCTAATTGCCAGCTTGATCCAATCGACAGGAAGGTCCTCCCAGCAGCCTTTTGACACATAGATCCCCTGCATAGACTTTCCGACTGCGACGCGCTTCCCGTCCCGTAGCTCGAAAACTACAATCTGCGCCTGATAGTGAGGGGGTCCGGGTGGGAAAGTAGCTGGCGAGGAAGAGATACAGTCGTTGTAGGAGTATACGACTGTATATTGAGACTTCTCGAAGCTCAGCGTCCGCTCTGCCCTACCTTGGCACTCCAGGTTAGGAACAGGGATGGAATCGACGTAAAGGCTCTGGCCCCGTGCGATCCGAGCGAAGCAAAGGATTGCGCCGACGGCGCAGAGCGTCACGATAATCTTGTCGAGGCGTGTCATCTCAGTTCACAATCATAAAGCTCAAACACGCGGGATCCGTGACTGGCGCTCCACTCGTCGTAATCACAAATGACGTACCCGCCGTAATCGTAGTTACGGCGTAGGTGCGAACGACGGTCGTGTTGCATGTCACCGAAAGCTCGGTGCCTACGGTCGTGTTCTCCGTGATGAGGATGCGCGACACGGCGTTGACTGCCGTGGTGTTGACGGTCAGCGTCGTTCCGCCGGCAGGTAGAGCTACCGCTCCAGAAGATGCCGCGCCACAGACAGCGGGAGAAGCACCAGAGGCGCAGTTGGTCGCTGTAGCATAGAGAGCCATTTGAAACACGCCACCGCTGGTGATTCTCCCAGCCTCGGCTAAGGCATTTTGAGTACTTCCAGATGCACCTGCCGGAGCATACTGAAAGATGATCGCTCCGCTTGCTCCCGTGCCAGTCCCCCTACCCGCAGCGACGGTTATGTTTGCACCAGCCGCATCTAAGCTATTGGCCCCAGATCCGTGCAGTATGTAACCAGCCGGCGCACTAGCGTCTCCCGTTCCTTCCCCAGATCCAAAATAGACATCCGTAATTGGTTGAGAATAGCTACCAGCAATAAATCTACCGCTTCCAGTGAGATTGAATCCTCTCCCAGAGTTAGTCCCCAAAAAGATGTTAGCCGTTCCCGTACTGGCATCATAGCCAGCTTGGACGCCCACTCCTAAATTGTGCCCACCTGACGCATTCGTGAGCGAGTACAAAGCGCCTTGACCAATTGCTACGTTCGATGTACTCTGAGTGCTGGCGTATAGAGCCGTGTGTCCAATAGCAACCGAGGATGCTCCATCGAGATTGTTGTAGAGGGCCTGCCCACCAATTGCGGTATTGTAGTCACATATCGTACATTTGTTTAGCGCTTGGGACCCAATGGCAATGTTGAATGTCCCTGTTGTCAGTGCTGTTAAGGCGGTGGAGCCGCCAGCCACATTTTCCGTTCCGGTAAGAGTGAAATTACCAGCTCCAACCCCAAAGAAGACGTTTGAAGTTCCCCCTCTAGTATGCAGGACTGAATTGCCGCCGATTCGGTAGCTCGTGGCAACCTGCATGTATGGTGCATAGAGTATTGTACCAGCGTACTGGAGATTTGGTGAGTCTTGTGTTAATACTCCAGCGCTATCGACGTAGGGAATAGCGTTGACGGTGGGAAGGTTGGCAATCGTTGGATTTGGGTACGTCCCGTCCAAGGAGCCACCAGCCGCGCCAGTGGGAGGTCCGCCAGCCCCAACTCCAATGACAGTCCAAGTATTAGCTGCGGAACAATAGTAGGTTGCAATTGTCGCGCTGGTCTTATAAAACACGTCGCCGGTCGCCGGATTGCAGGTGGCCGGAAGGGACGCTCCGTACCGGATATGACGGGCCGTGAACGTCTGAATCGGCTGAGCGAATACGCTCGCGGACAACAACAGAAATAACAGCAATTTTCGCATGACTCACCTCTGCGAGTAAACGAACTTGACCCCTTCTCCGTTCACCGCCGCATCGACGTAGATGTCCTGGAGATCATAGGCCAGTATATCGCCAATGGGGGGAAGCTGATGGGAGTCCAAAGCGGAAGGCAATTCGATCCCGCTAAGGCTCGTCACAGTGCTCCCGCCAACATAAATCGAACCCGTATTGGCGGTTTTGGACTGAATGTGGACCCAACTGGCGGGCGTGCGAACGCTGGCTAGTGCGACTCTGGTTCCCGCCGTTGCCACGGTTTTGCTTCCATCGTAAATCATCTCTGTAACTCCTTGATAACCTTGAAGATAGCTAGCTCTCTTTGACCACCATCCTGGGCATAGTCTGCCCGGTGGCCTTCCTGCCCGCCGCGCTCGCCTGCATCCCCAGACCGGCCTGGGCGTCCGCCGTCAGCCGCTCCTTGATCTGGGCGATATTGGGGATGCCGAGCACTTCGAGCAGTGTTTCCATGTCGATCCACCCGGCCCGCGCCAATTGCAGGTAAATCAGCTTGCGTTCAATCTCCGACGCCGCCAGCAGGGAGCCGGGCGCGACGTGGAAGGTGAACTGGCGCATGAATTCCCGCGTCCGGTCGTAGCGCGGCATGGGACCTCGGGCCAGCGCCTGGGCGCTCACGGCCCCCCACTGGTTGTAGTCTTCGGCATGGATGAAGTCCGGGATCAGTGTCCCCGGATCGTAGTCGAAGTCCTCCATCGTGGCCCCGTCCGGGCCTAACATGGCAAGGCGCATCGGGACGGTGTAGAATTGCGCGAAATTATAGGCCACCATCATGGCGAACTCGCGGATGAAGGCTTCCAGCTGCCGGGATCTTCCGCGCACGCTGGCGGTCATGGATTCCATCAGCTTCTCGATGGTGTCGGCGCCCGGAAGCTGATTCAACCGCATCAACTGGCTCATGTCCCGGACGCCGCTCAACTCGTCCATCTGGCCAATCAGAAATTCGATGAACCACTTCACTTCGCTCGGCAATGAGGGGGGATACACCAATTGCAGCCCCTTCCCGGCGGTGGGGTTGTGCATGTACTTCCCGCCCGCTTTGCGAGTGTCCATGTCCCTCAATGTGGCCCGGCTGACGGAATTCTTGTCCGCGATCAGGTCCGGGCGGGCGATCTTTTCCATGTGATCGTCCACCACGCGCAGAATGCGGTCGAGGGAACGCTGGAGAGGCAGTAGATCCCAGAGGGGGGCCTTGCCAAGCCAGGCCCAGGGCCATGGGTCCAAGGTCAGTTTCGGGCATGGGAACTTTCCGTGCCAGTAAATGTTCGGCCCATCGTTGAGCACGCCGTAATTGGTGGCGACGATCAATCTTCCTCGCGGATATCGTTCCTGTCCGGGAGCCACCCGGTAGGACCAGTTGTTCAGAGGCTCGCCCTGATCGTCGAAATCACCGATCAATTCCTCTCCGCCTGTTTCGTTCCGGCTGTAATCGTGCAGGTAGACCGTGAACAGATCGGCGGTGGGAACCCTTGGGATGTCTTTCACTGCTCCTTGCGCCATCATGGATTTCCAGAACGGCCCGATAGTGTCCGAGAACAGCCTCCCCGCCCGAGTATTGGACAAAGACGAACTCCAGGAACCGTCCCGGTCGGCTTTGATCTTGGAGGCGGAGTTCGGATATTGCCGCCTTAGAAAAGAAACCGGGCGGGCAGTCCGAATGACGATCCCCATGGCCTCCTGAATGCTGAGGGAGCTGGATGCCGGGCGAATCGGAAGCGCGTCGCGGGGATCTTCGGAGGTGACATCCTGATCCTGAAGAAATTCGTTCCATTCGAGGTGCGTCCAACCGGTCCCGGCCACTCCCACGTACTTGATCGCGTCCGACAGCTTCATGTCGATCTGCCGTTGCGGATACCAGGCTGAAGACAGATTGCCGAAGATTTTGGAGTGCCGCTCGAAACTCTTGTTGAAGGTTCGGTATTCCCAGAAGGGCTTAATGTCGGTCATCAGGGCGGCCAAGTCAGAGGCGTTCTTGCCGAGCCGGTTACAGCGCGTGCGAGAAAGCGTCTGAGACGGCAATTCGTCCTGCTGGCCCATAATGGCGTCAATCGCTTCACCGATCTTTGAATAGCCCTTTTGCTGCCTTAGAAAATCGTCTCCTTCCTGGACGGCCTCTTTGATGAAGCCCAGAACTTGTGATTCCCGGTCGGATTCAGGCAATTTCTCAGGTCCCATCCAAGCTCCTCCCATTGGAATCGAAATTTCCGATTTCGCTCGCTACGCGCTCTCGACGTTCCAAGGCCCGGATATCGCTCAAGTGCCTAAGTTCCTTGCGAACGAAGCCCTCGCGGGAGTAATAGGACGGCATGGGCGTGTCGTTTCTCCCTGGATAGCGGATCTCGCCGGTCCCTGGGTGCTCCCAGACCACGGCGCGTTCCCTGGGATTCACGCTGGCGTTCATGGAGCGAACCGGGCCGTGCCCTCCGGGGCTTTGGTCGGCGCACATCGGCCAGGAGCCTGGTCCAATCGGTTCTCCGCAGCGCCCGCATGGAATGATATCAGAAAAGCTCATCGCAATCCCGCAAAGGACTCCAGCCCCTCGACCGCGAGTCTCGCCACAAAGGAGCCGAAGTCCGGCTCGAAGCAGCGTGTTTTCAAGCGTTCCAGCAGGTCCGGCGAAAGATCGATGGGAGTGCCGCTAACCTTTAGCTGGAGGCATTTGGAGACCGCTTTTCTGAGTTGCGAGGAATCCTGAAGGTTAACCCCCAAGCCCCTGCTCAACTCCTGGCGGTCCTCATCATCCAGGTAGATGCCTTTGTCGGCGGTGTGTAAGCGGCACTTCACCAGCCGGTAGGCAATGTAATCCTCAATCGAAAATCCAACCTGCCGGGCCTGTGATTCGTACATCTGGAACAGTTCCTGGGGCAAAATGAGGTAGAATCTGACGCCGGCGGGAGCGGCTTGTGTGGCAGGCATGTCAAATCCAATGTAAGCCAACGCGCCCCGGAATGCAACTGTTTCGGAGGAAGGCGATCAGCCCTCGAACAACTTTGCGAACCGTTCTTCCCATTGCTCGTACATCATTTCCGCCGTGCAATCGGAAGCCTGCCATTCCGCCGCAGGGCCTCCTTGGACCGTTTCCACCTGTGTTTCCACGTCGAAGGACCAGTCGTGCGCCGCCCAGATGGACAGATTGATCGCCCTGACCCGATCATCGTGCGATCCGTACATAGCTTTGGCGTACATTTTATTCGGGTCCATTTCGCAGTCGGCCCATTCTTCCACCAGCCATGGAGAACTGACCCGGACTCCGCCCTTCTGGACGTGCCGGGAACATTTGATCCACAGATCCCGGACGGTTTTGGTGTTGGCCGTCCAGCCATAGTAGGAGGTCGTCTTGGCGACCAGGGCGTCCCACTGGTTGCGCCAGATGTACTGATTGGTATACCCGTGGCGTTCGATCATCCGGCGCAGGGTTAGCAAACCGGGACCGGGATACACCTCGATGATCGATAGGCACTGCCCGTCTTCGGAATTACCGGCATAGATCCTGCCGAGAAGGTTCGCCACGTCCGCCAGTGTCTCCGGGTCCACGGGAGCGGCGAATTCCGCCACCTGCCGGTCGGGGATAAAATCCGGCAAGCCTGGTTCGCTGCGCCCGACCCGAAGAATTTCGATGGCTCCGTTGTCCGTCTGGATGTCATCTTGGCTGCGTAACAGCCGGTCCCAGTTGACGATCCCAACGCTCGGGTCGATCCCCATGACATAGGTGGCGGAGGGGTTCGGAGGCTCGATCAGGAACAACAAGCCTCTGGGGTCGGAGTCAATCTGAAACTCGTCCGCCGGAGCGATCCGGCCCTGCTGCCCGACCTGGTAAACCGCGCTCATGAATTTCCCAGACGGACCTCATAAAAAGTGCCCTTGGATGCGGCCGCTCCCAGCCGGGACTTTTCGAGAAATTCCGTTGGGAAGGCGCTGATTCCGGAGTGTTGGAAGCTCTCCTCGGGCGTGCAGCAATAGTTCGCCAGGAAATAGTTCAAACTGCCGCTCTCTTGATATTCCTTGCGGGTGGATTCCCACCAGTAGAGTTGTTCCCTGGTCAGGTAAACGTCTTTCCCGACGAATTCCCGGCTGGTGTCGTGAACGTGCCGGGCGTGCAGCATGGCCACCTCGGACGGTTTCCAATTGACCGGAGGCGTGCGAAGGTATTTCTTCGGTTCCGCGTACCAGGGAATGAAGCAGTAGCGCCAGCGCGGTTTTCTCCCCTGCCGGCACAGTTCCGAGAAGCGGTGCCACCAGTTTCCGCGCCCGTTAGCCCGGCTCTCCAGCAGGCAGAAAGTTCGCCAGGATTGCGGCAGGGTAGGAAAAAAGTCCACTTCTACCCGTTCAGGGAACAGGTACTCGCTCAATTCCGTGCAGTGCGCCACGTTGAATTGCCGTCCTTGCCCGAGGGAAGACACCTTGTTTGATTGCTGATAGAGCAGGAAGGATTGCGTCAGGTCGAATCGCAGGTGCTCGTTTTTCACGTCGAACAGCAGTTTCGGCTTGAGGTACAGGGGAAGATTTTCCCAGAGCAACTTGTCCCGGTCGTAGAGTTCCTGCACTTTGTCTTCATCCACGCTGGCGGAGGTCCCCCGCGTGTGGCCCCAGAACAACAGACGGTGCATCAGGATGGCGCGACCGATCGCCGTATGGCCGATCTGACGCGCTTTATGGTCGCAAATCAGTATTCCGTCCGATGGTTCGCCCCGTTGGGATTTCTCCCATTCCTCCTGTTCGGCCTTCTCGATCACGTCCATGAGCAACTTCTGGGATTCCCAAAGGCTCAACTTCCCCAAGCCTCCGCCCGCAATGCCATCCCGAACCAAGGTCGCGTAACGGGGCAGGAAATAGTTGCAATCCAGCTTCGCCAGAATCTGTTCGTTGAGGATGAAAGATTGTTCGTCTCGGGTCAGCAGTCGAGACAGCGAACCGTCCGAGCGGACCAACTTTCGGTAGGATTCCGCGAACTCCAGGCACTTCCCAATTTCGTTCCGAACGAGTTTCAGGCCGGTGTGGGATTCGATTCGCTCAATCTCGTGCTGAGTGACCGAAGGAGAGTACATTGGGGATTATCCACTCAACTCAACTGGCGTGTTGTGCGGCAAAATCACCACGCGTCCATTACCGGCAAGTTCCTTCCCTGCCTCTGTCAAGGTCGAGTACTTCCGGTCGAGCCGGTAGACTGCGTGGTTCATCTGATTCAGCAACCCTTCTATCTCTCGAATCCTGGAAAGTGTGGGCATCTTTAACCCAGCCATATTGCGCACCTTCACCCACGTTCGAGCCAGCCACTTTTCCTTCGTGCTCTTGATGTGCGGCGGGATCGGTCCGATTACCACCAGCCCTAGGTCTCGGAGCCTCCAGTCCCAATGCTCATAACACTCAACAGCTTTCGCCCTGTGAATCTCCAGTAGTCTCTGGGTTTGATCGCCAGTGAGCCGCAGAGATTTCATGGTGATCTTAAGCGGACCTTCATTTGTCGCTGATTTATCGTTTTTCCCCATACGCTTCGATCCCTTTCGTGATGTCATGAAACGGATTGACTCTACTCCTCCTTCGCCCGGCCTTCGGTAACTCTCTTGATCTCACGCACGATATCGGCTTCCTCGTCGGTGTAGAGAGCCTCCGGCTCGTCGCCGCCCGTATCGATCTTCGGCGCATGGAGGTACAGATTGTGCTCGTGGGTCAAATAGAGTTCCAGAGCGTCGGCGATCCGCTTCAACTGCGCTTCGATGCCCCGCAGAACCTTGACCGTGGGGCGCATCCGGGCAATCGAGACGTTCATGGCAGATCGGCTATAAACGCCATGACAACACCAAACAAGGCTCCCCAAACAGAGGCCAGAATCAGATAGAAACGAAAAGTTTGTTGTGTCATGAAAGATTCCTCCACTTCATTTTGCGCTCTCCAGCAATTTGTCGGTCTGCTCGATCACGGTCCCCAATCCGGTCCCGAAATTCTGCTGAAACGCCACCAGTGGGCCTCGGGGCTTCCGAATCAGGCCCAGCGACTCGAACAGAATCTCACGGGCAGCCTTATCTCCGACCTCCCGCACCTTCCCGGTCCCTTCACAAATACCACAAATCTCTTCCCCAGCCTTCCCTTGGCAAACCTGGCAGACGACTAATCGGCTTTTGGAATCCACCGCCACGTCCTCCATCACCTGTGGAACGTGATTGACCATGCGAACGGTGCCCTGGGCCATCTTCAAGTTGCGCCAAACGTCCACCATCTCATTCAGCGTCACGCCGAGTTTATAGCAGATCGTGGTCAGGCTGTAGGTTTTGTACGTCGGGCTGACCATCGCTTCAGCCAGGTGCTGAAAACGCTGGTTATCGCTCGCCGCCAGCGCCTCGCGCACTTCCTCGGAATCGATTGTTCCCCAGAAGTTGACGAAGGCTTTGTCTTCACTGGGGTTCCGGGTCAACTGGCGGCCGTGCTTGTCGGTTTTGGCTCGCCGGATGATTTTCGCGCTCTTCATGGCACAAATTCCGGGGCCGGGCCTGTCTCGCCGCCAATCTGCCCGGCCCCGGAGAGAGGAAAGGAGAAATCTACCACGATGTTGCATTCAAATCGTATCACCAAATCGTCCGGCTGTAAAGACGTTTTTCCGTTCCCCTCCGAGGGGGTCGGTAGTGCGCTAAATCCTGGTTGATCCATGGTGGCGGTCTGGAAAGCGCGACTGGTAACGCTGGCGGTTCTTACGCTTCCCGAATCGGCGGCATTCGATCCGGCAGTTGTGGCAGGTCATGGTGAATCTCCTCTTGAGATCCACAGCCAAAAGCCGGATAATGAGACTGGAGGGTCTGTACGGCTTCGGCTGTGCGGATTCTGACCCCGGCCAGGGCGTCAACCCTGGCCGGGGTCTTGTTGCTAGCTAATATGTGGTGGCGGCGGCATACGCTGCCTCCTTTCGACTGGAATAACGGCCCCGGTGCTGAACCCACCGAGGCCGTTCTGCTTTGGGCAGCCATCTTCATTCCAGTCTCCACGATCTAAGTTATATCACGGTGGCGTACAGTAGTCAATAGAAATTTATCGTGCATGACTACATTTTTTGCTTGCATTAGGCTACTGTCTGGTGTACCATCTGGAATAGAGGATCGAAACCATGACCGACCAAGACCATGCGACCAGCGGCGACGAGAAGAAGCCGCGCCATCGAAGCCCCAACTACCCCGCCGTGGGGTTGCGCGAGGCTTGCGACAGGGCCGCAAAGTTGTACAAGGTGGACGGCAAGGCTGGTGCTCCTCCCCAGCTTGCCGCAGTCCACATCGGATTCTCAAAGCCGCACGGACAAGCGATGAGCGTATTGGCCGCCCTGAAGAAGTTCGGCCTGGTTACAGAAGCCAATGGCCGGATTATTCTTACCCAAAGGGCTCTTGAGATTGTGAATCTTCCGTCGGAAGACCCCCGCCGAGTTCAGGCCCTTCGGGATGCGGTTCTGTCACCGCCGGTCTACCAGGAACTCATTGACCAGCATAAGGAGACTGGCTGGCCCTCGGATGACGTTGTGGAGCGGGAGTTGGTGACCTATAGAAACTTCAATCCGAACGCCGTAAAGGGTTTCGTTGCAGATTTAAGGGACAGTTTAGAATTCGCTGGACTATCAGATTTTAATACGTTAGAATATGGGGTAGAGGATCAGATGCCCCCCATGCAAGACTCTGTGCAGGTGAGGATGGAAACTGCTGCCGCAGCATTTTCGGCAGTGGCTTCAAGGCCCGGCGGATCAGGCGTCGCGGCGCGAGCCGTCAAAGAACTGTTGAGCCAGCGCGTGTCTCCCGACTGCGTTGCCCAAGTCATTTTCGATGGACCCGTCACTCAGAAGGCCGTAGCGAAGCTGATCGCCCATCTGGAGCTTGCCAAAGACAACTACCCGAACAGCACAGAATAAGCAAGACCCCTAGATATCTGATCGCATGGCCCTGTGATAAAATTCACGGCTTGCCCGCCCCTGATTGCCACAGGGTGTGCGTCGTTCTGGCGGCTCGGATCTTCGCTGCGGGCATCACAGCCAATGATAACGCGACCATGCTTTTTTATCGACATGCGATCAACCAGCCTTTAGCGCACTACCAGGGGGTCTTGCATCGGCGCCGATGATGGTTCATACTGTAGCAGCGACTCTCATCGCAAGCCGGCGGGAGATGTCCGGTCCGCCTCCACGACACCAGGCTCTCCCGCCGTCCTCACTTTCCTCTTGACAAGCTGTGAATTTACCGCCACACTGGTCTTGACTTGCCAAAAACAGGTTGGGGCCGTTCTCCCCATCTTTCCGGGTGTGGCGAGGGCACCAGCGGCCCCTTAAAGCCTCCCTCTTGACAGAATCCTGAATCAGACGTATTCTGGGTCCGGTGCTATTAAGCAACCAAAATCCGGAAAAAACATCCGCTGAGTCACCCGTGACGGCGCCTGTCTCATCCGGTCCGCGCCTCGGAACACCCCCAGACGCGAAAATCCCCAACATCCCCCGCAAGAACAACCCGGTGAATAACGGGAAGCGCGCGGATCAGGATAGCCTGTAGCGTAAGCAGGGCGCCCACGTAAAACCTGTGGGAGGGGTAGGGGTGGTCTTTGTTCAGAACCGCTGAAAACCCCCAAAAACTCTCTCCACCCATAAATTCTTCCTCCTCGCGCCGCAGGCCTAAGCGTAGCTCGTCAGAGCGTAGCGCACTCAACCCACAGCGAAAACTAGAAAACAACAGCACGCACCCAACGGACAAAAACTAAGAACCGCCTAACACCGCCCCCTTCACTTCCACACTAAACCTACACCTCCCGCACTTTTCCTACATCGACTCCCGCAAATTCGATTTTTCAATTTTTTTATCACAATCGACGGAGCCGAGTAGAGCTTTAGCCCTACCCCGCGACCCCCTCGGACAATTCCGGCCCTCGCCGGACATCGACAATCGGGAGCCGGGCGGACGGCTCGAGGGGGGAGGGGCGCCAGCAGGCGCACACCCGCTCGAGGTGTACGCTCCGCAACGCTCTCAAGTGCATGAAAACAAAGGCAACTACCGATAACCGATCATATGTCAACTCTCGGGCTGCCGGGACAATAGCCTGTAGAATCAATCGGTTGTGGTATCCGGCTCTGTTTCCCCCGTCCAGACCTCGACGGAGTGGAGATAACCTTGGCCACGAGCTGCGTGGGTGACGTCGGCGGGGCGCAGCGTGCAATCTCGATACCCACCAGCAGGGCGCCGTCCCCTGGGTAGTTTCCACAATCGTAGGCCGAAGTAGAACACCTTCCGACACTCGGGGCGCCCACAAACAGCTCTCCAGTTTGGCGGGGCGATATAGACTCGGTTGAGATCTCCGCAATCAGGACAGGCCCAATGGACGGTCCCACGCATCACTGCTGCTGCTGGATACAGGCAGTGGGACCGAATAGACTCGGACGTTGAATCCAGCCGAACTGTGGTCGCTGCTGCCATGTGGACATGATACAGCGGGAGGGTGCGCGGGCGCAAGTGGGGGTGTGCGGCTCGAGCTTGACAAATCCCGCGACTGCGTCGTATGCTATATCTGTGGATGCTCCGATTGATGCGAGCGAGGCTGGCCGGGTATTGCAGGCCATGCGGCGGCGGCGTGGCGGGCCGGAGCGGACGGTGGAATGCAGCGGGAAGCCGGGCTGTGGCTGTTATGCGCATCGGAAATTGCGGGGCCGAATCCGCAAGTCGTTGAAAACAACCGACAAATAAATCTGCTTTGCCTATTGACATACTGCGCTGTAAGCCCTATACTTAAGACATGAAGCAGAGCACAGATGAGCATGACGGCGAGGGGCGACGTACTACCACCGCCCATCATCGATACGAGATCGGCGATAGCGAGTGTGGCGTGATCGATACCGCCACCAGCCTGCGGCGGGCGACGGCGCTCGCGGAGTGCCACGCGGCGCATCATGCGGCTGAGGCGCATAACCATCTTACGGTAGTAACGGTCTTCGACCGCATGGCGCGGCGGGACTGCCAGCGCGAGTGGGAGATCGGAGTCGCGGCGGCGGAGGGACGCGGCCGCTAGGCCCCGCGCCGGGCGGCACCCGGC
>ERZ1292629.88-Hain-H43-01um-R1-88-length-90570-cov-8_pt1 | contig 43183 bp, 93 predicted proteins | sample MGYA00564399_ERZ1292629 | MGnify/ENA primary metagenome ERZ1292629 (study PRJEB36523, sample SAMEA6512636) | groundwater metagenome | collected 2019-01-08 | study: AquaDiva: Metagenomics assemblies of 32 groundwater samples
ATTTTTGCTCTGTATGTGGGATGAAATATGCATGGAGTGAAGAAGGTCGTCATGCGTTTGCAGGGTGTTCACAGCCATGTAAATGCGGTGAGCATAGGATGATTTTTACTCCATGAAAATACTTTTTGATAAATTAGAAATTAATAATTTTCTATCAATTGGGCATATAGAGCTACAATTCTGTAGTACAGGTTTATTTCTTATTAATGGCATTAAAGAAGACTCTAATGCTTCAGATTCAAATGGAGCAGGTAAAAGTGCAATTTTAGAGTCTATCATATGGTGTCTTTTTGACCAAACAATTAGGGGAGTGAAAAAAGACGACATTGTAAACAACAAGGTAAACAAAGACTGTTTTGTTAAATTAACAGGGAAGATAGATGAAAATGTATTTGAAATTATTAGATATAGAAAGCACAGTAAAGAGAAGAATGCTATAAGACTTATTTTTAATAATCACGATATAACTCAAAGAAGCGATGCTGAAACCAATAAGAAGATTGAAGAAATCTTTAATATGAGTTTTGAAGATTTTCAAACAAATATTGTATTTAGTAATGATTCAATGAAATTTTTGGAATTAGGAGATACTGAAAGAAAGCAATTGTTTGATAAGATTATTAATTCTGAAATATATGAAAAGTGCATAGACACAGCAAAGCAAAAAACATTAGCATTTGATAGTGAAATAAATAGTCTTCAAAAAGATTACCTAGTTGCAGAAAGCACATTGAGAGGGTTAGTAAATCTCATAGAAGATGAACAAATTAAATCTTTAGAATTTGAGCAAAATAAAAAACGAGCTAAAGATGATTTAGTTATAATAAGAGAAAAGATTGATAAAGAATTAAACGAACTATTTAGTGCAGAAATAAAAGATATTGATATTTATAAGAAGCAATGTGAAGTTACTATAGCAGAAACAAATGACAAATTAAAGAATATTTTAGATAATCTAGAAATAAAAGAATTACAACAAACAATAACATCAAAGAAAGCACAACAAGATGAGTTGAAAGTTAAGTTTATGAATACGCAGACTAAGGTAGATTCTCAAAATACTATAAAGCAAATATATTTAAATAAAGAGAAAGAAATTGATACTAAGAGACTTAAATTAGGGACTCACGTAAATACGTGTCCCACTTGTAACCAAGAATTAAAAACAGAAGAGTCTATAAAGAGAGTTTTTATTTTAAAAACACAATATAGTGAAGAGAAAACCGAAAATGACCAAAAAATTATAGAGATATGTAAAGCAATTGAAGAGATTGTAGCAGAATTAGAAAAATTAACCCCTATAGCGTTAGCGTTAAAAGAAGAGATAAAGCAGTATGAGAAGAAATTAGAAGATTTGAAATTAGGGTTAAAAGATGATATTGAAAAATATAATTCTCAGATTTTAGATTTAAATAAAAATATTGCAGATATAAGAACATATCAAATGAAAAAAGAGATGAATATACAACTTAAAAGGGTGAATGAAGAAAGATTAGATGCAATTGACAAACAAAAAAATACACACGAAGAAGGTATTAAAAGTACTATAGAGAAAAAACAAAAAGTTGAAGATTCATTAAAGAATATAGAAAAACAGTTATCAAGTAAGAAATTAGAACAAGATAGCTTTAGATATTGGGTTACAGGATTTAAAAAGATTAAAGGATTATTGATTAGCACTATTACACCGATAATGAACGAAAAAGCCTTAGATTATTCTAACATAATTTCTAATGGTGAGTTTAATATACAATTTATTACTCAAAAAGAAAACAAAGATGGAACATTGAAAGACGTCTTTGAAATAAATGTTAATAGAAAAGATGGAGGGCAGAAATATGAAGGAATGTCTTCTGGAGAAAAAAGAAGAATAGATTTAATTACTATTTTTGTATTAGATGAGTTGAAGAGACTAAATAATTTACACAGTATTAATCTAAGATTTTATGATGAAATATTTGACTCACTAGATAAGATTGGAGTTGAAAAACTTGTTGATTTATTGCAACAATTAAGTATGGATAAACAAATATATGCTATATCACATAAGAGTGATTTTAAAGACTTGTTTGCTAATATAATTACAATTATAAACAAAGAGGGGATTTCTCAAATATTATGAAATTTGCAGGGATGCAACAAGTAAGTTTGCAAGATTATCCATCATTGCTAAGTACAATAGTGTGGACACAGGGATGTAATCGCAAATGCTGGTGGTGTCATAATCCTGGGATGAATGGTAAGCTTAGTTTTGGAAGAAAAATTTCTGAAGACAAAGTAATTGATTATATTCAAACAAAAAATTTGAACGGTAGGTGGATTGAAGCTCTTGTAATTTGTGGTGGGGAACCTACAATTCAAAAAGGTTTAGAAAAGTTTTTAAAAAGAGTTAAGAAAGAAATTCCCTATTTAAGAGTGAAAATTGATACTAATGGAACAAACCCAGTAGTATTGAAGAGATTAATTTATCTAAATCTACTTGATTATATCGCAATGGATGTAAAGGTAGAGGAATTTAGTAATCCAGATTATCTTGAGAGTATTCATATTGTAAGTGAATTTATGAAAAATAGAGATGGAGAATTTAGATGGACGCTTCATCCTGAATCTATGAGATATAAAAATACTATAATAAATCTGTTCAGGGGTGCAAAGAAGTTTTATTTGCAGAAATTTAGTAGAAGAGTAAAACTATTTAAAGACTTAGGGGTAAAAGAATATAAAGTAAAACAATTAGAAAAACTATATAGTCAAATTAAAAGTAAGTTCGAAAAATGTATGAAGAGGTGGTAAAATGCCAAGAGGAAGAAAGAAAAGTTCAGACCCGCATGTTGAAATAAGACAGTTAGTTATTGAAGAATGCCCAGATTTTTCTAGTAATAAGAAATGTATATGGGGTTACGTTTGTAAGCACTTTGCAGAAATACCTGAGCCCTGCTCTCACTTTGATAAATTTGTTCCACTTTATAAAGAGCAAAAAGCAAAATATAAAGAGCAGCAACTAAAAAGAAGATACAAAGCAAAGTCACAATGAAGACAAAAAAGAAGAAAATTATAATAAATTTAGAGAAAGATGATACAGAGTTTTGTTTTCAAAATATTAGTTTGGATGACATTGAATGCGTAATTTTTTTATTAATTGAGAAGATGATAAATGACGTTATTGCTAAAAAGAAAGAAAAATTGAATAGTGAAGCATTTTTAACTCTCCTAAATGATTTTTTTAGAAGTGCATATGATAGCTTTATTAAGATTCAATTTAAAAAGAAGGAGGTAACTCCAGTAAGGTTTCTTAGAAAAGAAGATATGTAATTTTACTATAATATTAGTAGGAGGCAAAAAATGAAAAATTTAATAGCTGGTTTGTTATTTTCAATAGGTGTTATTGGTGGGTTGTATTTTGGACTCTATTGGTCCTTAGTTCTAGGGATAGTAGGATGCGTACATTTTTGTCAAGGTATTGATACAAGTGCTTTACATTTAGCAATAAGCATTGTTAAAATTTTATTTTGTGGCTTCATTGGATGGTCAATATTTGGTATAATGACATTCATTAGCGCATTGATTGCAGACAAATAGATGTCAGAAAAAGAATTATATAAGCAGTTGATAGCAATTATCAAAGAAGAAATAAAATGGTGTGAAAAAAATAAAGAAGACCTTTCTGATAATCCAAGCTATGCAAAGCCATTTATTGGTGGGCTAAAGCAAGCTATTTTTTTAATCAAACAACACAAAGATAGGATATAATATGCAAAATTCTCAAAATCAATTAAAAGAAATTATTTGGGAAATCACTGGACGTTGTCATAATGGTTGTAGCTATTGTGGGTCAAAAGAGTGCTGGGATGACGAAGTAGATGCCAATATTATTGTTCCAATTATTGATAATATTGTAACATATCTTAAAAATGGAGAAGTAAACATTTCTGGCGGAGACCCCTTATTGGTTCCACTTTCTCTTCATACTTACATTATTGATAAACTTAAAAAATCAAAGAATAAAGCAAAACTCATTATTAATTTAAAAAGCTTATTTATGAATCAAACTCATGATTTGGTTTTTGATGAGATGGTTGAGATTATTAACCTATATGATGTTATAGGGATATCTATAAATAATTTAGAAGATATTTCTTATTTTCAAGAATTTAGAACTCTTATTAAGAAACCAATTACAATTATTACAAATTTTAATATGCTCAATATTTGGGATTTTGATAGTATAGATAATGCTACAACTTTAGGACCTGATTTTGCTTGGCAAATTCAATATACGATGTCAAAAGAGAAAGCGCTTACAATTTATACTAATAAAGCAGCTAGGGAATTTTTATTTGAAAAAATAGCGAACTGTGGTAGAGAAAGAATGATTTTAGCTGATAATATGAATAATGGCAAATGTAGTGCTGGTTCACGTTCTTTAGGAATTCTAAGTAATGGAGACATTGTTCCTTGTTTATCTATGAGAAGCTGGTGTGATATAGGAAAGACTTTTCAAGGTAATCTTTTAAAAGAATCCCTAAGGGATATATGGGAAAAGCAATTTAAAGAATATCGTTTTTGTGAATTTGAGTGCTGTAAAGACATATGTAAAGCACCTTTTGAGAATAAGAGAAAAGAAACAAAAACAATTATAGGACCTCCTGGAACAAACTGGCCATTGCCTTATCAACCCAAAGAAATAGAAAAACCTTGGCCCAGAAGAGGAGAGGTTTTACTATACGGAGTTGGGCCTGTAATATCAACTCCTGTTTATAGCGTGTGGGATACAACTGCAATAGCTTATGCAGTAAGTCAAGCTTCTTATCAGACATCAATTAATGATTTTATCATTAAAGACAATAATGAAGAGAATAATTCAATTTAAGATTTGGGTTTACGACTTTAACCATATGGTTCCCCTACCACCTGTTGGAGAAGAAGAAGGTGATGGGCATAAGACATCTTATGCTTCCTATACTGGTAAAAATACCAATATGGAATGGCTACAGAATATTGGGATAAAAGATAAAAATGGTAAAGATATTTATGAAGGAGATATTTTAGCAACATCAAATGATTGCAATGATTATGATATTTGGACCAAAGAAGACTATGGATATACGGTTGTAGAATGGAACAGCGAAGCAACTGAATTTATGGGTTCCAAATGGTCTTGGGATATGTCTGAAGATTGTGAAAGTGTTTATGATATGAAATTTGTAGAAGTAATTGGCAACATTTATGAGAATTCAGAATTAATGAAAAAGAAGGATTAAAAATACTATAATATATTGTGTTAATTAGTCATTAATTATTGTAGATTTATAAAAACGAGAAACAATAATAGGACAATCTTTTTTAGAGATTGTCCTTTTTTATTTATGGATAGAAAAAATATAGAAGAAGAGGTGATAGATTATAAATGAGAGGCCTAAAAGACGATTTTATGAGGAATAGTATTGAGAGAGGGAATAAGAACATATATCTTCAAAATATTAATAGATATAAAAAGAACGTTAGATTTGATTATGATGAACTTATTATTAAACAATTTAGAAAGAAATTTCCTAAAAAAGTGAGAGAATTAGAAAAAGAAGCAATAGAGAAACTACCTTATTTAAGAAATAAATGTTATAAGAAATTTTTAGATAAAAAAGTTGATTATTTAATACTTCCTCCTATTCTAGAGAAACCCGATGGACATTTTTTCTGGGATAAAAGTTCAGAAAAGGGCAAGACATCAGGAGGATATAATTTACCGTTAGAAACATATATAGACACACTGGAAGCAAAAGACAGCAGTGAGACGAGAGGAGGAAGAATTTTGATGGATGAAATACTTGAAGGATTATTAGATGAACTTGGTTTAGAAGAAAATACATTAATTAAGATGTTCTATGGAATTGAACCATATGAGCAAGAATATTCTCCAAAAGAGATTTATAAGATACTTGATAAAAATGAAAAAGAAAAATTAGGGCTTACAAATCTTTCTTTAAAGGATGCCGAAGATAAGATTGAAAAAACCGTGAAAGAAATATTAAGTAGATTTACAAAACGATTGTAATTGTACTATAATAGACTAAAGGGAGTTTTAAAATGTTAGAGGATATTTTTGTATTTACAGCTTGCACACTAGTAATCATTTTATTAGTTGAGCACGTTATTCACAAATTTATTCAAATAACTAAAGAGTTAAAAAATTAAAAGGAGGAAAAGTAAAATGGCACAGGAAAAAAATTCAGAGTTTGAGGTTAATGAGAAGCTTATCATAAAAGCTATAGGAGGGTTGTTAATACTTTGGTTTTTGCTAAGTTCAATTAAATTCATTGGAGCTGGAGATGCAGCAGTTGTGTTTAATAGATTTAGAGGTATGTCTAATATGACCCTAAGAGAAGGGATTAATTTTGTAAATCCTTTGACAGTAAAAACAAGAACATATAGTTTGAAATTGCAAAAGAGTGATTTTGCTAAAGTTGTTGGTATGTCTTCAGATAATCAGACAATTGGGTTATCAATGGCAATTAACTGGAAATATCAACCAGTTCATCTTAAAGAAATTTACCAGACAATTATTGGTAGTGTAGAAGATACTGTCATGCATAATGTTGTATATGAAGTGTCTAAGGCAAATCTTGGTAAATACAAGATTGGTGATATTGCTGTAAATAGAGAAGCTTTAAGAAAAGATATTGAAAACAATCTTAAAGATAGAATGGCTCAATACTTTATTGATATTAATAATATTAGTATTGTTGATGTTCAATTTTCAGATGATTATGAAAAAGCTATTGAAGCGAAACAGGTTGCTCAACAGAAAGCTCTAGAAGCAGAATATAATAAGCAAGCAGCAATTAGAGAAGCCGAAGGTCAAGCTCAGAGTTATAAATTGATTCAACAGACTATAACTCCAATCTTAGTAAAACAAAAATGGATTGAAAAGTGGGATGGACATCTTCCTCAGTATATGGCTGGTAGTGATTCTGGAGTAATTTTGAATATGGGTTCAGGAGCTAATGCTACAACTGCTCAGTAAAGATGAAGATAAAAGTAAATTTACCAGTATTAGATAAGCTTAAAAATCTGTTTTGTGAGTCAGATGAGCAGATAATAAGTAGGGCTCAACAGATAGTAAATAATTCTGATACTGGTAAAAAAAAAGAAGATGCAGAACAGATTCAGAACCAAGTAGCGGAAATTATATGTGATACTGATACATATCGACCAACTGGGGAATCAAATTATATAAGTAGAATAACTACTCAATATATATCTGAAAGAATCCCAGTAAGAGATTTGGATGATGCACTTAGACTTTTAATTATGCATCCTGGAGCGCAAATTAGTTCTGATAAAGCAGGATTATATGGAAAGTAAAACGGAAATAATAGAAAATGTAATAAAGGTAGAAGCTTCTAAATTTATTACAACCAAAAATAGAGGTAAGTTAGAAGACTGTATAGACACTCCAATTAAGAAATGTGTTGCGTTGTTGAATTTACTTGGTCTTGAGACAGTTTGGAGCTGTTGTGGTTTTGATTATGAAGGTCAAAGAAATAAAGACCACGTTCCAGGTAGTCCTCAAATTTTCATTAAAGCTAATTCCAAATCTTTTAACTTATTATTAAAAATCGTTGATTATGAATTATTTAAAGTTCAAAATGCTTGGAATGCAATGATTAAATGTATGCAGCTTCAAGAACCAACATTTATATTATTTTGTCAATTTCCAATGAATAAAGGTGGACTATGGGATACACAAAATTCTCCTCATTTTCATGAAAGACCAGTAATGTGTATAACATTTTTAGAGCATAGACTTCTACAGTTTAAAGATAAAATGAAAAATAAAGTTGTCTTAACTGATATGAATAAAACAATGAAAGACATTACACCCATCTGGGGTATGAATTACATGGAAGATTGGATTATTAGGAAGGAAGACTGGGTAAAGGAGAGTTAAAGTGAGTTTTGAAGGATTTTACAGAAAAATTTGTAAAAATGGTCACTTATCAGAAAGAAATATATTTGATAAAGAACTTATAATATGCCCAGTTTGTAGGAGCAAGTTTGAATTTGAAGAGGTAATTGATGAAACAAATGGAGCAGATAAAGCATATTGTACTCCATTGGATGTTATTGGAGAAGAAAAAATAAAGAAACAAGATGGAACAGGAAATTCATATTCTATCAATGTAAAATTATATAAGGCAAAAATAGGTGCAAAAAAAGTTAAGTTTTTTGGGGTAACAAAGTGTTAAAGGAAAATACAACTTTATTAGATTTGACTAATGCATTAGCTAAAAACTTTCTAACTGTAATGGAAGATTATTCTAGATTTATTACGATAATAAATTGTTACATACAAGGAGCTTTGTCTCTAAATGAATTAAAGGAATTTATGAGTCTAAATGATAATTTAATAATAAAAGAATTTCCTGATATTCAAGAAATTTGTGATAGATTAGCAAAGAGAACTGAATTACAAACAGCATATGGGGAAAAGAACGAAGAAAATCAATGATATTCGTAATTGGGGATATTCATGGTTGTTGTAAAGAACTTTATGAATTATTGCATGATAAGATAAAATTTGGTCCTGAAGATACTTTAATTTTTTTAGGAGACTATATAGATAGAGGAGAAGAGAATAAGTCTGTTTTAGACCTACTTATTCGTTTAAAACATAATCATAAGAATTCAATTTTTTTAAGAGGTAATCATGAACAAATGTTATTGGACTTTATTGAAAACCCGAGTGCAGGAGATATTTGGTTATATAATGGAGGGTATAAAACACTTGAAGAATTTAAAGCAGATTCCGGCTATGACATACCTGATGAATATGTTAAATTTTTGGAATCAACTAGATTCTACTTTCAAGATAACGATTATTTTTTTTGTCATGCAGGTGTTCCTAACAAAGAGCTCTCCAAAATAACAGCAGCAGATTATCAAGATTTATTGTGGATAAGAGATGAATTTTTAAATAATCAAATGATGTGGGAGAAGAAAATAATTCATGGGCATACTCCTGAAAAAGAAGTTGAATTTAAAGACAATAGAATTAATATAGATACAGGATGTGTATTCGCAGGTAAATTAACTTGCTTGGAATTACCAAGTGAAAAGATTTATCAAGTTGAAAACAAACCAAAAGGATTTTAATGAAAGCAGTATTTGTAAAGCCTGATAATAAATTTTTGTTTAAAGAAATACCTGAAATTATTCCTTATTATTATTTTGCTGTTTTACCTAAATTAAATTTTTGTGTAAGTAGTGAAGATGCAGAACCACAATTCCCACAGATAAGAAAAGAAGAATATAGGTTTGACCACTTTGGAGAAATTGAATCTAGCATTGAAAAGATAGCAGTTTATATGTATCAGAAAACCACAAATTAGGTGGTAAAAACCTGAAAAAAGTACTATAATATATCAAGATTTGTGTAAATAATTATAATATATAGAAGTTAGGGGATAGGGAGATGCCAAGCAGCTCCGAAGCCTCTAATTCTCATATGGAGAAGAAAAAAATGTTTACTTTATTAGAATCAATGTGTAAACCGACCGAGCGCAGTAATGCGTCGGTTATTCCTACGCATACAATATGGCAAGGTAAATTTACCTCTAATTTACTCAAGGCCGAAGATAATTATAGAGGAGGGACTTGGGTTTAAATAATAAAGATAAAAACGTATTATTTAAACCTCAGTCAAAAGCTGGGGTTTTTTATTAGTTTGTAGTTCTTTGATATATAATGTAATTCTGAAGATGCAGGTTCGAGTCCTGTCAAGTGCTTCGGTGCTTGTAGTTTAATTGGGAAAATAGCAGATATTATGGTGACGGTAGTGTAATAGTCAGCACGAGCGTCTGTGAAACGCTTAGTTCGGGTGCAAATCCCAACGTCACACCAGATGGGACGCTAGTTCAATAGTAGAACCTCTGACCTGCAATCAGAAGATTAGGGTGCAATTCCCTAGCGCTCCACCAGCCCTTGTAAACCAACAGCAGAGTTAATAGTTTCAAAAACTATGTAGTAATGGTGCAAATCCATTCAAGGGTACCAAATTGGAGATTAGTTCAATAGCAGAACGTGCGGCCGATAACCGCAAAAAATAGGAGCGTAACCTATATCTCCAACCATTCTCCCTTAGCTCAACAGTCGAGCGCCGGACTTTTAATCCGTGAGATAAGAGTGCGATTCTCTTAGGGAGAACCAAAATGCCTCTATAGTATAGCAGTTATTATACCCGACTCTTAATCGGCGAGACGAAGATGCGACTTCTTCTAGAGGCACCAAAAAATAGGGCATGTGGTCAAGTAGCTAAGGCATCAGTCTGCAAAACTGAAATCATGGGTGCAATTCCCATCATGCCCTCCATATTCCAGTGTATCATAACTAGTAATGAGCCTCACTGTTAATGAGTACTATGTGGGTGCGAAGCCTACCACTGGAGCCAATGCTGTGTCTGAGGAGTTAGGGAACCTCGCCTGTCTGTAAAATAGGTCCGCTTACGCGGTAGGTTGGTGCGAATCCATCACACAGCACCATTAAGATTTTGACCTGTACTCGATAGTAAAGGTCTCAGCTTTTTCGTGTTGTTTAGCATAATTAAACAGCACTCCAGGGGAGTGAGCAAGTGAAGTCATTGCGCCGGTCTGAAGAACCGAAGAATTCGGAGCGTTACCGAAACTCCCCACCATAAAAATAAAAAAAGTTAATTGTGTAGTCGCGTCCGAAAGGATGAGGAAAGTCCGGACTCCATAAAAAGCGTAGTGGTTAACGACCATCCACCGTGAGGTGCGAATTAGAGGAACAGCGACGATGATAATATAGTTTATAACATATACCCAATATAGGTTAAAACATATATTAGTGAAACGGCCAATCTTTACGTGGAGCAATCCCAAATAGGCTATTAAATTAGCGGGTAGGGAGCCAGAGGGAATAAGTAATTATTCTCCTAGACAAATGATTACATTCAACAGAATCCGGCTTATAGATTAACTTTTTAAAGCGGAAATAGCTCAATAGTAGAGCACGTCATTGCCAATGATGAGGTTGCCAGTGCGAGTCTGGTTTTCCGCTCCAATCGATACTCAGTGTCCGCATTAAATACTTATTATCTATAGAGGAGGTAATAAGTATGACCAAAATATGTTTAGAGTGTAATAAAATTATTAAAAAACATGGTAATAAATTTTGTAGCTTATCTTGTTCTTGTAAATATAATGGTAGAATAGCAAAAGAAAAGAGTATACAAAAATACTACACTTCACCCAATATATGTTTGCAATGTGGTAAAACAATACAAATACAAGAGAATAAGGGTATTATTGAAGCAAAGCAAAAAAAATTTTGTAATCATAGTTGCTCTACAACATATAATAATAGAAAAAGAGAAAAGAAAATTTTATTATGTAGAAATTGTAAGAAAGTTCTTCCTAATCAATATGCAAAATATTGTAATATGAGTTGCCAAAAAGAATTTCGTTATAATAAATTTATTTCTGATTGGAAATCTGGTAAAACCTCAGGGCACTGCGGTGATTCAAATTATACAATTGCATCATTTTTAAGAATATATTTATTTAAAAAATATAACAATAAATGTTGTAAGTGCGGTTGGAATAAAGTTCATTTAAAAACAGGTAGAATTCCTTTACAAATTAATCATATAGATGGAGATTGTTCAAACAATAAAGAAGAAAATTTAGAATTGCTTTGCCCAAATTGTCATTCCTTAACAGAAACTTATGGCTCTTTAAATATGAATAATAGTAAAAGAAAATGATTTGCGGTATTGATGTTCAACAGCAGCATGCAACGCTTCCAACGTTGATGAATCGGTGCGAATCCGATATACCGCTCCAAAAGCCCTTATGGAGGAATGCAGACTCGTAAGTCTTAGAAACTTATGTCGAAGGACGTCCAGGTGCAAATCCTGGTAAGGGCACCAAAAACGGAGTATAGTTTAATAGTAAAACAGCAGTCTTATAAGCTGTAAGCACTAGATTGGTGCGTGATGAGGGTGCAAATCCTTCTACTCCGACCAATAGAGAGTAAATTGACTAAGAGTCAACCTTGTTTGCTAAACAAGTGGTGGATTAAATGCCATTCGGGGCGGTACCGATGCTCTCTGCCAATATGGAAGGTTAATTTTATGAATATATGTGAATTTTGTAATAGAAAATTTATTCAAAATAAAGGTTGTAAAAGATTTTGCTCAATAAGGTGCAAAAATACAGTATTGTCAAGACATGGAGCAAAAAAAAGAAAAGAAGATGTAAATTATTGCTCTTGGAATAAAGGTAAAACAAAAGAAACAGACGAAAGAGTTAGAAAAAATGGAGCAGCAACACTTGGTAGAAAAAAATCAAAAGAACATAAGCAAAAAATAAGTGCTTCAGTTTCAAACAATATAGTTAATAAACAAATCAAAACAAATTCTTATTATAAACATGGTAGTTATTTTTCTAAATTAAATAATAAAGAATTTTGGTATCGCTCATCTTATGAATTAGAAGCTTATAAATTATTAGACAATGAAGATATGCAAAATATTATTAAAAGTTGGGATGTAGAATGCTTAAGAATTTCTTATATAGATGAAAATAATCAAATAAGAAATACTATCCCTGATATTTTGATTGAATATAAATCAGGTAAAAAACAACTAATAGACATTAAACCTTCTTGTAGATTAAATGAAAAAATAAATATTTTAAGACATAAAGCTTGTGAAAAATATTGTAAAGAAAATAATATAATTTATTCTATTTGGACTGAAAAAGAATTAGGAATATAGAAAACATGGAGAGTAAATTCGTGGAGCAGCGAAACTAGTCTTGAAAACTAGAGGCAGATGAAATATGCTGTGAGGGGCGGGACCTCTGCTCTCCTCCATATGCCCTTGAAACATTTAACCAGATGATGCCTAGTCCTGTAAACTAGAGAATTCGGTGCGTTTCCGAACAAGGGCTCCAAAAAGTATCTGGATGTAGGCTAGATAGTTAGTCACTCGGCTTGGGACCGAGACCACGCAGGTGCGAATCCTGTCATCCAGACCATTGCATGTGAAGCCGAAGAGTCGAGGCGCTTGATTGTCAATCAAGAGGTAGTGGGAGCGTTACCCATCACATGCGCCATGTTCCGCTGTCGAACAACTAGTAGTTCATCAGACTTTGAATCTGAGTATTGTGGTGCGAATCCATACGGCGGAGCCAATGCTCCAGGGTCATCTAACAGCAGGATATTCGGCTCTGAACCGAAGCATGTTGGTGCGATTCCAACTCCTGGAACCATATAGCAGGTGGAAGGCTGGCGTCTAGAGGGGCCCATGACCCCTAAAAGGACAGTTCGATTCTGTCACACTGCAACCAAGGCTGAGTAGCTTAATAGTAGAGCTCCCGTTTCATAAGCGGTAAGGTATAAGTGCAAATCTTATTTCAGCCACCAAGTGCTCGTGTCGTCTAGAAGCCTAGGATATTTCCCTCTCAAGGAAAAGACCAAGGGTGCAAATCCCTTCACGAGTACCAAAATGGGGCTGAAGAGAAACAGCAGACTCGTTACCCTTTCAAGGTAAAGACAGCGGGAGCATCACCCGTCAGCCCTACCAAAATATGCCATTAGTTTAAACAGTAAAACCCTCGTCTCCAAAACGAGAGAACTGGGAGCATTACCTAGATGGCATGCCAAGCTCCTGTAGGCCAATCAGCAGAGTCGATAGACTTAAAATCTATAAAGTGTTGGTGCAAATCCAACCAGGAGCACCAAGCCCGTTTAGTTCAACAGGAGAATATCTGGCCTACACCCAGAAGACGTGAGCGCAACTCTTACAACGGGCACCAAAAAATACCCCTGTAGCCTAATAGAAAGGCAACACTCTTCTAAAGTGTTTTATGTAGGTGCAAATCCTATCAGGGGTTCCAACCTCTCTGTAGCTTAATAGATAAGCAGTGGTTTCCTAAACCATATTATGTAGGTGCAAATCCTATCAGGGAGTCCATACCGCTGTAGTTCAATAGAGGAACACCTAGCTACGAACTAGGAGGATGCTGGTGCAAGTCCAGTCAGCGGTTCCAAAAAAACGTACTAAAATAAAGGAAGGAGAGTTTTATGATAGATGCTAAGTACTATAGTGCAAGTGATACAGATAAGGCTCTTACCTTTGATGGAGTTGTAAATCAAATTCTTGATTTTATTAAGGATTTACCAGAGAACCAATACAAACTAATAATTGGAACTGATAGTTTATATAGAGCACATGGAACTGTTTTTGCCACTGTTATTGTTATTCACAGAGTAGGGAAAGGTGCGAGATTTTGGTGGACAAGAACTAAAGAAAAATTTGAAATGAATCTTTACACAAGAATAATGAGAGAAGCGCAAGATTCAGTAGAATTGATGCAAGCTATTTACGATTCAGAAATTGTTATGTATGTAAATGAAGAGGATTTTGCTGTTCATATTGACGCTGGTATGGATGGAGATTCTAGAAGAGTTGTAAATGATTGTGTAGGATACGTTACAGGTTTGGGTTTTCATTGTGAAGTGAAGCCAGACTCTGTGGTTGCAGTGACCGTAGCAGATAGAATAACAAAATAAGTTACTATAATAATGTGTGGTAGTGCCCAAACTAGACAACTTTTAGATATCTATTAGATTTCTAGGGCGTACAGCGATAACAATACCAACAAGTGCACATAGTTGGGTAAAATCTGTTAAAGTTATCCTATCACATAAAGTTACTATAATAAAGATATAAAGACGCATACAGCAACAACACTACTTGATAAAGTACAAAATTGCGTCTTGTTAATTAAAGGTGCTTACAGCAAAAACAAACTACTATGGAGATTAGAGCAATCTAATCAGTAAGTCAGGGAAACCTGATTTGTGAGAAACAAACTCACTCTAATAAAATACAGCACCTTGTTTAAAAAAATAATGAAAGGGTAAAGGCTCGTACAGCAAAAACAAAACCAAATTCAACTTGAACTTGAACTAAACCGAGCCTTGTTTAAAAAAAATAAAAAAAGGAGAAAATACAATGGTTACAAAGATAAAAGCAAAAAAGAATAAGAGAAACATGTTAAGTGCTTTAAAGCAAGCAACTAACATTGGTGTTACTGAAAACGGTGCGCTGGTGAATGCTACTACAAATTCAGCCATTGTAGATTATTTTGCTACCTTTGGAGCTATGAGAGATTCTTCAGTAGAAGACATAATTTCTACTTTTGATGCTGCATTTTGTGAAAATCCAGAATATGCAGTTAAGCTTCTTTTCTATTTCCGTGACGTACGCGGTGGAGTTGGTGAAAGAAATTCATTTAGAGTTGTTTTAGAGTATCTAGCGGAAAATCATTCAAAGATTGTTAAAGACAATTTAGAACTAATTTCTGAATATGGTCGTTGGGATGATTTATTTTGCTTATTAAATACTTCATTAAGAAATGATGTATTAATGTTAGTTAAGAAACAACTTTTAGCGGATGGTTCTTCTGATAGACCTTCTTTACTTGCTAAGTGGATGCCAAGTATTAATGCTTCATCTGTTGAAACAAGAAAATTAGCACTTGAGTTTGTTAAAGAATTTGGATTCGCTTCTGTAGAATATAGAAAAATTCTTTCTGTATTAAGAAAGAAAATTGATATTGTTGAAACTAAGGTTACTGAGAAGAATTATAGTGCTATTGATTATTCTAAAATTCCTTCTAAAGCTGGGTTAAAGTATAAGACTGCTTTCTTCACACACGATACAGATAGATATAAAGCATTTATTGACGCAGTTAATAGCGGTGAAAAGAAAATTAATGCAGGAACCTTATTTCCTTATGAGATTATTAAAAAGTGTATTGGCTATGGTGAAAGTAGAGAAGAAGCTGCATTGAATGCTTTTTGGAAGAATTTACCTGACTATGGCAAAGGAAATGAGATTAATGCTATCGCTGTTATTGATACTTCTGGAAGTATGACATGCAATGATGCATTACCTATTTCTTCTGCTATTGCTTTAGGTATTTATTTCGCTGAAAGAAACAAAGGTCCTTACGCTAATCATTTTATTAGTTTTGCATCAAGACCTCAATTGATTGAGATTACAGGTTCCAATATTGCTAGAAAAGCAAGAGGAATTCTTGACAAATCTTTAGTAGATAACACTAATATAGAAGCAGTATTTAATTTAATTCTAAATACAGCAATTAAGAACAAATTGAGTCAATCTGAAATTCCAGAAAGAGTTATTATTATTTCAGATATGCAGTTTGATGCTCAAATTGATGGTACCGCTAATACTACAAAATTGTTTGATTCGATTAAAGCAAAATGGGTAAGTACAAAGTATAAGTATCCAAAATTAGTTTTTTGGAATGTTAATGCTACGAAATCTACATTTCCAATGACAATTGATGAAGCTGGAGTTCAATTTGTTAGTGGTCATTCTCCAGTTATTTTTGAATCTATTTTGACTGATAAATTTTTATCACCAATGCAGATTGTAGAAAATATTGTTAAAAAAGAAAGATATGCGAAAATAAAAATCTAATAACGTAATTAAATGTCAGATTTAAAAGGGTCACAGAAATGTGACCCTTTTTTGTTAGTTTAACTCCTCTCAAAATCTTTATATAATACATTCAAGAGGAAGAAAAAAAGGAGAAACAAGATGAATAAGTTAGCAAGATATTATAAAATAAAAAATTTAGTTGAGAAGCTTAAGAAAGAACAAGAATCCCTAAAAGATGATATTGTAACTGAAATTAAAGCTCTTGATGGGAAGAACAAAGATAAAGAATTAGTAATTGAGAATTATGTAGCAACTGTCACTTATGCGAAGAAAACAGAATGGAATGAAAAAGCAATAGATTTTTTTATGAAGAAAGATAAAGAATGCTTAACAATAAAGGTTGATAATAAGGTAATTGAAGTGAAAGAAAATAAAGGAATATTTACGAAAGAAGAGCTTGATAAGATGAGAACATTTAGTTGGGATAGCCCAAGATTATATGTTAAGAATAAAGAGGAGAAATAAATGTCTTCAGAATCAAAAACTGTAGTTGAAAAAATGGGTAAGAGTGAATTTAGAGCCTTTATGCGTAATGATAAAACAGGTATTTGCAACTATTGGGTTACAGCAAAAACTCCTGAAAAAGCTCTTAAAAAATTAGCTGAAGAAATTTTTCATGATTTTAAGAATAACAATAGAAAGAGTATTTTTGGAGGAGAAGCAAATGCGTAAAATATTTAGAGTAACTTTTCATACAGTTGAACCTAAAATGCAAAGCTTATGGTTTTATACATTTCAACCTTGTTCATGTGGTTGCACAGATACTTATGGATGGGGATTTAATTTTCCTTGGTTTGGATTTGCAGTGCACACTAAGGAGGTAAAGAAAGCAAAGAAATAATGACCGTTTATTCGCTTCGGTCATTCAATAAAAGCGGCGGTTGAGGCTAAGGGTTCCCTCATTAAATAGAACCCAACCGAAACAAAAAGGAGAGAATTTATGGAAAAAATATTAGTAGACAGGACTTATTTGCTAGATGAGATTGATAGTGTAAATGCAATGAATAAAGCAAGCAGAACTTCAGAAAAATATTCTTTCGTTTCAACAAAACAAATTTGTGAACCAATCTTGAGTCAAGGCTGGAAAGTAATGTCAGCTAATCAAGTTCGGACTAAAGATGAAGATAGAATTGGTTATCAGAAGCATGTAATAAAGTTTTATAACGAAGATTATAAAATTGATGATGATTACCCCAATATTATCTTTTTAAATTCTCATGATGGAACTAGTTCATTAAAGATACTTGCTGGTATTTTTAGATTAGTTTGTAGCAATGGGCTAGTCGTAGCAAAACATGAAGTTGAAAATATAAGATTTATTCATAAGAAAATAAATCAGAGTCAAATTGCTTTTGTTATGGCTGGAGTAATTAAACAAATTCCAATTATATCCAAAAATGTAGAAGAGATGAAGAAAAAGGAACTAACGCGTTTACAACAAATTGAATTTGCAAGAAAAGCGATGATGATAAGGTGGGATGAAAAAACAAGTCTTGAAATTGACCCAGAAGGTGTTTTGACAGTTCGTAGGGATGAAGATGTTGAACCTACCCTGTGGAACGTCTATAATAAGGTTCAGGAAAATCTTATAAAGGGTGGATTTCAAGGGATTAGACACACTGTTAGAGCAATAAAAAATGTTGATAGGGACATTACAATGAACAAGCAACTTTGGGATTTAGCAATCACCTATAAATAGGAGGTAAATAGAAAAATATCATTAGTTTATGACTAGTAAGGATAATTATTGATTGGATATGCTGGATATGCCGTTGACGTTCAAAATTTGTTCGGGGGAGGAAAAATCATGGCAGAAGATGTAAAAACTTTAGCATTAATCGAATCAGCAAAAAAGGGGAACGAAAAGGACTTCGAATTGTTGGTTGAAAAATACAAAAAAATAGCTCACACATTTAAAGTGAATGTTGATAGTGAAGAGAAAGAACACTTAGCAAGTATTGGAATATTTTATGCTCTAAAGAGATTTGAACCAAAAAGAGATAATAAATTTTCAACATTTGTTTGGCAATATATTAGATGGTTGATTTTAGAGCACGATGCATTGATGAGAACAGGTAAGAAAATTGATGTTATAGTATTTGGAGCAGCTCCTAAGCTTTCAAAATGTAGTGTTAGTAATATAAAAAGTCTTCATCAAGTTCTTTTTAAATTGAATATTGTAAAAACTCCGTATAATAGATACAAGGATTCATTGAAAAGAATTCAGAAGATATTAAATAGTGTAACTTTCTATAATGACCATAGAAGTCTATTTAAGAGTAATCTTTCCAAAGCTATTCAAAAAGATATAGAGTGCTATGATAATAAAAAAGCGTGGTGCTCTTTGATTTTGACACCCAACATGAAAAAGAGAATTCAGAAAATGAATTTTTTCTTGTTAAATTCTTTAAGCTCTATTTATTGTGAAGATGCTTTTTCAATTACTTCTGAATCAGAATTTAGTGAAGAAAATAATATTCTTAGTAATATTCCAAGTGATAGTTGTGATATTGATTTATTCTTGGATGACAATCTCTTTGCAGGATTAGATAAAAGAGAAATGTTTGTAATAAATTATTTACACAATTATTGTTCAATTCACGAGAAAGATATTATTGATTCTACTCATAAAATAGGTGTTTTAAATCAAGATGAAGTTAAAGCTGTTATTATTGAAAATGTTGATGTCTATAAAATAGTTGGTAAGGTCTTAGATGTGAGTCCTTCAGAAGTTAAAAAGATAGAAAAAAGTGCATTAAAGAAGATTAAGCAGAATATGAAGAAGCACAAGTATACAAAGAATGGAGTGTATATTCATTGAAGGTATTTTTAAATGAAAATAAAGTAGCAATTCAACTTTATTCTGGAGATGACTTTCAATCTATAATTCAAAAGATTAAAGATAATTTATCTCCATATGAATATAGTCCTCAGACCAAACTTTGGACAACAGAGAAGATGAATTTATTGGTTTTTCAACAGATTTTTAATAATGAAAAGATTTATTATGGCGAAGGAGTTTTGCAATTACTTGAGAAGCAAAAGCAATATTTAGAGCAATTAGAGGTTGACAAAAACATTCCATATAATGACCAAATCTTGTTATTAAAAAATGAAAATTTAAAATTATTTGACCATCAGAAGAAAGCGATAAATTATCTTTTAAAATATCCTTCTTCTGGATTGTTTGATGAACAAGGGTTAGGTAAAACGTTGACAGTTATTTCAGTTCTCTGTATTTTATTTGACCAAAAGAAAATAGACAATGTAATTATTTTCTGTCCTAACACTTTGAAGTTTAATTGGGCAAGAGAATTAGAGTTATTTTCTTCTCTTACATTCTGTGTTTTACATGGTGACAGAAAAGAAAGACTTCAGCAGTTAGCTGAAACCAAGCAAATATATATTACTAATTATGAATCCTTAGCTATAAAGAAAACAAAAGTAAAAGAGAAAACAAAAGCACAAAAGACAGCAGAAGAGTTTCAGGATTCATTTACAAATTTGATTACTTCTAGAACCAGTATTATTTTAGATGAAGCTCATAGAATAAAATCTGGTAATTCTAAAATTAGTAAATATATTAGAAAGATTGGGAAATTAGCTGAATATAAATATACTCTTACAGGAACTCCGATTGCTAATAAACCTGAAGATATTTTTTATTTAATGATGTTTTTAGATGATGGGAAATTATTAGGGACAAATTACTGGCAATTTTTAAAACAATATTGTATTTTAGGAAATCATTTTTCAGAATATGCTATCGTAGGATATAAGAATTTAGATAAACTTAAATTTCTTATTAATTTGAAATCTCTAAGAAGATTAAAAGATGATGTTTTGGATTTACCAGAAAAGATATATGAAGAAAAGATTATAGAACCTACGAGAGAGCACTTAATGTTTTATAACAAATTGAAAGCAGAGGTATTACAGATTATCACCAAAGAAGGAGATTTAAAAAGAATAGAACCCTACTTAATAAGACTAATTCAAGCATCTTCAAATCCTTTATTAATTGACCCAGAAACAAAAATAGTAGGGTCTAAGGTTTCAGAATTAGATAATCTTTTAACAGAGCATATTGAATTATCAGGGAATAAAGTAGTTGTTTGGACTAATTTTGTAAACAATTATCCTTATCTTTTAGAAAGATATAAGAAATACAATCCTGTTTATATCAATGGTTCTGTAGACCCCAAAGCAAGACAAGATTGTGTAGAGCAATTTCAGACCAATCCTGAAGTAAAATTAATAATTTGTAACCCTCAAGCAGCAAAAGAAGGAATAACTTTAACAGCTTCTAGTGTATCAATTTACCTAGATAGAACATTTAACTTAGTAGACTGGAAACAGAGCAATGATAGAATACATCGTATAGGGCAAAATAAGAGATGCTTGATTATTACTTTATTGTGTAAGGATTCTATAGATGAAATTATATCAAAGAATATTTATAAGAAATCTGAAATAGCAGCATTTCTGCAAGGAGACATAGATTCAATTCAAAAGATAGATAATAAAGCAATGATTAGAGAATGCATAAAACAGTTAATGCTCTGAGTTTAACTTCCTTCAAATTCTTTATATATATAAGTATAAAGAGGAGATAAAAAATGGAAATAAGTAAAAAAGAATTTAAAGCATTTGAAGATGTTAGAAAGAGTGGAGTCACAAATATGTTTATGATTAGCGATGTTGAAGATTTGTCTGGAGTAGATAGAGATAAAATTAAATATATTATGAAAAACTATGATGAATTAAATAAGAAATGGCCAGAAATAAGAGAGCAAGTCTTACCGAGTGGAGACGAAATATGTTAATAAGTGCAAAATGTCAATGTGGCAATGAGAATAAAAAAGATTTTGTTGAGTACGAAGGTGGATTAGGGTATGAAGCGATTATTTGTAAGAAGTGTGGAGCTTATGCAGATAATGACGGAATTCATGATGCTGATAAATGGTCAAAAAGATTAATAAGAACAGGTAGAGATTCGAAAGTAGGAGAGTAAAATGGGAAGCAATAGATTGTTTATAAATAAACCAGAATCACCAAATCCTTTTGCTAATTTGCCCGTGCCAAATAAAGAGCAATTGAAAGAGATATGGGCCGAATTAGGTAAAGAGATACCGAAGTGGGTTGAAGAGAAGATGAAGTAAATAATTTATGAGGGGGTAAATTATATGAAAAGATTCTTTATTGCTTGTTACATTATATTATTTTTAGTTGGCGGAGTTTATGGATATTTAAGAGATAATGTGAAAAGAGAATATATAACGAAGGAGGATTTTTTATATCTAATTGAAAAGAAAGCGAATAAATATAGTATCCCAATTGAGATAGCAAAAGCATTAGTTGAACAAGAAAGTAATTATAATCCTAATGCTATTTCAAAGTGTCAAGCAATTGGGTTATGTCAGATAATGCCTTCTACGTTTATTGCATTTTCTGATAAAGGAATGAATCCTTTTGACCCTGAAGACAACGTAGAAGTTGGAATGAGATATTTATATACTTTGTATTCTAAGCATCCGAATTGGAATAATTGCTTAGCTATTTATAATGGAGGATATAGATATAACAAATCGAAGCAAGCTCAGTTATATGTTTGTCAGGTTATTGAGAAATCTAAGAAATATTAGAAGAAACTATGACTATAAAAAATCCATTTTATGGAATATATATTGATAAAGATAAGAGAGATAATTGGGATATTTTTATTAAAAAACCCATAAGAAACAAGGAACATAAAACATTAGGAGTTTTACGCTATGAAAAATGTAGACAGAATGACAAACTTGTGTGTAAAAGTTTTGATAAATTTTATAAGAAATATCCAAATGATTTTGAAAAGTTAAAGCAAGAGCTTATTAGATTACAAAAAAAATTAGGAGATGACTTTTATGTTCCAGTAAGTACTTGGGAAATTGATGATTATCTGAAAAATTATAGAGTTTAACGTTCTTAGGATTCTTTATATATATAATCATAGAGAGAGGTAAGTAAGAAGAAAGAAAAAGGAGGAGATTAAAATGGGATACGAGACATGTTTAATTTTCGTAAGTGGAAGAAAGAATAAGGGATATCATTCTATCGAAGCAACAATGGAAATTGGTAAAATGGATTGTGAATCTAAGATTTATGGAGTTATAGAAAAAGTTCAAAGTGAAAGAAAAGCATTTTTAAAAGCTAATGATATAAATTTTGAGAATGAATTAGAAACTTTATATGATGCTTATAATTCGATATATGATGTAAAAGGGAATCACACTGAAGAATATGAAGAGTTGAGTAAGAGTGAGCAAAAGCAAATGTCTAAAACATATTATGGAACTCAAAAGAAGTTAGAGTCAAAACTTCCTTTCATCTACCACACAGATGGAAATAATGAAGATTTTTCAGACCAATATGATAATCCATTATTGATGACTTCTTTAAAGGAAGTGAAAGAAGCTCTCCAATTAGACAATGCAAAGTTAATTCATGAAGGTGATTTTGGACCCAATGGTTATGCTCCTTATGTGAGAGCGATAAAATTAATTGAGAGCTTTGAAGACGCAGATATAAAGGTTATTCTTTGGGGTCATTAAATGAGTGTCGAAGTAATTTATATTTGTGCTCATTGTAATAAAAGAGTAAAAGGCGAAAGAGTAATAGAGTTTTTGAATCATGAAAGAAATTGTAAAGGAGGAAGTAAAATGAGTAATAAAGATTTAATAGAAAAATTAGTTGTTAATGAAAAAGTATCTAAGGAAGACATTTATAATGAACTCTATGAAATTTGTGAAGATGTACATTCTGGATGCTATAGTAAGTGCCCCGTTTTTCGTTTGAATGACTCTAAGGCTCCTGGAAGCGATAAACCTTTTGATGAAAATCGTGGATGTGATTGCTTTAAAAATGGGAAAGCAATGTATGAATTTATTAAAGAATTTCATTTTAAGGGTGAATTAAATGGAAACTTATAATCCAGGACTAGTTTCTCATATATGTGATAATCTTGCCGAGATTACTAGTAAGATTAAAAAGGTTCGCAAAGATGGATTTATAATTGGTAAAAGAGTTACTCTTAAAGCTGACCAGAAACATCAAGGAGTGATTGTAGGGTATAATGAAAAGTCTTTTGGGTTTTATAGTGGTAATAAATACCCAATTATCGTAAAATTAGACAATGGTTCTGAATTTGAATATGACGAAGATTCTTTAATTTTGAGTTAAAAGGAGAAAAAGATGCTTAAAGAGATAATGTTCATTTGGTTGCTATTAGCAGGAATATGTTCAGCAGATTATAAGATAGAGCATATTACACCCAGAGGAACAGAAATGTTTAAAGTACAAGATATTACTGTAGGAAATGGGTATGTTTCTTTTATCAACCCAAGCACAAGAAAATTTACATTTCTTATGGGTAATATAAAGATAGAGGATAATGAAAGTATTCCTCCTCTGCATATTAATTTTAAGAAGGAGAAGACAAATGATTGAAAAACTTTTTATGAAACTTATAGATTTAAGTAATTGGCAACCACTTTCTTTCATTGGAAGCGCCATTGTAAGATATACAGAAAAAAATTCAACTAAAGAAGAAAAAAGAGGCGCAATGGGTTTTTGTAGCAGCCTACGTAAAGATGAATGGGTAAAGAATATTTTTGAATTAAGACTATTAAGAAAAGGAGAAGCAAAAAATGAAGCCTAATACTTGGTATCTAGTACTAAACAATAGCGATGGAAGACGATATTTGCTTGATATTAGAAGGTTTTTTACAGTTTTGCTTGTCATAGGTAGTATCAGTGGATTTGTCATTTCTTTACTAAAATAAGTATGAGTAATATTTTTGCGTCAATTGGAGCAGATTTTTTATGGAAAGAGATAGAGAAGCTTTTTAAAAAAGTGAAGTTTGATAAGGATGAGATAGAAACAGCAAGAATAAGAATGATGCCGATATTATATAAAATGAATAATGATAGAATGATGAAAAAAGGAGAAGTAAAGTGATAGATTTATTATTAAGTTGGTTACTTGTATTTATATTTGGTGTGCCATTTGTTTTTGTCATTATAGATAGTATTTTTTGGGCACCAAAACGTAGAAAAATATATGAAGCAACAGAACTTCACCAGAAAAAAAGAGACGAAAGATATGTGAAGCATTTTATTGCGTGGTTTAAAGAAGAAATTAAAAAATCTAAATTAAAGCACAATGATGTTTATGTAAGTAAAAAAGATAAAGAATATCCTTATTTACTTTGCATTAATGATTATACAACAAATACTAAATTTAGAAAATTACATGATTTTCGTAGACACCTCAAAGCATTAAAAGAAGGAATTCAGTTGGGTAAATATATGGAAAGTATGAAAAAGAAGAAAGGGAAGTAAAATGCACAAAGTAATAGCTAGTTCGATTCATAATTTGAATGAAAAAAGAGTTGAAGAATTGTTGAGAGATTTGGATGAACCAATTCCAGCAACTTCTGCGGTTGCTGAGCAGAATAGAAAATCAGTAAGAACAAATCCTACTTACATGGATGAAGAAAGACAGAGAAAGTTTCAAGTAGAAGTAATGAGCTTAAAAAATCATCTTTATGAATACAGAGTTATAAAGAAATTTGAACATATTGACTCATCTTTATTTAACTAAAATTGGAGCAATATGTTTAAGATTAGATTCTATTAGCCAACAAGTTTTAGATATAGAATATTCTTTACCAATAGCTGAAGCTCTATTACAGCATGACTGGGAAAGAATGAAAACAATTATTCTTGAAATAAAAAAGCAATTTAAGATAAAGGAGTAAGATATGTTTAGTAAGATAATTGCTGATGATGTTATAGATGCTATACCAATGGATGTTCCTGCAAAGCCTATAACAATAAAAGAAATTCTTATTGTAGACGACAATTTAGCCTATCTTACTTCGACGACAATGTATTTAGAAGGTCATGGATTCAAAATAAAAGGAGTAAGAACATTAGCAGAAGCAAAACAATTATTAGAGTCTCAAATCCATTATGATGTTATATTTGTAGATTATGATTTGAAGAATTGCCTAACAGGAGATAAATTAGTTAAAGAATTTAACAAAAAGTATCTCTTCTTAGCGAATTCTGTCAGTGATGTAGATAATAAAAGATTAATTCAAGCAGGAGCAAGAGGAGCTCTTGGAAAGGACTTAGAAACGATTTGTAGGTTGCTTAAGATACCTATTAAGACAGTTCATCATAATAATTAAAAGGAGACTAAAATGATTCAATTAATGTGGGCAGAGATTGGTAAGGACGGAAAGTTTATTAATTTTTCTGAAAAGAGACCTCTAATTGATTATTTTTATAAAGGAATTATAAAAGTAGTTAGAGTAAAAGTCTCAGAGGTAAAGAAAAAGAAGAAAGTAATTGTATTAGACCATGCTTTTTACACTAAAGGTGAAGTGAGAAAGATTTTAGAAGAAAATATAACCAATGATATAAAAATTTTAAAAAATAGAAAGGAAGATTAACATGAAAAAGTTTATAGTATTGTTCTTGATTTTATTTATAACAGGATGCGGGGTAACTCAGCAAGGAAGTGATTCATCTTCTTCATCTCCAAGCGGACCAAGCACACCTAGTATTCAATATAAATTCTTTACAGGATTGTTGTTAGATGCGAGTAATATTCCTTTCGCAGGTTTTAATATGACAGTTGATGCTAATGATTGGGAGCAGATTTATCATGAAGAGCAATTTACTTGGCCATCAATAGTTGCTCAATGGAAGCAAGATACGGCTTACTCTAGTGGTCAAGGATTTATGAATTACTGCACTTGGGTAACTTCTTCAAATGAATGGACCCCTCCAATAGCTACAACTTTTGATGTTGTTAAGAATGCTGATGGTAAAAAGAGTCAATTTATTTGGTATGCAGGGAATGGAAGTTATGACCATGTTTATAATTTTACTTATCCTGGATATTCTGGAACAGGTTTAGTAACAACAATGAGTGTTGAGCAAATCTATTATAATGGATTAGATAACACAGTGGTTTCAACAAGCAACTTTACCACTGTCAGAGAATATAGTGGAGATTTAATGTCAGTGACAGAAAATCAGTATACGAATGGAGTACTCGATTGCAAATTTGTATTTCAAATTCTATGATAAGAAAGGTTACTAAAGTGTGGAGAACATCAAGAGGAGAAAAGATTCGCATTTGTGATATGACTAATGTTCACTTACAGAATGCGATTTGTTCATTGAAAAGAGGAGCTCAAATTAGTTGTGATAAAGCGATTAGAGAAGTAGATGATGTTTATTGTAGCTCTTTTTACCCTCAAGGTGAAATGGCTCAGCTTTGTCTTGAACAAGATATTGATGCTGTTATGAGTTCAACTTGGGAAGATTACGTTGCACCAGCTTATTATGATTTATTAGTTGAACAGGAAAGAAGAGAAAGATTAGGGTTGATTGTAAGTTTGATAAGTTTTAATTAGGAGAAAGAAAATTAGGAGTATAATTATGTTAGAAAGAGCAATAGAGCACGCATGTAAGGCGCATAAAGGGCAAAAAAGGTTTAATGGGGAACCCTATATACTTCATCCCATTAGGGTAATGCTAAAGATGAAAGATGAAGCTTCTCAAATAGTTGCTATTATGCATGATGTATTTGAAGATAGTAGCTTAGTTATTAATGATTTTGCATATGAATTCCCAGAGCAAGTTATAGAAGCTCTTAAGTTATTAACTCATGGAGAAGAGACTTATGAAAGTTATTTAGATAAAATAAAGAATAATGCATTAGCTTTAAAAGTTAAATTAGCAGATATAAGAGATAATTTTTACAGACTTGATAAGATAGCTAATGAAAAGATAAGAAATAGATTATACGAAAAGTATTCAAAAGCATTAAAAATGTTAGGAGTAACTAAATGACTATAAGAGAAGGACAATTTATTTTTAACTTGTTTGCCAAATATTACCCTGAAGAGACTGAAAAGCTAAGAGGTGCAGAAGTAGATTGCTTTTATGATAATACTAAGATTATGATTTTTATTGATGCTATCTTTGAAGATAAAAGAAAGCAAAATCAAAAAGCTTTACTTCTAAGATTATTAGCAGAAATGGGACCAATTACACAATGTGGAGCAGGAATAGCTCACAATTCAGCTTGTCAATTACCTAAAATTGGTGAGATATTGAATAAAGTATTGCAAGAGGTGCAGTGATGTATTCAAAGAGAGTTTGCGTAGAAGAGAAGATTAGAAATAAGATTTTAACTCTTATGCCGCATAATAAATTAAAAATAGGTAAGATTTATACAAAAAGACAAATATTAGATTGTGGGCTTAGATATTCAAATGATTATGTTAATGCTGAACTTTGGAATATTAGTAATCTATGTTTTATTTTATTAAAGATAGATAAAGATAGATATGAAGTAAAAGATATTTTGCATATTAGCACTGATAAGAATGATGAAGACTAGGAGAATAAAGTGAAAGAAGTAAAGTTGTATGAATTAATTAGTGAGAATTTGACATGTGTTGGAGGACCGATGGGTTCAGAGAGAACCTGGCAAAATTTTAGAAAAATATTTTCATCATTAGAGGAAGCAAAAAAGCATGCCGAGAAAGATTACGAAAACTCACTTGATTGGATTAAAACAAAAGAAGGGTATAGAACGCAAGACTTAGGGCATGTTATGTATGAAATTAATATTCTTAAAGCAGAATGAAAAAAAGAAAATGTTTGTTTATTATGGATAGTGGAGAATGTATAAAAGGCAATTTAGTAGGAAAAGGTTTTCGTAAATGCTCTTATTATACAAAATGTAAACTAAAGAAAAGAAAATGAAAGAAGCATGGTATAAGGTAAAGTTGCGTGAAATAGGAAGTGAAGAAGTATTAGACCATGTAATTTGTACTGAAAATCTTGATAAGTTTGACAAATTATTAATGAGGATGAAATGGGAATGTTTAGAGAAAAAAGAGATACCACTAGATTTGATGAAAAGAGCTTTTGTAATAAGCTATAAGTTTAATTCGTATTTTGAAGCAGTAGAATCTTTATTAAAGGAAATGGAGAAGCAAAAATGAAAAAAATAATATTAATTTTGTTATTTACAGTTTTACTAACCGGTTGTGTACATTACAAAGATTCAGATATTAAAGAAGAGCAAGCAGAAATTATTCAACTATCTTATGTTCCTAGAACAACTAGTAGTGTAAGCGGTATGTCAATAAACATGGATGGAGATATAGGACTTGTTGGAGGTTCTTCTACTCAAGAAGAAATTTGGGCTGTAGTAATAAGATGTGATGAACATCATCAAACATTTGCGCTAAAAAGCAAAGAATTGTATTCTAGAGTAAAACCTGGGGATATAATAACCCTAAAATATTATGAAACACTAATTTATGATGATAAAGAACCTGAAAACACAAAAGTTGTTGATACACATACTAAGCAAATAATTTTTAAAAATTGCGATAAAATAGATAGATAAAGGATAGAAAAATGAAAATAGTAAAAAATCTAGAAGTTCCAACAGGTAATATTCTAATTGTAGAAGGAGAAAAAGGATTATTAGAATGCGTATCTTTAGGTGATTACGGCAAAGACCAAAACATCAAAGCTGATTTTTTAGGGCTTACTAGAGAAATAAAAAAGATTGAGCATACACAATTAATGCCTTTGTCTGAAAAATGGGTTGTAACAATATCTAGTCAATATGGTTGTAGCATGTCATGCCAATTTTGTGATGTACCTAAAGTTGGTAAAGGGGTCAACTGTACAGAAGATGATTTGATTAACCAAATAGAAACAGCAATGTCTATACATCCAGAAATAAAATCAAGTAAAAGGCTTAATATTCATTATGCAAGAATGGGAGAACCGACATTTAATGATAATATTATTTCTGCAAGTGAAGAAGTAATAGATAGATATGAAAATAGTTTTCATATTCATCCAGTCATAAGTACAATGCTACCAAAAACAAACAAAAATTTATCTAGTTATATTTTTGCTTGGTTAGAGCTTAAAAATCTTGTTTTATGTGGTGAAGCTGGATTGCAATATAGCATAAATTCAACAGACGAAGAAGAGAGAAATAGAATATTTAATAGAAATTCTTTGCCATTAGAAGAAATAGCAAAATTACCAACAAATAGTATTAAACCCGAAGGTAGAAAATATACTCTTAATTTTGCAATAGCTGATTTTAAAATCGATGCTTCTATAATTGCTAAGTATTTTAATCCAGAACATTTTATGATTAAATTGACTCCAATGCATAAAACGATTACAGCAGAAAATAATGATATTAGAACGATTGGAGATTATACAACAATTTACCCTTATTTAGAAATAGAAAATGAATTTAAGAAATATGGATTTGATGTATTAGTATTCTTAGCTAGTGTAAGTGAAGACATGGGAAGGATAACTTGTGGAAATGCTATTTTGTCAGGAAGTGAACCTGGAACAAAATGGAGATATGTTCATATTTAGAACTATAATGAATTGGTGGTTTTGGGTACGGAAAAGGTCAACATGTAAGAGTTATAAGCAATGTAGCTGTTATTGTGTAAGTTGCTACTATTGCCCATATTAAAAAAGGAGGAAAAGAAAATGACAGAGCAGAGTATAGAAGAATTGAAGAAAGTTTTAGCTGAGGAGATAAAAGGATATCAAGAAACAAAAGTTCAGCTCAAAGCTGTTGTGACCTTAATAAAGAATAGGAAGCATTCTATTGCTTGTATTAAAAAGTCTTTATTAAAAGCAAGAAAGAAAATAAAAGAAGCAAAAAAGGAAGTGATTTAAAATGGTTATTTTACATATAATATCTGGAACAGTAATAGTGATAGCATTAATGGCTTCTATTCTAGAAAAGAACACATCAGGAACTTGTGGTTGGCTTGTAGCACTCATTTGGTTTATGAATGCAATGATTAAATAAAGGAGAGAATAACATGCTTGGTGATGAAATAGTATTTACTGCAGAAATGATGAATAATAAAAAAGGGGACACTACCTTTAAAGTCTGCGGTTGGTGTGCATATAGAGGGTCAGGAACCTATAGATATGATTGCATGATTGATGGGAATTGTGATTTACTACAATCATATCGTAATAGTGTTAAATTTTGCACTCCATGTAGGGTAATTGATTTAAGCAAGGCTGATATCAAAAGAATCATTGAATCACATAAGCGTGAAATAATAGAAGTAAAAAATAAAATAAAAAGTAAAACAAATGTTATAAGAGTGCTTGAAAATATTGATGCTGAAGATAAACCAATATTACCAGAAAACAGAGGAGATTATTTTAATGAAGGGGACAAGGTTTATGTTTATCATGAAAAGAAATGGAACAAAGGAGTAGTTGTCCCAGGTTATAGGTCTCATGATGGTTGTGTAAGTTATGTATTGGACTCTTATCCTGAAAGCTCAAAGAAAGGTCCTTGGGGTTGTGGATGGTCAGTCCCTGGTATTATTCATGAATGGGAATATAAATATTTCCAAAAGAATATAGATGAGTTTCAAAAATGGCTAGAAAAATCAGATAGAGACTATAATGGAGAAAGATTAGATATGAAAAGCTATTTTGATGCTTTAAAGTCTTCAATGGGTAAAAAATGAGAATATATTTAACTGTTTTATTATCTTTAGACCTAGCAAGAATGTTACTTCTTTTTGTAAAAGATGTTGAAGAGAATAGAGGTTGTGGTGCGATATTAGCTGCTATTGTATCAATAATTGTGCCAATAATTGGTATAATATTTATTTGGAGGATATAATGAAATATTTAACCTATCTTGTTTATATAGTAATTTATGAAACATTTTGCCTAGGAGGAGCTGTTTATTTAAAATTAACTGGGCACAGCTGGTGGTGGATAATTTTAGGAGTATATTTATCAAGTGCAGCTTATTCACCAAGCCGTTGGGGCTTGACAGAAGAAAAAGAAGAGAAAAGTGAAAAGCATATAAAGGTCATACTATAATAGAGTATTAAAGAAGGAGTAAAAAATGCTTAATACAATAAAGGGTTTTATTAAGAAATTAAGAAAGACTGCAAAGACTCTATTTAAGAGTGGAAGAAGAATGGAAGGCTGTATTGAAGTATCTTCTATGACAGTAGATTGGACACAGCAAGGTTCTCATGAAAGTGTAGTTGGTAGTTCTATTTGGACTTTTGAGTCTAATTCCAATTCAACTACAGCAACCCCTGAGATGAGTGATAATAGTTACAAAACAGTCAAACCTAAAGATGAGAGAATACAAAAGAAACCAGTAGATATTTGGAATGAGATTATAAGTGAAATTCCTAAAATTGATTTAGTTAATATTGATAAAAAGATTGAAGTTGTGAGAAAACGCAAAGAGTTTTTAGTAGAACATATGAATGTAGGTGCTTCAGATGAAAAGCAAGCTCTAAGCTGGTTAGAAGCAAGAAAGAAATTTCCTAAATATGCTCATATGTTTAAATGGGCAACAACAAATATGGATGCAATTAACACTCTTTGTAAAAAATATAAAGTTCAAATGGTTGGTTTTGGTGGATATTATAAATCAATTCCAAATGAAGCTATTGATGAACTTGAAGCATATTGTGAAATATATGCAAAAATCACTAAAGATAAACCTATATTTAAACTAATCATTGATGATGGAGGGACTGAGACAAAGAAAGACCCAATTCTTTTAGCTTGTTCACCTTTTGGTAAGTGGTTTTATATTCTTGGAGCTTGGGATAAGGAAGTGGAATTTGTAGATGAATTAGTATATGGAGCTAAAAAATGAAAAAACTCTTTTGGTTACCTATATTGATACCTTGCTTGTTTTGTTTATTTATTGTAGGTTGTGCTGAAGACCCAATATCAACAGCTAATACAAGTAATGCAAAAATAAATGTAGATACTCTATTTGAATATGATGGAGTAAGAGTTTATAGGTTTAATGATGTAGGCGAATATAGATATTTTGCTAGAGTTATTGGTAAAAGTGAAGCAAAGACATTTGATGATTACACGGTTCATCAAGGTAAATCTTCTACCACATATCATCATGAAATAGAGACAGAAGATAAATGAAAAAACTAATATTAATTTTATTATTATTGCAAGCAGCTTGTTTTGCTGATTATAGAATAACTCAGTATTATGGAGTGAACGGTAATTATGGAGATATTTTAAGTAAAGAATGGATTACAAAAGAATTACCGCGTGATTTATATTCTCCTAATTACAATGTTGTTTGTGTTCACTTTATAGACAAAACAACAGGAAGAAATGTATATGTTTCTCTACCCTATAGTGTAGAAGAATTAGAAGACAAACAAAATATGAGGAGTAAATAATGTCACATTGTTCTTTAAAATATGAAATAATAGATAAGACAACAGGTGAAGGTGAATTAGAAAGATGTGATTATGAAAAACTAAATGCATATAATTCATGCCCATACTTTAATATGGAAGATAAAAGACCAAGGGTAAGTTTTATACTCTTTAAAATACGTTCTGGAGAAAATATTGTAAATTATCGAGTGAGAATAAGTAAAAAATCATTAAAGAGATACTGTGTAAATTGTAAGTGGTTTGTAACAACATAAGGAGGAGAATATGTTTTTTATAATTATCTGGGTAATAATAACAACAATATGTATATGTTCAGCTATTTTTGACAAAAGCATGTTTAATGATGCTAGTGATAAATTTATAGTATCTTTTGCTATGCCTGTTATGTTTGGTTTAATGATTGTAGTAGTTTATACGGTAGCAGCTTTAACAATAGCTCCTAAAGAAATTGTTCCTATGCAAGATAATATTGTATCATTAGTGAATTTACAGCAAACAGAAGGAAGCTTTGTATTGGGTACTGGTTCAATAGAGGGAGTAGAATATTATTTCTATATGTGTAAGTATGACAACGGTTCTTTTGAAAGAAAAAAGATAAATGTATCAAGGACTCTCGTTTATGAAACAAATCAAACAAAACCTATGATAACATGCAATAGTAAAAGAATTAAAAAGAATTTTTTCTTTTATCCAACATATATAAGTACATATGATTTTAAGATTTATGTACCAGTAGGAACAATAATAAAGGAGTTTAGAATTCAATGAATGAAGCTACTATTCAAAAGATTATAGATATACAACCAATCGAGGGTGCAGATAGAATTGAAGTTTGTTCAGTTTTGGGATGGAAAGTTGTTGTGCAAAAAGGACTACATAAGGTTGGGGATTTTATAATATATATCGCTATTGATTCTATTCTACCAAAACTTCCTCAATATGAATTTATTAAAAGTACTAAAACCACTGAAGATGGTAAAGAATGGTTCTATGTTAGAACAGTTAAATTGAGAAAGCAAATTTCTCAAGGACTAATTTTACGACTTGAATCTTTACAGAGTGAAAAATATGATTACAATATAATACCAAATCATCTAATTGATGAAAATAATAAAAAATTAACTAATATTATTTGTGATGGAAAAAGAGTTATAGATTTAATTGAAGGATTAGATGTTTCTGAATATCTTGGGGTGCAACACTATGAAAAACCAATTCCTGCAAATATGACAGGAACAGTTAGAGGTAGTTTTCCGTCTTTTATCTCTAAAACAGATGAAACAAATATTCAAACTATTCCAGAAGCGATAGAGCAATTAAAGGGCAAACCCTACTATATTACAGAAAAATGTGATGGAACTTCTTTTACAGCATATTATCAAGAAGGCAATCTTCATGTTTGTTCTAGAAATTTAGAATTAGTTGAAAATCCAGACAATGCTTATTGGAAAGTTGCTAAAAAATATGACCTTTTAAATGTTCTTGGCAATAATGAAGGAGGATATTTAGCAATTCAAGGAGAACTTTGTGGTCCTGGAATTCAAAAGAATCCAATGGGTTTGCAAGAAGTAGATTTATTCGTATTTAATATCTATGATATACAAAAAGCACAATACTTTAATTATAATGAATTGTGTAGTTTTTGCGACAATAATAAATTAAAAATGGTTTCAGTGATAAAGAAAAGTGAAGCACCCTTTAAATTATTTGAGTACACCTTAGAGCAACTATTGGAAATAGCTAAGGGTAAATATAAAGGAACAGAAAATCACAGAGAAGGTATTGTTGTACGAAGTTTAGATAAAGAAATTTCTTTCAAAGTTTTAAATAATGATTTTCTTATGGGAGAAAAATAGTGAAAGTAACAATTGATTTTGAAGATTTATTTGCTGAGTATGAAAACAATGAAACTGCTATACAACAAGTTAAAGATGCTGTTGAAAGAAGAGCAGTGGAATATTTAGCAATGAGAATTGGATTTGCATTAGAAAGTGATATTGATAAATCTTTTCCTATGACACTTCATGAAGAAGGGAAAGTTGATTTAAGTCATGATGATATCCATAAATTATCAGATATCGTTGTAAAAAAATATAAAAAGAAAATCCAAGAAGATTTAACTAATTTTTTTAAAGGAGTGATATGAAAAAACTAATATTTTTTATACTGTTGTTATTCTTGCAGACTGTTTGTTTTGCTGATTATAAAATAACTCAATATTACGGTGTTTATAATGGATTTGATATGCCTATAAAAAAAGAGTGGAGAACAAATAAATGGGAAATTGTTTATGGTGGTATGGTTGCTAATTCCGCAATACCATTGATTAAATTTATAAATGATAAAGGTAAAAGTGTTGTATTATCAACACCCTTTAGTATAGAGGAACTATAATGAGAAGATTTTTTGCTTATTTGTTTTATGTTTTAAAATATATTTGGTATACCTTTGTTTATTTATTAGCATTCTTTATGTTTTCAGGATTTTGCTATATGGTATGGGATAAATATCATGGTGATATTCTTCACATTTTAAAAAATATTATTATAATAATATGTCTCATGTGTAGTGGGTTTGCGATAATAGAATTATTTTGTAGGTGGGAACAGTTTGCTAGGGAAGAACTTAGTAAGAAAAAGAAATAAGGAGAAGTAAATGAGTGATGATGAAGAAGAAGAACAAAGAAAAAAGACAGAATGGGATAATGATTTAATGAACCCAGCAAATCCTTTGAGCCCGCTAAATCCTGCTAATCCTGCAAATCCAGCAAGTCCACTAAACATGCTTAATCCTTTGAGCCCATTTTGGCCATTTCATCATTAAGGAGTAAAGATGATTAATTTTTTATATTGGTATTCTATAGTTTTAATGAGTATCTGTATTATTTTTAATACTTGTAATATGTTATTTCATAATGATATCGGTGAAAGACTTAGTAATTTTATTGGTATGTTGTTGACAATCCCAATTATTGTTTATATATTGATTAAATAAGGGAGTAAATAATGGCAAGTGATTTAGAAGTGTTTGGAACAGAAGTAAATAGAAAAGAATCAAACCCTCTTGCTCCACAAGAAGAAAGGTGCACATCAAAGCAAGATGAAAGAAAATTAAGTTCTTCTTATTGTCAGTGGGGTTGTTTTCCTAATGGAATTTATCAAGCAACCTCTATTACTAAGAAAACCCTTCCTTCAGACTGTTATCAATTAGATACAAATAATTTCGGCCTAATGTTTATTTCTCATCCTATGAAGACAGATGACCTTATTAAATTTAATGATGAATATAGTACTAAGCTATTAAAGGAAATTAATAGTTTTTGGTCATTAGAAAAAGAATTCTTTAACTTTGGATTTTTACACAAAAGAGGTATTCTTCTTTGGGGTGCTCAAGGTTCAGGTAAAACATCAATTGTTCAATTGATTATAAAAGATTTAATCCAAAACTTTGATGGTATTGTATTAATATGTAATTGTTCTCCTAGCTTAGTAGCTGAATCTATTAAGCAGATTAAGCAAGTTGAACCTAAGCGTAAGATAATCTGTTTATTTGAAGATATTGATGCTATTATTAGAAGGTTTGGTGAAGCTGAATTGCTTTCTCTTTTGGATGGAGAAACTCAAGTTAATAACGTTCTTAATATAGCAACTACAAATTATCCTGAATTATTAGATAAACGTATTGTATCAAGACCTAGACGCTTTGACCGTAGAATAAGAATTGATATGCCTAGTGCTGAAGTAAGGGAACAATATTTTGTAAATAAAGTTGGAGATAAAGTAGATAAGAAAGAAATTGATACGTGGGTTGAGGCTACAGATGGTTTTTCTTTTGCTGCTCTAACAGAGCTTGTTGTTCTTGTCAAATGTTTAAAAAATAATTTTAATGATGCAATTAAAGATATCCGTGATTTAATTGACCATAAAGTTTCATCTGACCATTATGAAAAAGGTCAAATAGGGTTTGGAGTAAAAAAATAATGGTAATGCAACCAGTTGATATAAATTCAATATTAAAAGGATTAAAGAAGCCAACTTGGACTGTCCCAATGATAGTAAAAGATAGAGAGATTGTTAAGCAAAGAAAGAAGAAAAAGAAATGACAGACCCTATTGTGTGCATAGAATGTAAAGCAGTAAGCTATAATGACCCTGGAAAGACTCCTATTGTTTGCCCTGCCTGTGTAAAAGCAAAAAAGATTAAATTAATAGAAGATATTATAGAGTACACTAGAGAATCAACAGGTAGTTGCGCTCATATAACAGAAAGTAATTTAGGTACTTGGATAGACGTTCATAATGGATTTATAATATACCTAAATCATTTAATAGATGAATTAAAGGATAAAAAATGACAGACTATAATTCATGCCATTATAATGATGCATATAAATGCAATTATCAAGATGAAGTAAATTGCAAAAAATGTAATATAGCTAAAAAAGCAATTAAAGAACAAAAAGCATTTGCTAGAACAAAAGAAGGTAAGAGACTTCAAAAAGAGCACGAAGAGCATATGAAAAAAGTGCATGGAGAAGTACAAAGACTTGATGACATGTTAAGTTTCCCTATTAGAAAAGTAGAACGAGATAGGATTATAAAAGAAATAAGTGAAACAAAATGGTGCAAGGGATGTAAAAAAGTAGAAAAATTAATTGAAATAATAAAGGAGAAAGCATGAACATGTTTCAAGTAGCTGTTTATAGTGCAATTTTAGGATTCTGTGTTGGAGTGTTTTATGGTACTTGGAAAGCAGAATATGCCTATATAACAAGAGAAGCATCTATAAGTTTCTGGATAAAGACTAAGAATTTTGCTCATGTAGTGATAGTGACAACAGGTGGGAAAATAACACATTTGTTTGCGAATGGTAAAGACACTAAAGTAAAGTTTAAAAATAAACCTCTTACTAAGAAAGAAATATTAAAAATTACAAAAAGGAAAAGAAAATGAGAAAAACCTGTAAGGATTGTCAATATTACGAAGAGGAAGAAAAATTATTAAAAAACCATAATATTAAAATTATACCATTCTGTAGTTGGTTTAATAAAAAGCTTTTACATTTTAAACCATGCGACCACATAAATGATACTCATAGTAGTGATACTCACGAACATTAACTAGGAGGGAAATAAAATGAAAAAAATGTTGATTGGTTTTTTGCTTCTTATAAGTACTAGTAGTGTTTGTTTTTCAGACTATTCAGTTACTGTATTAATACCAGACAAAGTAATAAAACGCTATACAGTTAAAGATTTTGGTGTTAATAGTAATTATTATCGATTGGAACTTGATGATGGTAAAGCAATTTATGTGCCTCAAGCATTTACTATAATAGAGGAGGAATAAAATGACAGCATGTAATTGTTGCAATAAAGAAATAATTCCTCCTAATAGAATAGAATCTCAATATTCTTATATGTTTTGTGGGAATGTAAAGATTTATTATGAATGTGCAGATTGCGGACAAGTAAGAAGAAACAAAGAGCTTCAAGAGCAATTAGAAGGAATAGAAGCAAAAGCAAAATTAGCAGAATTATTAAAGGTAAAGACATGACTAGTTTAAAACGAGAAGATATAGCTAGACAAGTATCACAATTAGAACCCTGTACAAACAAGAAGTTTCCGAAGTGTGAAAAATGTAAATATAGAGAACCCAAAGATGCAGATTATTCTTGCATGGATTTGTGTATTGCTGATTTATTTCTTAAGCTTTTAGCTGAACAAAAAACCAAGCAAGTAAGGATAAGATATGATAACTAATGACCTTGTAGAAGAATTAATAAGCAAAATAGACTCAGTTAAGACATTTATAACAAAGCGTGAAATTATAAATTTATGTGTAATAGAAACAGCAAGAAGAGTAGAGAAACTTATAAATGATAGAATGAAAGAAACAATAGATATTGAAAAAAGAAATCCTTGTGTTCATTTAGAGCAACAAAGAATAGAACTTATAAAATTAAGTCAAGAGATTGATAGAGAAATTATTTTTAAAGCAATGAAAGAATAAAAAATGGACAACGAAGAAAAATGGATATGTCATCCCTTAAATATTGAACCTCTAGAAAGACGTCCTATGAAAGAGACAAATTTAAAAGCGATAATAAAGAAGCAAAATGAAATAATAGAAAATGTAAATTTATTAATGAGACATCATTTAGGATTAGAAGAAAAATGAGTATACAACAAGAAATTATATACGTGTTAGGTGATTTTAAAAATGGGACAAAGGATTTCCATGAAGCTGAACAAGCAATAAATGATATTTATATTAGAGCTCTTGGAGGAGTCCCAACAAGTGAATTAGATAAGATGTTTGAAGATAAGAATAAATATATTGAAGAGAATAAAGATATCGTAGAAGACCCAGAGCCATTAGGTAGAAATGATTTAGGATTTTTAGAGTAAGGAGATAAAAATGACAAAGCAAACGCAAATTCAACAGTTAATAAAGTTAATAACAGAAAATCCTGACTTAGAAGTAGTTGCGAAAATTGATTCAGAGGTTATTTTTGCTGGTGATGATTTTTCTTGGTATATGGGGATATTTGGTAATTCAGAGATAGATTTTATATATGACGCAGAAGAAAATATTTTAATAGGAAGAGAAAATGTTTGTGACCATATAGCTGAAGAATTAATGGACAGAGAGGGTTGGGAAGACGATAAGCTAGAAGAAGAAACTGATTTAGAATTTGAGCGTTTACTTATTAATGGGAAAGTAAAGAAAAAGATAATTGTACACGTAGGAGTTTAAAAATATGAAAACAGTACAAGAGGAGATAAGTGAATTAAGTGAACAACTAGCTGAAGGTCATAAAAGATTACAAAAATTGATTAATAAGCTTGATTTAGATAGCCCTACCTTAGATGAAATATTTAAAAAAGCAAGAACAATAGTATGTGAAATAATAGGGATAGAAAAAAGAGAATTAAAGATAGATAGCGTGTTTACAAATTTTGATTTATTTGATTCATTAGATATGATAGAGATGATAGCAGCAATTGAAGAAGAATTTAATATTGGAATCCCAGATGAAGAGGCAGAAAATCTAAAAACATTTGGTGACCTAATAAGATACTTAAAAGCTAAAGTTTAATTTCTTCTAGATTCTTTATATATATAGGTAAGAAGTGGTAATGATAAAAGCATTAATAGATAAAATACAAGAACCCGTAGTGTATAGACAATGCTGTTATTGTTGGTCATGGCAAGACTACAAAGCTGACAAATATAAGGATGAATGGAAAGCACCTTATGAAGATAAAGATAAAGAGAAAGCAAATGAAGTAAAAAAGAATGCAAGTCATGGAATATGTCCGAGTTGTGTAGAAAAAAGGAATTTAAAATGACAAGTAAAAAATGGAAAGTATTATTTTACTTTGGATTTGCTATTCTTCCTGCTACTAAAGACAAAGTAGTTGGTGGAGAAATTTTACTTTGGGATACAAGAGAAGAAGCTGAAAGATGGGCAAGAATAAATTGTGGTCCAGTGTGTTTTGAAGCAGTTGAGGTATCATAATGAAAAAAGTATTCTTCACAGCAGATACACATTTTGGTCATGCTAATATAATTAAATATTGCAATAGACCATTTATGACTGTTGAAGAGATGAATAATGAAATGATTAAGCGATGGAATAGTGTAGTAGAAAAAGATGATATTGTGTATCATCTTGGTGATTTAGCATTTTTAAAGTATTGTGACATAACAAACAAACTAAATGGTTCAATATTTTTAATTAGAGGAAATCACGATAAGTATACAGATAACAAATTAATGTCATTAGGAATATGCAAAGTTTATCATAAATCTACCATAGTAAACGTATATGGAAGAGATATTCATTTAATGCATGCTCCTAAAGACTATAAAAATGGAATAATTAATTTATGCGGTCATATTCATGAAATAGCAAAGTGGTCAAATAATATATTAAATGTAGGGGTAGATATATGGAATTTTACTCCAGTAGAATATAGTCAAATAATAAGTGAATTTGAGGAGAAACTAAAGTGAAAGTAATAAAAGAAGAACCAATGAAAGTACCTATTAAATCTTGGTGTGATAATCCTGAAGAAGGGTGTATTGAGCAAGCAAAACATTTAGCGAATTTACCTTTTATTTTTAAACAGGTTTGTTTAATGCCAGATACCCATCAAGGGTTTGGAATGCCAATTGGTGGGGTTATTGCTTTACAAAATGTTGTAATTCCTAATGCAGTTGGTGTTGATATTGGTTGCGGGATGTTAGCAGTTAAAACAAATTTGACCGAAATTTCTACAGAACAGATAAAAGCGGTTATGGGTAAGATAAGAGAAAAAGTTCCTGTAGGATTTAGTCACCAAAAAGAAGAACAAGATAGGGTATTAATGCCTGTAATAAAAGTAGAACCCATTCAACCTACTCCTATGTATTCTGTTATTACTAGGGAATATAAATCTGCGCTCAAACAATTAGGCACCCTAGGTGGGGGAAATCACTTTATTGAAATACAAAAAGGTTCAGATGGGTATATCTGGTTTATGATTCACAGTGGTTCTCGTAATTTAGGGAAACAAGTAGCAGACCATTATAACAAAATTGCTAAAGCATTAAATGAAAAATGGTATTCTGCTGTGCCTAAAGAATGGGATTTAGCTTTTCTTCCTATTGAGACAGAAGAAGCAAAATCATATATGAGAGAGATGCAATATTGTTTAGACTTTGCTTATGCTAATCGTAAATTAATGGCTGAGAGAATAAAAGAATCTTTTGTTGAAATAATACCAGAATTTATGATATTTATAGACGAGATTAATATTCATCATAACTATGCTCAATATGAAAATCATTTTGGTAAGAATGTTATTATTCATAGAAAGGGTGCTACTTCTGCAAGAGAAGGAGAAATTGGTTTAATTCCTGGCTCAATGGGTTCATGTAGTTATGTGGTAAAAGGTCTTGGTAATCCAGAATCGTTCATGTCTTGTTCTCATGGAGCTGGTAGAAAAATGGGTAGAAAAGAAGCAATTAGAAGTCTTGATTTTGAAACTGAAAAGAAAATTCTAGATGATAAAGGTATAGTTCATGGAATGAGAAATAAAGAAGACCTAGATGAAGCAACAGGGTCATATAAAGATATTGATGTAGTTATGGAAGAGCAAAAAGATTTAGTTGAAATTCTAGTTAAGTTAGAACCACTAGCTGTCATAAAGGGGTAATCAAATGAATAGAGAAGAATATAAACAAAATTTATTAAATAAAGATGATGGTCATTATAAAGGAGTTAATGAGATTATTCCTAGTTTTATAAATGATTTGGTAGATGAAAATATTTTTTGTCCTCATTGTGGAGAAATACAAAGTAATGATGATGGACAATATCCTGTAACTTATTGGGGGCATTCTAGCGAAGAAGATACTGATAAAGAATGTGATTCTTGTGGTGAAAAATTCTTTATAAAAGAAAGTGTCACTAGAACATATGAAACTAGAAAGACAGAAGAGGAAGAAGAATGATTAACAAAAAAATATTCATTAGGATAATAAAGAGCATTCAAGAGCAAGATAAAATTGATGATGACCTTGGTAAGGCATTAGAAACAGTTTGTGACTCTTATTGCATGTATGGAACCAAAAATAAAAAATATGACGCATTACATATTTTATTAAAAGAAGTATTTAATGACAAAGGTGATTGGATAAGTTGGTGGTTATATGAAGCGGTAGATAAATATGTTTATATTGATAGCTTTAGGGGTAAGAAGAAGCTTTCATTAAAAACAGTAGAGCAATTATATGACTTCTTAATTCAAAATATGAAAAGAGTATAAAGACTTCTATGTTAAGGAATTAAGAGAACTAGCAGAATTCGTGGAGTATTTTAAAGGAGCCACAAAATGAGTGACCATAGACCGATATTAGTTTGGACAACATTCAACTCGTGGAATAGTGAAAAACAAGCGTTTGAATATGGACAATGGACAAGCTTATCAGCATTACATTGTCAGTTATTAGTAGCGGGAGACTTACTTGGATGTTTTGAAAGTGCTTTAAGTTTTTGTTGTTAGGAGGATAAGAACATGAAAACATACACAAAAGCAGAATTAGCAGAGATAATAGAAAAACACAGCCTATGGCTATCGTCAGGAGGCTCACAGGGGAATTGTGCAGATTTATCTAGGAGCAATTTATCTAGGAGCGATTTATCTAGGAGCAATTTATCTAGGAGCAATTTATCTTGGAGCAATTTATCTAGGAGCAATTTATCTTGGAGCAATTTATCTTGGAGCAATTTATCT
>ERZ1292629.488-Hain-H43-01um-R1-488-length-43181-cov-11_pt1 | contig 43181 bp, 48 predicted proteins | sample MGYA00564399_ERZ1292629 | MGnify/ENA primary metagenome ERZ1292629 (study PRJEB36523, sample SAMEA6512636) | groundwater metagenome | collected 2019-01-08 | study: AquaDiva: Metagenomics assemblies of 32 groundwater samples
ATTGTCCATGAGCGCATGCTAGCACTCCTTGTGAGCGGTGTAAACCATCCCGGATAGTTCTCATGGTGTCGGTGCTGGATCTCTCGTACACGTTGTCTGTGTTCAGCTACCCATTGCCGACCTTTATCTAGATGTTTTTTGTTGTAAGTATTTGCCATTCGACTACTGCATCTGCGACACAATCTTTGATAGCCAGACGGCTTAGATATGTCCTTACGAAACGGCCCCGAGCCGCCACACTTACGACATACCCACTTTGCAATCAGGTCTTCTGGCTTGAGCATGGTGCCCGTGCCGACGTCCATGTCGGCGTTTTCCGCGGCGAGTCTCTTCACGCGGCGTCCTGGCTAGACGAACGGGCAGGTCTTGCTACTGCGTGGCGGTCTGCTTCTCGCTCGACTTCGCCGCCGTCTCCATCGCCGACTTGCTGAGCTGGAAAGCATCCCAGCGGGCCTTGGCGGCTTCGATCGTGTTCTGTCCTTCACCCGGCTTGTTAACGCAGGACCACTTGACACCGACGATCCAGGCCCCGGCCTTCGTCTGGATGGGATAGGTCTCGTAGCCGATGACCATCCCTCGGCACGGGTTGCTGTCGTCGGCGCTACCCTCCTCGATCGTCTTCTCGACGTCCTCCTCGGAGACCGCGTCGGCCTCCAGGCCGAAGAGACCGAGGACGAAACGAGCGCTGTTGACGCCCGCCATGTCCTTCGCCTTGCCGTCGTAGTTGTAGACGGCAGAGCACGAGGAGTTGACGGCGTTCGGCTCGACGTCGATCTTCTTGTCGCCCTCCATGACGATGTTCTTCTCGGACTTGGTCACGATGAACTCGTGGACGTGCGAGAGGCCCTTGTGACCCTGACGCCAGTACCACTTGTCGATCATGAGGATTCCCCGACCATGGCGGATGTTGTTGCCACCGCCAGAGTTCTTCGCGCCCTGTCCAGCCCTCTTCATCGCTGCCTTGACTGCTGCTGATACGGCCATGTGAATTGTCCTTTTGTTAGAGATGTTGTTAGCGACCATCTACTCGTACCGCTTAACAGTTAACCGTGTCAACTCCTTTCTCAATCCTCCCAAGATTGATCTGCACAGAGAAGCATCTGCTGGTTTCCTGTCGTCTGATAGATGAACTCTGCCGTCTCCACCGCCTTTCGCATCGCGGCTCGGTTCTCTTCGACGTGAAGATACATCCACGACTCGACCACATCGGCAACTTGTCCCCGGCGAACAAGACGCCCGAGGAGTTGTTCCCAGATCGCACCGGAGGAAGGGATCTCGCAAACGATCTGCTCGGAGAAAAGCCTCTGCAGACCATCCCGTCCCGACCCGTGTGCTTTGATAGATGCCACGATCGATTGCGATCCATCCTCGGCCAGGATGTTCCTCTCGGCGTCCGGTCCGCCGCCGTGGCACCGAATCCCGGCCAGTTCAGCGACCTTGCGCCCGAAGGTGTCGTGCTGATACCAGACAATACCCTTGTGCGTCCTTGCCCACTCGGCCGCGTCTTGCGCAAGGAAGTCACTGATCCACTTCGCCCTTGGCTCAGGTTGGACGATGTCTTTCACCTTCGCCCAGGCAGGCCATGCTTCTGATCTCCAAACTGGAAGATCGCCTTCGTAAGGGGGGTCCGCGTAAAATCGCTCGGCTGCACGCCAGCAGAGCAGCGGACTGTCAAGATGTACCTCACCGAGAAGACACTTGACACGAAGTTCTCGATTATATGCCTTGCGCTTGCAGAACCAGTCCTCGATGACGTCTCGGGGCTCTCCCTTCGGATAGGCCCAATAGAAGTGATAGCCTGATGCTACCGTCCTCGCGCATGTGGCGACGTCTGTAGCCTCTACAAGTTCCTCGCCGTCGGGTCTCGTCCAGTCGTCTCGAACCCCAACGAGAGCTTGCCGTACCTCTGTGGGTAGAGACGGTGCTGGCCTCTTGTGTAGGTAGATGGCCGTCGCAATCTCTGACCCTGCCGTAGCGATGACGCCAGGCGTCTGGATGAGTCGTGAACGGAAGCCTTCTCGGATCGATTCCTGCACTTTGCTGTAGAGGGCATCGTACATCTGCGTCGAAAGTTTGTCGGCAGCGCTCTCACTCGCAAGCGCACTGAAAGCACGGCGTAGCGCCTTGGCCGTGACAGATGACCTGTCGGGATTTCGCGACGGATCCATCACCATCGCCCACTCCTCGACCTCATTCTCAGAGAGTGGAAGCGGTGAACCGTCGCCAAGGGCGAAAAGCGCGATATGGGCCTGGTCCCGAATGCTCTTCGTCATCAACGTCCCCGACCATCCGAGGAAACGCACGGGATTGCCGGCTTCTGCGCGACGTGACACGAACCGCAAAAACCTCATCGTTCTTGACGAGTTCCTGGCACTTATTCGGTGGCAGTTTGAGACTAGAACACCGTCGGCGAAGTAATTGTGATTGCCCTCAATCTCTAGATCGTAAACCGCTTGATCCTCTCCAACACACCGCTCAAATTCTCCATCACTTCCTCGTTGGAGAACCTCAACACGGACCACCCGAGTGCAGCCAAGACCGTCATCTTTCGACGATCCAAGAACTTCCACTTCTTCAGCCTGTGTGACTTGCCATCGACCTCGATTGCTGTTCGCGTCAGAGGCTCGCCCAGATCGACTTTGTAGCTCGGCGGCAGTGAAGGAAAACGATCCTTTACCGCAGCCGTGGGTACTGGATATTCCATCTCCCACCCGAGACAGTCTGCCAGCATCTTCTGAGGCATGGTTGTCTTCCCGTTGCCACCGCGGGACAAGAACGTACGACCCTGTAATGCTGCGGTAGCCTTTGCACGAACAACCGGGTTTGACATTGGGTTGTTTCTCTTCATTCTCTCCGATGACGCCGGATCTTTCCTCCCTTTCAGAGCAACGCTGATCTTCTCTGACCTCTCCGTGCTCTGAGCCATACACGTTCGTGAGCAGAACTGCTTCTTGCCACGAGATCGAAAATCGTTCCCACAGATACCGCATTTTTTCATTTTGTGCGGACGGCGCTTTAGACGATCTCGGCGTGCATTTGGATCCGACCAATATGCAGTGCTCACCTGACGGTGTATCTCTTTCTGCTCTGGGCGACTCTGCACATCGCTGCTTGAGCACGCCAGAGAGCAGTACCGTGCAGTTGCCTGCCCCTTCTTTCTGGTCTCGAAGTCTTTCCCGCAGCAAACGCAAACTCTTTTCGTTCGGCTGTGCGTATACTCGTGCGTTTCCCACTGTCTGTTGTTCTGCACCTCCCATGTAGCCTTCTTCAGAGGATCGGCAAAGAACGCCTTGGAGATTACACTCCGCTGAGCTTTGATCTCCGGTCTGTTGTGTACGTTCTCGCTTTGACAGTGCCTCGAGCAGAACTCTGCTGTTTGACGGCCACTCGGGTTTCGCGGCTTTCGCAAAATCGCTGAGAACATCTTCCCGCACTGCTTGCAGATTACATCCACACGAGGCGCTTCCCAGTACCCTATACCCATCGCCGTGTTGCGACACTTCGCCGAGCAGAACTTCATGCTCTTCTGTCTGGGGAGGAAACCCTTCTGGCACTCTGCGCAAAGTCGTTCCTGCGGCGAGATCCCCAGCTCGAACGTATCCGGTGTCAGTCCAGATTTTGTGACTAGGAGTGCAAACGAAAGATCCTTGCTCATGGATGACCCTCACAAGTTGTGGCGGTAGTTTTTTGCGCATGCGCCGAACCACCGACTTCCACTCTACGCGAATGCCATCATAAGACGCAACAATCTTTTCGTCCTTGCTGTTACAAATGTCGCCTATACACTCCCACCCTGTTGCAGTCAACACCTTTGTTCTCGACGGAAAACACTCGTCTGCAATGATGACGTCCGGGTCTCGCTTATCGAGCATGTCCGTCGCATCCGGGCGCGATAGCCTCGAGTAGGGGATGAAGTGCAAGACCGGCATGCCGGCCGAGATGAGGCTCGTCGTCTTGCCACCATCCTCAAAAGCTAAAGACGGCACCCGAAAGTGCTGACGCAGCCGGTTCCAGCAGTTGATGTAGTGCTGCTTCTGCGACGGCTCGGCGAGAAGCACTCCCTTCTTGCAGCCTGGGAACGCGAGAATGGCGAGAAGAGAGGCAAAGCTCTTGCCAGTGCCGACACCGGCAAGCCCGACGATGCCACCTACTTTCGGCGCCTCGCGCAAGATCCAAGACTGCACCGCGTTGAGGGTATCAACGCACGGATGCCCGACGACACGCTTGCAGTCGTGAAACGCTCCCCGCGGACCGAGCGAGAACTTCTCCGTCATCACCTCGACGAGTGCTTGCGTGGCCGGGGTGTACAGTCCTCCCCGGCGCTCGCACACCACAGGCGAGCGCCGGGGAAGCGCGATGATGCGCTCGAGGTCGGATACCTCCTCGAGAGCGGGCAGTGCGCTAGGACGAAAGAGGCTCACCCTAGCGCATGCCCCTGTAGATGGTCGACGTGGGCGAGAGCGCCTCGATGACGACGCGAGCGATGTCACCTGCCGAGCTGACAGCGTACAGCCCCGGCTCGGGCGGCTGCGCCCTGACGCACGCTGCGAGAACGCCCTCCCACTTCCTGTACGCGAGCGCCGAGTCGATGGGAGCGCAGCGAATGTCCGCCGCGTTGAACGTCTGCTCGAGGTTTCGCACGAACTCGTTGTAGTAGTCCTCGAGCCGTCGCGGTGAGGGACCGCGCTCGACAGCGACATCGACGAGGATGGTGATCCCCTCGACCTTGGGCTCGACCTTGGGCTCGACCTTGGGCTCGGCCTTGGGCTCGGCCTTGGGCTCGACCTTGGGCTCGACCTTGGGCTCCTCGAGCCTATGCGCGGCCGGGAGCGTTGCTTCGCGCGAGCCATCTTCGGCCTTGCCTGGGCGGATCCCGATCATCCGGTTGCAGCCTGGGCAGAGCATCTCCTTGTCGGCGGCCTGCTCCGCGGTGATCTTCACGCGCTTGCCGGCCATCGGGCACTTGTCCCCTGCCTTGGCGTTCGCCTTGGCCTTCTCGGCATACGCCTTGGCGTGCGCTTCGGCACGAGCCTTGACCTCGGGATCCTTAATCCCTGCGATGACTTCCGGCGCGAGCGGCGCGGCGGACTCCACGAAGTCGTAGATGGGTCCATCGGTCGGGTTCACCTCGCCCGCCGAGTGTTCCTCGGCGAGGAGCTTGGCCTTCTCGACGGCGATGGCGGCCTCACGCTCCGGGTCAGACTTCACCTCGGCCGCGGGCTCGGCCTTGGTCTCGACCACCGGCTTCTTCAGGCTGCCGAAAAGCGACCGCACCTCGGCCAACGGCGCAGCGGTCTCCACCTTCGTCTCGGGCTTCTTCATCTTGCTAAACAGGCTCATGCTGGTCTCCTTGTTGTTGTCAGCGAACATGCTTTTGACGTGCTTGCCGAGCAGGTTGTGAACGAGCTGCTTGGCATCACGAGGGCAGTAGGGACGGTGCGGACAACCGCGATATGCGTTGCACGCATCCGGGCTCACCTCGACATCTTCAACGCTCGCCACCTTGGCGACGTCCATCATCGTGCGAACCACACCATGTACCCGCTCCCAGCGACGATGACAATCCTCGACGCCGAGTACCGCGGTGCGCTTGGCGGCAAAGACCGCGCCCCGCGTCTGGTAGTAGATGTGGCTGAGGCGAACGAAGTCGGCGTGCGGATATATGCGACTGGCGTAGACACCATATCCGACCATCTGCACCGTCTCGACCAACTCGTCTGCGCTCTTCGAGAAATCGGCGATGGAACTTGACGTCTTGTGGTCGCAGACCTCTACGGTATTGGGCTTCGCCTCCCGGCGAACTACACCCTCGCCGTCGACGTACTCTCCGCGCCCGTGGTGGATGTCGATGAACCCGGCGAGAGGCACCCCAGCGGCAACCAGCCCGGCGATGCGCTCGACTTCAAGCACATCTCCGCCTGCACGCCGAAGAGCAATGGCAACAGCCGTGTCGCCAAACGCGGCCTCAATAGCGAGATCGCCGCCGGGGGCTGGCAGGAGATGCAAGCCCGCGGCGGCGATTCTGGAGAGGACGTTCTCGCCGGTCTTTAGGTAGTGCTCGAGTTCAGCGTGAAGTTCTTTTCCGAGGTTCTGTGCGACGGTTTCAGCCTCTTTCATCCCGCCGACGTATTTGTACCACCAGCGACGATGGCAGCCTGCGTAGGTGTTAGGGTCAAAGCTCGAGATCGCGGATACGCTAGTGTAACGAAGATCACCAGCAGAGACAGCGGGCCCGTAGTTTACGCGCGGCACCTTTACCTCGACTTCAACTCAGCGACAGCGTTAGAGTGTGCCTACTTTCGCACCGAACAGTTAAGCCGTCAAGCTATTTCTTTCCGCCTGGTATACCAACGAGAGCACTACGACGCTTCCCTACCTCTGTCTGTGGTACATGAGCCATATCGTCAGTCGGGAAATAGACTCGAGGCCGCTCTCGCTTACCCTCGTCGTCAGGCTCTTGGCGCGTGCGCTTGAACTCGAAACCCATCGCTTTGAGGATGATTCCTAGCCGCACTTGCTTACTATGGTCGAGATCGCACGCAGCGATCTTGAGCGCACCCTTGGCACACTCAGCTGCGGTGAAACTCGAGGGCCTGCTCGAGGGCGCCGTATCATACCACCACGAGTACACCGAACTAAACCAAGGATCGTCAATCTCTCTCAAACCGTTTTCACGATCGACATCGATCTGCTCCGCCCGAGAGAACCACCACCTGTGATCGACGCATCCATGCTCGTCCCCTGCCTCCTCACAAGCCTCACAGTCCTTGGCCGCATCGAACATCGCCACCGCTTCAGCCCAGAGCTGGTCCCTGTCCCTGCGTACGCGCTGGATGTCGATCTCCCCCTTACAGGTGCAGCACCAGTACCTTCGGTTCCCTGTCTTGTCCGTGAGATACCCGTGGGGGTCGGGGTTGACCGTCCCCGTGAACACGCAGCGCCGAGGGGCGGAGGCTATGGCCTTGCCGTAGGGCACGCGATAGTCGTCAACCGTCGAGGAGAGAAACCCCTTGGGATCGTCGGAGGACTTTGCGCTCTTGAGCGCTGCCAGCTCGGACAACTCGATGATCCAGAACGCCGCCGCCCGCATGAGGCTGTCCTTGTTGCCGTCGAGGTTTAGCTTGGTGTCGCTAAACCAAGGGCCACCGAGCGTCTTGAACATCCTCGACTTGTAGATCCCCTGCGAACCTTCCAAGATGAGCACGTTGTCGACCTTGCACCCCGGATCAAGCGCCCTCGCTGCCGCCGAGATGAACCACCGTCTCGAGTAGAGACGGATGATCCTCGAGATGTCGCGATCGTCCGATGTGGTTGCCACGTTGGCATAGTCGATGAGAAACTGATCGATCCTCGGCGTCTTGTCCCAGACGACCGAGCGCAGGTAGTCTTTGATGGGATCGAACCGATTGTCGTAGGCGATGCGCAGGATACGGTCGGCGACCTCGGACTTGGAGAGGAAGACGTCAAACTCCTCCGCGAGCCAGTCCGTCGTCACGATGTCCAGAATGTCCGACTCTACGGCAGAGAAGATGCCCGACGCCTCGACCTGCTTGGCGACATCGTTCCACCGGAAGACACTCTTCATGTCGTTGGTGTTCTTCAAGATGGTATATGCGTTATACCCGCACTTGACGAAGCCTTGCTTGTCCTTCTTCAACTTGTCCACCCAGGAAGTGTCCTCCTCTCCCTCTACGGCAGCGGCCGGTGCAGCCTTCGCCTCGTCCTTGGGCTCGGCCTTCGCGGCAGCCTGCGCACCCAACCGGGCGCGTACCTTGTCGGCAAGCACCTGCCCTACGTCCCCGACCGTTGTCCCGAGATCGAGCCACTCGCATATCTTCTTGACGACCTTGTCGCCGACAATCTCCTTCAGGCGCGGAATGCCCGTCCGTTCACCTGTCCTCTCTGCCGTCGAGTACACGGTGTCCGCACGCTTCGCAGGATCGTCGGATTTCCCGACCCGGCAGACCTCGTAAACGAACTTGTGGGCGTCCTCGACGTCCGTTCCGTAGGTCAAGAGCGCGCCACCAAGCGCGAGCGCAAACTCGTGCCGAGATCCTCTCTCTGGAAAATGGCGTGCGAGGAGCGCTCCTGCAGCGACCAGACGGACACGTACTAGGAGGTCATCAAAGTCGGCGATCCCAGGCTCCCCACACTCTCCACCCTCCCACTCGTAAGCCTCCTTCGTCTCCGGGTGGATAGAAGGGTAGACGAGCGTCTGGAACCCCTTGGACCCGTCCGAGGACCGCAACTCGATGATCATCTTACGATCGGGGCCGCGATACTGCTTCGTGTTTCCAGGCGTCTCGACCTTGTACCAGTAGTGCGAGAACCTCTTTCCCGCACGTCCAGAGAACATCTCCGTCCGGGGGAGGTACTCTGCTGCAAAGTCGATGGCCTCGGGACAGTCGAGATCCACATCAACAAGCCCGCCGGACGGCTCGCCGAGGATGATCCCGATGTTACTCCCCACCGGAAACGCGGCAGGCAGGTCTGCCTCGTCGTAGCGGACGTGATGCCAACCATCCTCCTGCGGTCCCTTAGACCCGGCGGCGACAGCGACAGGTTGCCATCCCCTCGCCAAGTACAGGCGAGCAGCCTCAGCAGATGTGAATGGCATTAAACGGTGTCTTTGTCGACGAGAGACGCTTCCTTCCAGATCTCGACAGCCTTCTCGAGGGCATCTCGTACAACCGCCGTTCGAGTCTTCCCACGGCGCTCAGCTTCGCGATCGATTGCTTCGATCACCTCTACATCGACGTAGGCTGTCACGGTGCCTCGAATAGACATGAATCCCTCCGACGAGCATGAACAGCACAGGCTGCCCACTTCCTGCACATGGGCTCGGTCTGCTCGACAGCCACTCTGCAACCGCTTTAGAGCAACGTCAAGATTTATTTATAAACGTAAGGTTACTTACCTACCGAGCGCTACTACGTGAGGGGGACGACCACCAGGCGTCGTTGTGTAACGGAGGCTACCATTAGGCGTCGTTATGTAAGGCCGACTACAACAGAGACTCCCCATAAACTGTAGTCACGCTCACAATTGCGAAGGTGTCTCCCAGGGACTCCGGGCTCAAAATTGTAAGCGCGACTACAGTTTAGCGGGGACGTCGTCGCACGGCGCGCACCCCAAAATAGTTGTGGATCTTACAATTCGTAGGGGGGCTCAAGGCATGGAGATCAAGCCTTTGCTGTTAATATTTCGTCTGGCCCGACTGTGGCCGACTGGACCATTGGCGTCTTTTCTCGAGTATGGTCCACCCATCGCCTTACTGTCCCGCGGACTTTCTGGCGATCCGTCGGGGGGTGGACCATTGGACCATTGGGATCGCTAAAAGATTCTGTATACAACTAGGTGATCACTACCTCGTTTCTGTATGATCCACTACACTACTACCCTACCTACTACTACTCTCTATATAAAATCTTTAGTAGATGTTAATGGTCCAATGGTCCAAATGTGGGTGCCAGCCTCGGCAACTGCCCAAAAAGCAGTCAACGGTCCAGCGCCGGTCCAGGCCGGGCCAAGATGGTCCACACCGACGAACGGTGGCGTGGGTGATCGGTTGGCGCTTCAAAATCAAGTCTAATTCTTGGTGATTACTGGTGTTTTGGGTGATCGGGGCAGCATCCTGAGACCGTTGGTAGTCTTCGAGGTAAGGATCGCGCCATGAGGCGAACGCCTATGCGGTAATAGTTACGGCATGTTAATGGTTGAACGGCGATCGCTGCTCTTCATTCGGGTAGCCGTCATTCTGGTGTGGCTGGGTGCCGGTGCATGAGGGGTGGGAGAGGCTCTTTCTTGCAGCCAGGGACCGCTGGGACGTGAACGGCTACTCGTTGGCGTCGTTGACGCCCTCCCCGTCCGCCTTCTCCCACCCCTCCACGACGCGCCTCAGGATGTCCCGCACGACGACCGCGGTATCCACCCCACGTCGCGCGGCTTCGCGATCGAGCGTCCTGCCGGCAAACTCTGTCGATTCCCCACCCTTTCCAAGCGCTTGCGTGTACGCTCTTCCCCATGTCCCTCTTCCGCCTCCTCACTCTCGCCCTCGCGTGGCTCACGGCCCCTGTGCACACGGGGCGTGGTACACGTTTCGATACGCCGGACAAGGATCCCTGGAACTCAGGCTCTCACGCCTGCACCCTTGGAACGCGGCGCAAGGGCCTCACGACCCACGCGAGGCGTCTCCTCGCGCGAGGGCACGTCGTGGCGCTCCCCGCTCGTCGTGCGCCATGCTGGGCGCCGCTCGTTCTGTGTGTCCCCAGGACGGGGCGTTGCGCGAGGGCGGTCGTCGTTGACAGAGGTCCACGACGTGCACTCGTGGATATTTTCAGACCGCTCTCGAAGTATCTCGGGCACAATGGCAGTGAAGAGGTTTCCTACACGTTCGAGGTGATGCCTTGAATCCAGTACGTCGTAAGATTGGAAGACCGAAGCTCTTGAACGACGTCGAACCCTGCGAATACCCCGAAGACGTAGAGCGCCCCCGCACCCGTGGTGACTGCCTTTCAGGCGGGTGTAACGAAGATCGCCCCTGTCCGTTCGTCTCCTGTCGGCACAACCTGCTGCTTGACGTATCCCTCTCCGGGGGCATCGTCCTCGTCAGCTCGAGCGAGTCGTGCGCTCTTGACGTCGCCAATCGCGGTGAGCACACGCTCGAAGATGTAGGCAAGTTGGTGAACCTTACGCGCGAGCGTATCCGTCAGATAGAGGTACGGGCGCTGTTTCACTTCAGGCAAAAGTTGTCCGTCCTCGAGAATGCAGGAGCGGTCCGATGACGGAAGAGGAAGACATCGACGCGCTCGAGACCGACGAGAGCAAGCTCGTCGCGAAGTATCGCTGCCGTGGTTACGCCCGCGGCACGTGTGATCACGAGTCTGACAAGCCTTGGGTGGGATTCTGTCCTAGCTGTGGTCGCCCCTACGACTGCGAGAAGATCAAAGGCGCGTCGAAGCACAAGAAGCCACTCACGTCGCTCTTCAAGCCGAAGCAGTATCTCTCGACGGGGATACCAGAGGTCGACCGTGTGATGGGTGGCGGCTTCGTCCGTAGCTGCTCGTTTGTCATCGCGGGAGAGCCTGGCGGAGGAAAGACCACGATTTATCTTCAGGTCTGCGGCCACCTGTTCCGCAAGGACAAGAGGATTCTCTTTGCCTCCGGCGAGCAGACTCGAGAAGAGATTGCACAGATGGCGCACAGGTTCGGTACCTTCGACGGACTCAACCTGGAAGATTCGGTCGTGCAGAAGGGTATAGAGGAGAACTTCGTCATCCTGGGGATGGAGAACGACGTCTACGCGATCGTGGAGCGAATCAAAGAGGTCAAGCCCTGCTTCGCCGTCGTCGACTCCCTTCAGGTCGTGGGAGCAGGTGACGTCGAGGCTCAATGCGGTTCGACCGATCAGGTAAAGGCTGTGGCCAACATCCTGACTGACTGCGGCAAGGAGACGAAGGTACCGATCGCGATGGTGAGTCAGGTGACAAAGGGGCTCGACATCGCGGGCTCGATGCAGGCGCTTCACGCCTGCGACGGCATCTTCTACATCTCCAAGCGTCCCTCTGACGACAAGAACGACGAGCGCAATGAGAAGCCGAAGAACTGGCCCTGGCGCACACTCGAGTGCCACGGCAAGAACCGCAATGGCTCCGTCGACGAGACGGCGACTTTCGAGATGACTTCAAAGGGACTCGTGCCTGTGCGGCCGAAGGGGAAGTTGACGCTCGTGGAATAGGTCAGTAGGCTGCGTAGCCCGTGTGCATCGTCACGGACTTGTAGTTGCCGCCCTTGAAGAAGCGCAGCACTCTTTGCGCCCGTTCAAATGTCTTGAACTTGTACGCGAGTGCATTGCCACTGCGTTTTACGGATATTGCGCCCAGCTTTTGAGCGATCTTGATGGGTGACATCCCAGGCCCCGTCCCGCGTTTCGCTGTCGTGACGACGTAGTAGCCTGTGATGTAATACTTGTGCTTGGCTGGTTTGCGTTCGGGTGTTTTCTTCGCCAGCCTTCGCCTCTTCCTCGCTGCGACGGCGGCCTTGGTCATCGAGAGCCTGCGCTTCGTCTTGTGCTTCGCCATGCTTTCTTCCTCCGTGGCTTGCCTCGAGCGCGTCGACGATGACGCGCTCGAGGCGTGAGCGGGCTAGTCGATCTCCAGCATGGTCGCTGCCTTCTTGAGCCGAGCGGCTTCTGCCGCCGCCGTCGCCTTGCGGCCTGCGTGACCGGCTAGCTTCTCAGCAGCCGCCTTCTTGAAGCGGGTGGTGACCGCCTGAGCCTCGTTGCGTTCGGCCGCTGACGGCGTCAGGCCGAGGCGACCTCGCTTCATCTGTGCGGTCTGGAGTGCCTTCTGGTAGACGAACTTGATAGCGTTCGCCATCTTGGCCGTCTTGGACAATCCGCGGTGCTTGGCCGTCACCGCGCCGCGGTGCTTGGGCGCGGCGACCTTCTTCACCTTCTTGCCGCCGCGGCCGTGTGCCAGGTTGTACTTCTGAAGCGCCGATCCCTCGTAGCGGTGCTTGGCCTTCACGTCAGCAGCCCTCTGCTTCGCCGTGCGGGTCTTCTTGGGCTTCGACACCTTGACGCGGTGCTTCGCCGTGGCGACCTTCTTCGCCTCACGGCGACGCTTGCGCGCGGCCTTGGCGGCGGGGGTCTTCGAGAGCTTTCGCTTTGCCATGATCGGTCTCCTGTTGTCATGTCGCTCTGTTAGCGACGGTGAGTTTACTTCTTCGTGGTCTTCTTCGCTTCACGGCGACGCTTGCGCGCAGCCTTGGCCGCGGGGGTCTTCGAGAGCGTGCGATGCTTCGGCTTGCTCTTCTTGGGCTGGTTCTTCTTCTTGGTCTTCTTCTTGCCGGTGCGGTGGTACGCCCGCAGCGCCTTGGCGATCTTGTCGCGGGTTTCCTTGGTGTGGTGCTTTCCCTTCATGCCCTTGTGCTTCGCCATGTCCGATGTCCTTTCGGTTTGAGTGGATGAATTACTTGCGCTTGTCCCGCCGTTGCCGCTTCTTCCCGCGCAGGGAGCGGAGGTAGGCCATGTAGTCCTTGGCCTGCTTGGAACCCTTCTTGTAGTGGAACGGCGCCTTGCGCTTCTTGCTCTTCTTGTGCTTGGGCATGTGTGTCTCCTTTTGCCGTGTCGTGTCGTCGAGAACCGTTATCGTTTCGTCAGACGCTTGTGCTACTTGCTTGTCTGGATGGTGGCAGCCACAACTTTCATAAAAGCCCGCCGCCACCCTTCAGTGCCCTTTTTCGTCTTCTTGAGCGCTTTCACGGCCTGCAAATACGCCATGTAGTGTTTGGCTTCTTTGGAGCCCTTCACTAACTTGTAGTGGAGCGAAACCTTGCGCCCCCGGCTGTGCTTTGCCATGTCTGATTCTCCTTGTGCGTTTGTGCAGCTTCGATAATCTAAGACTACGGCGGTAGTTTCAACGTGTCAACTTAGCACGTGACGCGGACTTCGTGAGGTTTTGGTTGGTAAACGGCGGGTCAGCGACGACAGGAACGAGACGGAAACGGTAACCGAAACTATCCGAAGAATCTCTTCAGATCGGCCTTGTCCATCACCGTTTTCTGCCAGTCGGCCATCAGCGTGTTCATCGAGTCCATGACGACCGGCCCGAGGGCGACGAGCTTCTGACCGAGGTCAGTTGCGAAGAAGGCGTTGGCCTTGTCGAGATCGATTTCCGTCTCGGTGAAGAGCGACTCGATCGATGTGACGATCTGCTCGGCGAGCGCAGCACGTTCGCTCTCGCAGGCGGCACGGACTGCTTCGCGAGCACTGTCGAACGAGCGCTTCATCTCCGCCTGCTTCTCGTCCGCAGGCTCGGCGGGCAGTTCGGGCACGGCCGCCTCGTACTGCTCGACGACGTACTTCGCGTAGCCCGTCGCCATTTCGTCGACCTTGATCCCGGTGAGCTGCAGGTAGCGGGACACCTTCTCTCGCATCGGACGTCTCCTATTCCTCGTAGTCGTCGAGGGTATGTAGTGGTGTGGAGATGACGGCGCCGACGAAATCGTCGTAGCTGCGTGCGGGTGGTTTCTCGGTGCTGCGCAGACGTAGGATCGTCGCCTCGAGCCGTGCAATGATCTCCGTGTCGGAAGGGTGGGTGAGCGGCGCGGTCTTCTTCACGAAGGCGACTGCGATCTCGGCGAGGTGCCTCGCCTTGTCCTTGTCGTCGCCGGCGCCAATGATGATCTTGGCCTGCTGCTCGTAAATGGGCTCGAGCCGGTCCCTCTTCTGTGCGTGTGGATCGGGCGCGCTGAGCGCTGGGGATGGTCCTTTTCGCTTGGCTCGCTTCCGCGCGAGTTCGGCCTCGCGTAGTTCCGCCTGTTTCCTCTGATCCTCCTCGAACGCCTTGACCCGCTCGATGAACGCTGCGCGCACGAGCTGCGCCGCTGTGATGCGTTCGGTTTGCATGAGTACGAGCGCCCGCTTGTAGAGCGGGAGGGGGATGTCGACCGTGAACCTTTTGACCTTCGCGTACCGATTGAGGTCGTAGTTTACTTTGGGCATGCACTCCTTTGCCTATTCGTTGCTGCCCCAAGGGTAACAAACGGAACAGAACTTGGCTAGAAAAAGAAATTTACAAGTGAAATCGCTATGATACAGTCAGTGTTGCGACTGAGAAGCCTGATCAGGAAGTGAGTTTCCGTCGGGCATACATGGAGTGAATGCTACATGGCGATTCTGGGAACTCTGACAAGCGGTGCCAAGAGCAACCTGCCTCACATTGCCGATCGCAGCGGCCTTGTGAAGGGCTACCTCGTCGACAAGGTCGAGCGCTACGGCGCGAGCGTGGCCTACGGCTTCGTTCAGAACTACTACCGCGAGAAGGCGATGGTGAAGGGCGTCCCGCTTGACATTCTCGTCGGCGGGGGGCTCACCCTGCTCGGCGCGGGCCTCGAGATCTTCTCGCGCGGTCGGTCGGCGCTGGCCCCCCATCTGAACGCCATCGGCGACGCGGGCGTCCAGGCGTACTTCCTCAAGCTCGGTGCCGTGTGGGGCACCAAGGCGAGTGGTCGGAAGGCGTACATCCTCGAGAAGGGCGCGACCGCTCCGGCGCTCCCTGGCCTGACGCAGGTCGGCCTTGAACCGGCGGTCGGTGGCGCAGTCCTCGACGAGGCGTCCATCGCTCGCTACTGCGAGTCGCGGTAACAAGAACACGGAGCTGTGCGGTGAGATACCCGCGCAGCTTCACCGACGGGCCTAGCGTCGCGGACGAGTCGTAGCGCAGGGCCTAGTAGGAAGCTGAGACGGCGCTTGGAGCACCGCGAGCGGTGCGCTTTGCGAAGGCTTGGCGAGTATGGCTCGGGGAGCGAGTGCAACTCGAGAAGACGACAACCTAAAGCGCGCTGCGGCGCGCAAGCAGGAGTGAAACATGAGCAACGAGATGGTGTACGTCGGCGAAGATGGCTGGGACGAGATCAGCGGCGAGCAGAGCGGCGGCGGGCGCAGCGCCGAGCAGATCCTCGGCGAGATGGCGCGGCAGTCGCCCGCCCTTCGCAGCTACCTCCAGAAGCAGGGGGTCAAGGTGACCAAGCAGCCGTATCTGAACTGGCAGGACTGGCAGATCGACTTCGGCCCGGTCTCCGGCGCCGCGAGCACGACCACCACGATCACCAACACGCCGCAGTGCCTCTTCCAGGGCATCCGCGTGATGGCGACCGACGACGGCGGCAGCAAGACCGCCGGCTACAACACCCGCATCCAGGGCATCGTGGTCGGCCAGGCCAACCAGCGCCCGGCTGCGGCTGGCTCGGGCACGCTGACCGCCTTCTTCGCGAACACCTCGGTCGGCTCGGACATCAAGTGGAAGACCTGCCAGCGCGGCCTCTCGATCAGCGTCACGGTGAGCTTCGTCACCGCGTCGACCTTCGAGATGAGCGTCTTCGGGAAGGCCGTCCTCTGATCGCCGGAAGTGCGGCGAAACCAATAGGTTAGCTGATCCGGTAGTTGCAAGGTAGTTCGACCCTGCCCGTGGTCACAATCCACGGGCAGGGTTCTCTTCGAGACGAGGCGTCTTGACGCAGACACCCTCATGGCTTTCGGAAGACCAGTACAGGTTCCATCGGAGCTGTGCGGTTGATTGCCGAGAGCGGCATCTTGAGGGTCTCTGCGTGAAGGAACCCCGCGGCGATAGCAACAACAATCGTTCTCTCGACCAGCGGCATCTCGGCGAGGTCGGCGATGTTGAGGACGAGGCAGGTGTTCGAGCGGAGCGCCTTGTGAGCGCGGGCGATGATGGGGCGAAGGAAACCCTCCATCCACGCCTCGACGCTTTCATACTTCTTCCACGACTGCCCCTCTTCTTGCGAATATCTTTCGCGGTCGAAGTAGGGCGGCGAGGTGAAGACGAGGTTGACTTTTGGCGGTGTGAAGTCCTCCGCTGGGCAGAGGTGGAGGACGGCGTCCGAGCCGATCGCCTTCGCGAGCGTGCGGTTGCCTTCGATGGTTTCGGGATCAACATCTGTGCCGATGTAGTGGACGCCAGCAGCGTGTGCGCCAAGCAAGCGCCCTCCGTAGCCGGCGCACGGATCCCAGACGGTCCCACCGGGTCGGCAGTACCTCTCGTAGATGAAGCGTGCGACCGCCGGACGGAAGATGCTCGGCGTGCGGCAGCGCAGGGTGACGGCGCGAAGGACGCGCTCGGGTGTGACAGGGTCGCCGTGGGTGACCTGGAAGTCGATGGCTTTCTGCCGCTCCCCCTCGTCGTTCCAGGCGTCGAATGCCGAGAGGTAGCGACCTGCGTGAGCTCGGTAGCGATTCGGGAAGAAGGACATGCAGAGTGCAACCCCAAAGCGGTTCATGGGACGAATGACGCCGCCGACGAGCCGGAAGGATGCCTCGCGGAGGCGCCGAACCTCGTGGGTGGTCTCCTCGGCGGAGAGCATCTCGGGGTATGGGAAGGACGTGTCGAAGACCGGGATGAGGCCGGGCGCCTCGACGTAGGGCGGGAACTTGTGCAGATCACCGGCGATGATGGCTTGCGCCCTGACGTTCTTCCTGTCGAGGACCGCGGCTGGGTCGGCGTAGAGCAGACGAATGATGTCGTCGGCGCCCGCTCCTGCGATCTGCACTTTCCAGATGCCGCTGTCTGTCGGGATGATGTTCGGGACGGTCAGGTGGTTTGCGTAGAGAAATGCCTTGAAGGACTCGAGGATGGGGATCTGTCCCGAGAGACCGATGTAGGGGGAGATGACTCCGGCATCGTCTGCCTTCGTTCCCAACCACCCGTCACCGTCAATATTGCCGCGAAAAAAGTCCCGCGAGGACGCCAACTCTTTCACGGGGAGGCGCGTCCTCTTCTTCACCATGCCACGTGCGCGGAGCGCCGTGTAGATGGGCGTCGATCGCACGCGCCAGTCGAAGCACACACGTTCGCGAACGTTGTAGGTCTTCCCACCGACGGTCATCGTGGTCGCTTTGCAGACGCGACGCGAGATGGCGTGCGTCGACTTGGTGAAGTCACGCAATTTTTCAAGGTGAGCGAGATCCTTTTCTCCGAGGCAGCATCCGAGAGCGGGAGAGCCGTAATCATCTTGGTGAACCCACCCGTCGCTGAAGAGGAAGCCCGACCAATACAGGCTCTCGGGTGTGAGGGCGTCGAAGACCGCGTGGTCGAGTTCGCAGGTGGGCGGCGTGCCCTTGGGCATCTCGACGATGCCGCCCTCCTCGCGAAATGTTCGCAGGATGCGCGAGACCGTCTGGGGGGATGTGGCGAAGACGTGTGCGACGGCGGGGACGCTTTTATTCTCAATGCACGCCTTGATGATGGCCTTGCGCTTCTCGGCGGGGAGGGGTGTCTTTACCATCTCGGGTCGATGTGCGACACCGTAGCGTGCGAGGGTGTTGTGGATGGTCTGGTCGTCGACGCCGAACATCGCGCCGAGCGCCAGCGCCGTCGCGCCCGCCCCGTAGCGCAAGAGAATGGCACCCTCCTGCTGCGTGGTGAGGATCTTCTTCGGGCGTGTCTTGACGTCGCAGCGACGGAGGGCCCCCCCGACGGTGGTCCCTGTGACGCCGAGCGACTTGGCGATGTCGAGGGTCGACTCCCCAGCAAGGTAGCGGTCGGCGACGAGCTTGTCCTGTTCCGGGGTGAAGAGGGTCTTCGATCGGATGACGACGCTGAGGCGGTGGAGGACGTTGTTGATGGTCTGGTTGTTGACGTCGAGCGTCTTGGAGATGGCTATCGCCGACTCCCCGGCGCGATAGCGGGTGGCGATAGCGGCTTCTTGTTCGGCGGAGAAGATGAATTTGACCATGCGCCGACGGTCGCACACGGTCGCGCCTTTGTCAAGCTCGTCACCGCTTGTACATTCGAGATGATGAGGGCCTCCTAGATGCTGCGCAACATCCTCTACGAGATCACGCTCTTCGCCAAAGGCGACGATCCTGACGAGAGCCGCATAGACCTCGGCTGGTTCCTCGAGGCACTTGTGCAGCGAAATCAAGGCTACCTGCGCGAGCGTCCGAACACGCCAAAGCTCTACAAGAGCGGTGTTGTCTACGAGCGCCCCGCACAGTCGCTCGGTGAGTGTGAAGAGGTGCGCGTCCTCAAAGAGGCGATCGGCCCCTTCCGGTCGCGGCTGCCCAAGGTTCGCAAGGTGCTCGATCAAGTGCAGGCCGTCTTCGGCGGCGAGCGCTTCCGAGACATCGGTGTGCTCCTCGAGCGCGGCTCGGGCGATTGCGACAATGTTGCCTGCTGGCGTGTGGCCGAGCTTCGCCAGGCAGGTATCCGGGCGCGGCCGTACCTCAAGTGGCGCACGAACGACAACGGCGGCACGACCTACCACGCGCTCGTGATCTGGCCCGATGGCTCGAGCGAAGATCCCAGTCTCCTCCTCGGCATGGGCGGCGCCGATCGCGCTGCCGATCGCCGCAAGGAGATCGAGAACAACATCGAACGCTGCGCGCCTGAGTATCTCGCTGAGGCGCGGGTGATCCGCGGTGGCATGCCGCTCCCGGCGCTCTCCGGTGACGGTGGAGGCGGTGGGGAGGACGGCGAGAATGGCGTCGAGGACCAGGACGGCGATCTGCAGCGTGCGGTCGTCGAACTCGAAAGGCTAGCCGCGTGAGCATTCGTGAAGACTACCTGCTTGGCTGTGACATCCTCGGAGAGGAGTACCTCTACGAGCGTGGCGGCGGCATCTTCCGCAGCGATCTGTCGGCGCCGCGGCTCGCGCTTGAGCGGAGCATGGCCGAGGCCGACGCCAAGGCAAAGGCCGCGGATGACGCCTCGAGCGAGGCGGATAAGGTGGAGGACGGGGACGATCCCCCGCCGGACGATCCCCCTCTGGACGATTCCCCTTCGGATGATCCCCCGCCGGACGATTCCCCTTCGGATGATCCCCCGCCGGACGATACCCCGCCTTCTCCGCCGCCTTCCGGTGGCGGTTGGGGTACGGACGGCGGCGGTGGCGATGAGCCCCCCGACGATGGTGGTGAAGAGTACGTCGAGGACATGAATCCTCCCGTAGACGATGGCGATACAGGCGCCTACAGTGGTCGTGGTGTCGACGAGACAAGCCAGAGTGCGTCCGAGGACTACGGCGTCGAGGACTACGGCACCGAAGCCGAGGAGTTCGACCTAGCGACGTTCGACCCCGTGACGTTCGACCCCGAGGAAGCGGAAGAGGCGGAGGAAGAGGCGGAGGAAGAGGAGGAGGCGGAGGAAGAGACTGAGGAAGTCCTCGGCGCGGACGAGGCGGCTCTCGTCGCGGGCAAGCGCGCTGTCGACGCCGGCAAGCGTGCTCTCGCCGCCGCCAAGAAGGCGGGGAAGAAGAAGGGCAAGAAGGCCCAGGGCGCCTCGCAGAAGGCGCTCGCCGCCGGCAACGCTGCTGTCGCCGCGGGCAACGCTCTCATCGCCGCCGCGAAGGCACAACCGCTTCCCGTCAAGACGCCGGAGAAGTCGCTCGAGAAGGCTATCGAGAAGGTTGCGAAGACGCCGGAGAAGTCGCTCGAGAAGGCTATCGAGAAGGCCATCGAGAAGGTTGCGAAGACGCCGGAGAAGTCGCTCGAGAAGACCATCGAGAAGGCGGTCAAGGCGCTCACGCAGGAGAAGGCCGCGCCCAAGAACGCCAAGCAGGCCGCGGCGCTTGCGCTCAAGGTGATGGCGCCGCAGGCGAAGCAGAGCGTCGTGCAGCGGGCGATGGAGAAGACGGCCGTGGCGCCGAAGAAGGCGCTTGAAATTGTGCTCAAGCCCGTCGATAAGCAAGCGGTAGCTAGCAGGTCTATTGCGAAGCAGGCGTTCATGCTCAAGCCCGTTGAGAAGGTCGCGCGAACGTTCACGCAGACATCTGCATTTTCGGTGCAGCGTGCTGCCCGCCCGGCGGCGCTAGCGGCAACCAAGAAGTTCGCGCCTTCGTTCAGCGCAACGCGCGTGCGCGGCGATCTCCCCTTCGTGCTTGGTAGTCCTCTCTCCGGGGTTTCCGACGAGGATTGGACGTGCTTTGCGCTCCTCGTTCGCTCGGCGCCGGTACGCGCGGTGTCGGCGGCGAATGCGATCGGCATGTTCGAGATCACCCCGAGGCGCCTCGCTGATCTCGGTTTGATGACGAACCTCGAGAGCGCTCGTGCTCCGAGCGGCAGGACGGTCTACGTCGGCGAGTTCGTTAAGCCGTGGTCCCTCGGGCGTTTTCTCTCGAACCCGAAGGCGCAGTACGCGGCTTTCACGCAGTCGATGAAGGACTACTTCGCTCGTCTGCCGGCTGTGATGCCTGCCGGGCTCTCGCGGTCCGGTGCACTGGCCGTGCTTCACCGTGTGGGGCCGCAGGGGCTCGAGACGTGGTGCGAGCGGCGCTTTCCGAACACGGAAGCGTTCGTCGAGAAGGTGAACGGTATTTTTTGATGGATGACGACACGAACATGGTGCCCCGCGGGACCGTGAAGCGCGCGATCTACGCGATCCTTCGTGAAGCGCAGAAGGCGCGCGTGCCCTCGCCGCCCTTCAACGTGACGAAGACCGATGCGAGCGTCGATGGTGGCTTCTCGCGCGACGAGGAGACGCTCGAGGAAGTCCTCGGCCTCGTGCCCGGCAAGCCCGCGCCTTTCGCTCTCGCCTTCGCCTCGCGCTTCCCACTCCTCCATGCCGCCTACGAACGCTTCCGCATGGCGTTTCCTCGAAAGAAGATCGTACGTGTCGACACCGAGCAGAGCTACGGCGCCTGGCGCGACGCTCGGCGTACTCCGTACCTCGTCGATCTCGCGCAGCGTACTGCGGCGCTCGAGGAGGCGCAGGCGCACGAGGACGAGGAGAACGTTGTTCTCTTCGGCGCAGCCGTCGCGCGAGCGGCTGAGGCCGCGAAGTACGGTGGCACGCGCGTCCCGCTGTCGTTGCATCCCGAGGACGCGGGCAAGATCGATTGCTGGCGTGACGGTGAAGAGGTGCTCTGTTCCGTGCGCTTCGCCGCCGCGGGCGCCCCGCGCGTCGCCACGACTGGCGTGCCTTTCGAGGCGTGCGTCGAAGAGGCCGCGCGCTACGCCGACGCTGCGGGCATCGACCCGATGGTGATCGTGGGCGCCCTCCCGACCATCGCTGGCATCCTCGGCGGTAGCGCGCTCATCGGGCAGCTTTGCCAGATGACGAGGTCGCTGCGTGAGGAGCCCGAGGTTCGTCGAGGCACACCGTTCGTCGGCGAGGCGACGTCGCGTGGCGATGCGGCGCTCACCGCAGCGGCGACGGTTCTCTATCGCTCCAAGCAGGGTGATCGGGATGCGACGTTCGAGATCGGCCGCCTGCGTGGCGCGCCGGGCGGTGAGGCGCTGCTCACTGAGGCGGCCAAGCGCCTCGCGTGCGCACGAAAGGAAAAGTCATGAGCCGCAAGTTCCTTCACGTCGACGGCGGAGGCTTTGCGGAGATTGAGCAGGAACTCGCGCGCAACAACGACGACTTCGATCAGTTTCTTGATCAGCATGCCGAGGCGCTGCAGGAGGCGCCTCACGATGAGTTCGTGCGGCTCGCGCGTATGCAGCGCATGGAGGGGGCTGCGGCGGATTCCCCAGACGCACAACCTATTAAGAGCACGAACATCAATCCACCGTCGTCATTCCAGGCCATTCTTGGTGGCAGGGCGTCGGTCAATTCAGGTGATCAGCCAAAGCAGGTCATCGCCTGGACTGGTAACAATAAGGAAGTGTGCCCCGTTACGATCACGCTCTCCCCGGCTGGCTCGGTGGTCCTCGGCGGTACGGTGGGCTGGCCCTACGCCTACGCGATCGTGCAGTGGGGCTGTGATAACGCACAGCACCAGGCGTTGATTGACATCGGCATGGGGGTGCAGTTCACCATCAATGCGAGTTCGGTGTACGTCGCCGTCGAGCTTCAATCGATCGTCTCTTCGGCGACGTCGTACACGCTGCAGGCGAGCATCGGTTTCTACCCCTGCGTGCGCGCGACACGACTCGTCTACTCGCAGCGCGTGGACGGTGTCGCGGCCGGCGGGGCGGCGTCTTTCTTGCGCCCGAAATTCGGAAACGAGATCGTCGCCATCTCTGCCACCGATACTGCGGCGATTACGGGCGGCAACCCGATCCAGATGACGGTCTTCTCTCTCGGGGCCAACAGCCGCAGACGCGGGGTTCTCGGGATCGTCACCAGTGGGTATCTGCTCAGTCCGTCACCTTTGTATCTTCTACCGTCGAATGTCGGCGTTGATGTGCTCAATGAAGGGTCCGAGGCGGCCGACATAGCGTTGACATGGGGACTCTCTCTGTAGCGGTGGAAAGGGAAAAATGTCCATAATCTCCAACAGAGGCATGATCTTCACCGGCGCGGCGGCGGCCACCGCTACCGTTGTACTTCTGCCCACGGCGAGCGCTCTCGCGTCGCCTGGCAGCGTGATGGTGGGGGTGGGGCAGCGCGTTGTCCTCTCTCTGGCGTGGGGTTACAACGCTATCACGTCGTACACGGTGCGCGTCCGCATCAAGAACAGCAACCTCTTCGCCGCGAGCGGTCCTGCGGTGGGCTGGCTGAGCCCTGGACTCGGGAACATCGGGCAGACCGTTGACGCCAACCTCAACGTCGCGATCCCCGTCCTGTCCGTCGGCCAGAACGATCCGGTGAACCCCGGTCTTCAGGTGGTCGATCACGTCTACCTGCCCGCCGATACCCCACGGACGGACTACCTCTACCTGCCCGGCAACCTCGCGGGGTCGCTCGACATCCTGCTCACGACCGCAGGCCCCGCTCCGGCGGCCGGGGACTACTTCAAGGTGGCGTGTGACATCTACTGATGAGCGCAGAACTCGATAAGATTGCGAAGGACATCTTCGGCGGAGTGCACACCGCGGGGAAGACGGTCCTCTCGCTCTTCGGCGCCGGGGTCATCGCCCAGCCCCTCGAGCAGCTCGAGGCACAGGCCGGGCTTTTGCCTGATTGGGCGCTCCCGCAGAGCGACGCAACCGCTGTCGACAAGGCGGCCTACGTCGTCCTCGTGCCGACCTCCGGCAAGCCGCAGGTCTTCACCGGCCCGGTACGCGCGGTCGTCAAGGGAGGCAAGCGCTTCCCCGGAAACGGCTACCAGCCAGGCGAGCCCTTCGGTAAGCGCTTCTCGTTCGGCTACGAATCCCCCTCTCGTGTTGACGTCGGGACGCAGCGTTTCTCCGACGTGAAGATGGTTCTTTTCAGCGACGGCAGCGAGTCGACGACTCGCGTTGCCGGCAACTTCAAGGAGAACACCGTGAGCAACTACCTTCTCGGTTCGGACATCCTCGGCGCACCCTACAAGCCCCGGCGGCAGGTGAAGAAGTCGCTCACAGGGTCGGTGATCGCGGCCAGGGCCGCCGTCGAGCTTGCCAAGTCGACTGGCAAGGCCGCCATCTCCGCGAGCAAGCGCAAGCCGTTGGCGGGGCGCAAGGCTCTCACGACCGTCAAGGGCGAGGAGATTGACTCCCTCGTGCGAGAAGTGGTGCGCGACTACGGTCCTGACGCCGGCTACGCCTCGACGATGGACATCGGCGGTGAGGAGATCGACTCCCTCGTGCGAGAGGTAGTGCGCGACTACGGTCCCGACGCTGGCTATGCCTCGGTGACGGACATCGGTGGTGAGGAGATCGATGCGATCGTCGCCGAGGTAGTGCGAGAGTACGGTCCTGACGCGGGCTACGCTTCGACGATGGACATCCTCGGCGCGGCGTCCCCGGCGACGCGGGCGCTTGCCGCAAGAGCGACCAAGATCCGCGCCCAGCTCAACAAGGCGAGGCTCCGTGCTCGCGGCGCCGACGCCAAGGTGAAGAAGGCGAACGCTGCGCTCGCCAAGGTCACCCGCAACCTGGACACGCACGGGATCAAGGCGGCGCAGGCGGCGGCGAAGGGTCAGGCGGCAATCGATCGCGCGGCTGCCGCGGGGCGCGAGATTGATGCGCAGGTGAACCTCCTGAAGAGCCTCGGGATCAAGGTGAAGATCGGCGACGAGTCGAGTGACAAGATCGCCTACGACAAGATGCCCGGCGACGCGATCCTCTACCCGAAGGACAAGGCGTTCGATCGACAGTCCGTCGGCTCGTGGAGTATCTTCTACGGGCCGACCGCCGATGTCGGCTACGTCTGGGTCGGCAACGGGTGGGCGTTCAACTTCGGCAACACAAGCGGCGTCCCCGCCGTTCCTATTCGGTCGTTAGGTAACGCAGCGATTGCGCGGGCGTCGGTCGGCGGCCAGGTGCCTGTGCCGGGGAACGTGTTTCGCCTGGCGCGCGCGCATATGGAGCTTGCCGGCGGCACCTTTGGCCCGCTCATCGGCAACCCGAAGAATCCCGACTACGTCGGGCTCCATTACGCCCCGGATGATGACAAGTGGTTCTGGAAGGCAGGCGAAGCTCCTGTCTATGCGACCAAGGAGTCCGACGAGGCCATCGCGCTCCTCGAGAAGCAGGAGCAGGCTGTGCTCAAGGCCGCCGCCGATGCCAAGACCGCTGTCGAGGCGCAGGCCAAGGCCGCGGCCGACGCCGAGAAGGCGGACCTTGAAGCGCAGATCGCCAAGGAGGACGCCGAGTACGCGCGTCGCGCCGAGATCCAGGTTCGCGAACTCGAACTCGAGGATCAGAAGCTCCAGGCTGAACTCTCCACCCAGCAAGCGCGAGACAGCGCCTCGTTCGCGACTGAGCAGCAGAAGCTCGACCTTCAGGCGCAGCGGCAGGCGCTCGACTACGCGGCCTCGCACCCGGAGGCGCCCGCCCCGAGCTACACCGACAGTGCCCCGAACGAGTACGCGCAGTCGTCCTACGACACCGACACCGATGGCTCGCCGATAGTCGACAAGTACGCCGATCCCTACGCGGCTGAAGAGGCGTACGCCCGCGAGGGAGCCGCCGCTGACGCCGACACCGCCGTCAACGAGGAGTAGGACATGCGCGAGAACCTCTCCCTTCTCGGCTCGGACATCCTCGGGGCGCCGACGCTGACCGTGCGCTTGCGCGATCCCCGCGCCGTCGTCGAGGCCAAGGGTGGTTCGCCGGGATGGGTTGCCGCGAAGGTCGCTCCCTACGCGCCGCAGGCGTTCGAGCGGCTTGTCTACGACCAGATGGCCGGCATTGTGAAGGGCGAGGCAGCCAAGCAGGGGATCGCACTTGACACCGCCGTCGTGGACCCCGCACCGACGGGCAAGCTCTCGTGGCCGGACGTCGGCACGGGCGCTGTGCTCGGCGTGGGGGGTGTCGGGCTCGTTTACGGGGCGGTGAAACTCGTCAAGTACCTCATCCGAAGGAGATGACCATGTCCGACGTGAAGCAGATTGAAACGGAAGTCCTGGGAGCCCTCGATCCCACCTTCATCGTGAACGCGGCTGCCGAGCTTTTCAAGGGTGGCATCACCGAATACAACAAGGGTGAGGCTGCGAAGAAGAGCGCTGCCGAAGACGAGGCGCGGGTCACGGCGGCGATCGACGCCGACAACGCCGCGGCGCGGGCGCTCTACGAGCTCGACCTCGCAAAGAAGCGCAAGCAGAGCGAGGACGTCATTGGAGCGCTGCAGGCCGTCGCCACGCAGGCACTCTCGGCGCAGCAACAGGCTGCTATGGGGCTCTCCTCCTTGGCGCAGAGCAAGCGTGTTGCAAAGGCCAACGAGAATGCTGCCGTTGCCGCCAAGGTACTCATTGAAAAGCCGAGCGATCTCGCCGCGATCGTTCTTGCCAAGGTCGCTGCTGAGAACGCCATTCGCGTCGCGACCGGGCGCATCGTCGTCGATCCGCAGGCCACGGCCAAGGCACAGGCGAATGCGGAGCAGGCGGCAAAGGGCGGCGTTCCGCCGTGGAAGATCGCGGTCGGGGTGGGCGTCGGCGCGGTTGTCGTTGGCGGGATCGTCGGTATCGTCATGCTTTTCAGGAAGCGCCGGTAGATGATCTACGTCACCCAGACCTACACCTACTGTAGCAAGTGCTGTGGCAACACCGTGCACGACGCTATCGGGTGCGTCGTCTGTCGTAACAAGGCGCAACTTATCAACGTCAAGTCCGCGAAGAACATCTTCGCCAAAGGAAAGACAAAATGATCAAGGGATACCTCGTCGGAATCGATTCGGTGGTCGGAGCGCGGCGCAGCGTGGCGCGTATCGGCGAGGCCATTGGCGCCGCCGAGACCGCGGTCTCGAAGTCACCCTCGTCGACGACCACCTTCCTGCGCGATATCGGCGCTTCGGAGTATGACGTGCGTGACGGCGTCGGGACCGTTGGCGGTGCCGTCATTGGCTACCTCATCGTCCGCAAGAGCCATCCGGTGCTCGGCGTCATCGGCGGCGCGTCGCTCGGGCGCAACGTCCCTGCGCTCCTCGATCCCTCGACGCGCAAGGTGGCGCTGCGTAACCTCGCGACGACCGGCTCTGGCGTCGCGGGCTCGCTCGTTTTCAAGAGCCACCCGATCATCGGCTTCGTCATCGGCTCGATCGCTGGCGGTGCCGCGGCCTACTTCGGGGGGCTGCGGTAGCCTGGGCGATGCCCTCCAAGGAGACCATCGAACGGCTTGCGGAGATCCAGCATCAGCAGTGGCAATATTGGGCGAGCTGGATCCTCGATAACCAAGACGTCTCCGAGGACTTGCGGTGGAGAGAACTCCTCCGCACCGACTACCGTGACCTCTCCGAGAGGGACAAGAACGCGGACAGAGAATGGGCGAAGCGCTGCTACGCAGCCATGCAGGGCAAGAAAGTTGAACCACCGCCTGTATGGGCGGCACCGAAGGAGATGGAGATGAACTGGAATCTCGTGGAAAGTGACATCCTCGGCGCGCTCGATCTTTTTCCGAAGTGGACGAAGGACGCGCCGTCGAAGGATGCGCCGTTGGTGGAACTTACGCCTGCGCAACTCAGCGCACTCGATCGCAAGCTTACTCCCGAGGAGCAGGCTAAGGTCGACAAGTGGCAGGGCGATCAGGCCGCAGCCGAGTTGCGCGACGAGGAGGCCAAGGGCGGACCGAAGGCAATCATGACGGTGACGCCTTCGGGTGCGACCGTTACACGGGCGCCCGGCATGTCCTTGAATCCTTTTGCGCGTGTCGCTAAGGAACTGCGCCAACCTGCGTTGACCCCCAGCGGGCCGGCAATGACACTTGCTATCTCGGGGCTTGTCGGCAGCGTGCTGGGAGGTGTCGCCGGGGCGCTTCTGTGGAAGAATCACCGGATCCTCGGCTTCTTTCTCAGCTCGGCGTTCATTGGCGCGCCGCTCGGCTACGGCACCGGCAGGGTGATCGCGATGCAGCAGGCCAAGAAAGGCTGACACATGGACTGGAACCTCGTTGGTAGCGACATCCTCGGCGCGGAAGTGGTTGTGACGGAAGCTGCGCCAGCGACTCCAATCTGGAAGTATGCTGCGGTGGCTCTGGGTTTGGTCGCCACAGTGTATCTCGGTCTTCGTGTGACAGGTGGTTTGATGGATCTCAGGCCACAACAGGAAAAGGGCGAGTCTTACGATAACTACATGTCTAGGTATTCTAGTTGGGTAGCTAGAAAGAATGCGGCCTCGGACAAGAAGATTTACGGTTTGCATCGTTATGACGCTAGTGGGGCTAGACGCTGAGAGACGGCACTGGCATGGTGATCGCGATGCAGCAGGTCAAGAAAGGCTGACACATGGACTGGAACATCGTAGGCAGCGACATCCTTGGCGCGATGTCGAGTGAAGAGTACGGTCCTCCCGCTCCGAGCAGCTTCACGCCTGGTCCTGTCGAGGGAGGTGTCGTTCACACCGATAAGGCGACGGTGCGCTACGTCCAGCAGGCGCTTCATGCCTTCGCGGCCGTGAAGAAGGATCCGCGGCTCGATTCCTACAAGGACGGCTACAAGGACGATGGCGATCTCGGTCCGCGCACGCGAGGGGCGATCAAGATCTTCAACAGCCTCTACCGCGGATCCCCCGGCGACGGTGAGAACATCACCGATGGTTTCCTCGCCGCGGTGAAGAATGGCGTCGAGACCTTCGGGGTGAAGCTCGAGGCGGGGGGCGCGGCGAAGAGTGCTTCCTCGGGCTCGCCCTCGAGCCCCCCAACGAAGGTGCCCTCCATCACGGAGAGTGGCACACCTCCGGGCATCTCTCCGTGGAAGATCGCCCTTGGCGCATCCCTCGGCGTCGCCGCCGCGGCGCTGGTTGTCGTCGGCGTGTCGCTCATTCGGAGGAACAAGTGACCTACCTTCTCGGCTGCGACATCCTCGGCGCGGAGAGCGAATGGTCCGTATTCGCCTCCGCCGCGCCGTGGGATCTCGCCGTCGTGACGCGGGCCTTCGACGCAACGCCGAAGAAGACCTACGGCGCGATCGTCAAGCTAGCCCCGATTGCCGCGTACATCGTCTCCAAGACTCCTGACGTTGCGGGCACCTCCGGGCCGAAGAAGGTGGTCGACAACCTCACTCGCGCCGTTCTCCTGGCAGCGGGGAAGTCCGTTACGGCCAAGGCGAGCGAGAGCGACTGGACCTTCTTCCGCACGTGGTTCCTGCAGGCGTTCATCGAGTTCAACGCGGGGACCGAATCGGCGCAGTACCTCGCCGAGCGGCAATCATTCTGGCGCGAGGTCACCGAGCAGTGGGAAGAGGTGAAGACGCAGCTCGCCGACGTGGCCAGTGGTGCCGTCTCCTCGACGCTGGGCGCCGCGGCCAAGGCGGTGCCGTGGTGGGTCTGGGTCGTCGGGGGGGTGATCGTGATCGGTGTCGTGGGCATTCCCGTCGTCGCGCCGATCGTTGCGTCCTACGTCAGCAGGAAGACGATCGTCGTCCACAGGAGCACTTGATGCGCAAGGCACTCCCAATCGCGCTCGTCGGCGGTGGCGTCGCTGCACTCGGTGCGCTCGGTGCAGGCATCGCGCTCGCGTTCAAGAGCAATGCGACAGCGCGTGGCGTCGAGAACGCTGTTGCGACGGGCGGCGCCTTCAAGGCACACCTCACCGGCTACTGGCCCTTCGTCAAGGGGCTGTCGGCGAAAGAGCGCAAGATGGAGGGAGGCGTCAATGACCGCTTTGGCAAGCCACTTCACACGCTCGAGATGCACCAACAGGATCCGTCCACGCACCCCTACGTCTCGGTTGCGGGGGATTACACGATCTTCCCCTACGGGCAGAGGCTCATCATCTCGGTCTGGCCCGATCTCGTCTTCCGTGTTGTCGACACCGGCGGGCACTTCTTCGGCTCGAAAAAACGGTATCGCGTGATGGGCGAGGAGCCGCTCGACATTTGTGTTGACAGCTCGTCGACGACGGTGCCGAAGAAGAACGTGACCGCGACCATCGTCCTCGGCGACCACTTCGCCAAGAAGGGTCTGAAGGAAGTCGCCACGGGCAAGTTCCAGGGGCAGACCGTCTCTGGCAACTACCTCCTCGGCTGCGACATCCTCGGCGCCGACGAGACCGTCGGCGCCTCCCTGCGCACCATCTACCACGACATCGTCGATCCCCTCGACTGCCTGTGAGCCTTCGGTGACGCGCATCTACCTCGACGGTCCTCCGGTGGTTGGCTTCTACTCCTTCTTCGAGGAGGATTACGGAGACCCACGTACGCAGGCGCCCTACGCGCGTGTGACGCCGTCGAGGATCGGTGCAACGCCTCTTCCTTTCGCTTGTCCGCAGTGCAAGTGTGCGATTGACTTCAGCGACGCACAGCGACGCGAGAGCTTTCACGACACGCGGGTTGATCACGCTCGTCGAAGATGTCGTAATAACCATTGGTGCCCCGCGTGTGGCCTGCGCTTTAAGCTGAACGAAGGTCCGCGTAAGTCGGGGGTCGTCGTACTCGGTGCTGATGGTACGGCGGCCTCTGTCGTCGAGTACGTGACGCAGGGCAACGGTGGTTTTCTCAGTGTCCGCCGGTGCGTGCAGCGACCGCTCGGCCTTCTTTCGCAGACTTACCTTCTCGGTTGTGACATCCTCGGCGCTGCGTGAGAACCTCCCGCATCACAGCAGAGGCACTCCTCCAAGCGCTCGTCGACGCTTGTGGCAACGTGACCCGCGCGGGGTTCGCGCTCGGGATCTCGAAGACGCACACGATGCGCCTCGCCGCTCGCTACGAGCTGCGTGAGGAAGCTGCGCAGATGCGCGCTGACGTCGGCAGGAAAGCGACGGGCCGCCCGCGAGGCTAGGGCGTCAGCGTCTTCAGAGCGCTCTTCCCTAGCATCCGTAACCATGCTGACAGCGAGAGTCCGACAGCCCCTGCTGTTTTGCGAAACGCGCTGTGCTCCGTCTGCGTGAGTCTTACACGCACTTCTAAGTTTCGACGTTCGATCTTGGTCGTGTTGGGATTGGTGGCCTGGAGCGTCATGCGAAAGACCGTACCCTGTCTATCCACTGACAGTCAACATAGGTCGGACGTTTGTAGGCAAGTAGTTGAAATGGTTACCGTTTGTTCTTGACCGCTTGCTCGGTCTGTTCGATAGTCCAATGCACGCATGAGCGACAAGGACGACAAGGACGGCAAGAAAACCGAACCGAAAGAGAAGACTCTCGTCGAGCCAGTCCCGCAAGACGCCAAGTTCTTCGGGTGGCTCGACGGTCTCTTCAACGGTTCACCCGCGCAGTATCCTGACCGACTTCAGCTTCGCGTCGTCATCATCAAAGGCAAGCTCCGGCAGTACGGGATGGAGATCGCGAATTATCCATTCGCGCCTCAGACGGCAAGTCCTGAAGCGCTGAAGAAGATGCCCGGCCGGTCGAAGCCGTCCAAGGAAGAACTCGTCAAGCTCTCGAACGAGATGCTTTGCCGGATGCAGGACGACTGCAACGCTGCAAACCAGCGCACGACCTACGGCGTCTTCGCGTGGAACTTCCTGTCGTCGGATAGCCCCTACGATGGCGTCTTGATGACGCGGATGCCTGCGTCGACGCGATCGAGTCCGTCACACGGTGAGGCCGAGTCCTCGGACGACGATGAAGACGCTTCGATGGAGAAGCGCTTCAGTACGCAGATACTTCGGCATCAAGAGAAGATGTTCGATCTCTACGCCGAGGCGACGGCGGGGCTCATGGATCGCTACGCGCACGACAAAGATCGTGATCACAGCGAGATCGAGTCCTTGCGGCAAAAACTTCAGGAGAAGGACGATCAGCTTCAGCGGGCGCTCTCGCTTGAAAGCGAGCGTGACACCGCGCGCAAGTGGAGCGAACTCAAGGTCACAAAGGTCGGGCAGTTCGCCGACGTTGCCATGAACCTCATGCCGCCCATCGTGGCGCAGCTCACCGGCAACAAAGGCGGTGGTGGCGGCGGGCTCGCGCCAACGATCGAGACCAACGAACTCAAGCGCTATTTCCTTTCCAAAGAGGAAGGTGGGCGTCTCACCGAGGAGCAGAGTCAGCGTATCTTCGGTCTCTACGAGGGCGGCATCCCCAAGGTCAAGGGTGTTCTCTCTGTCGAGCAGTCACAGATCCTCTATCAGGTCGCCCACTGCACGATCTCGGCTGACGAACTCGACAAGATCCTGCCCGACGGCCCTCTTGGCGTTTCGATCGCGCAGCTCACCGAGTTGCAGAAGATCCTCACAATGGACCAGATCGCGCCGCTGATGATGCTCATCCATGCGCGCGTGCAGCGTCAGGAAAACCCACCAAAGGATGAATGAGATGCCGAGACTGACTCCCCTCAAGGCGCGAGATCTCGTGGATGGTCTCGAGCAGAAGAAGGCCCCCGTCGGAGATATCGTGCTGGCCGCCAACACGATTGCGCTGGAGACGCCCGAGTGGGTGCTTTCGTTACACCGGCGCATCTCTCGGCTCGAGCAGCAGGCACGCGGTGACGCTCCCGCCGCGCCCGTCGAGAGCCCGAGCGAGGCTCTTCCGAGCAATCGCCCTGTGCCTGTACGTGGCGGCGTGCAGAGCAGCGCCCCCGCGCTCGAGGGCGGCGATCTCCTCACGCCCGAGCAGGCGGCGCTGGCCGCGCAGATGGAGGCGGAGACCGAAGGTGAAACACCTGTGTTGCCGGTCGCCCCGCGCGTGAAGGGACGCGACGCGAACGGGCGCCTCGTCTGGGATGCGGCGTCGGCGCCGAACGGGCAGTAAGTTCGTGGCACGTCCGCTCCTGGCGCTCGTCGCCATTCTCAAGAACGAGGCGAAGTCCGTCCGTGCGCTTCTTGAGTCGGTGCGCGGTGTCGCCGATCACGTGGTCATCCTCGACACGGGAAGCACCGACGGCACGCAGGCGCTTGCGCGGGATGTTCTTGATGTCCCCGTGGAGATCGTCGAGGAGCCCTTCATCCCCTACCGCGACACCGGCATCATCAACTTCGCGGCGACGCGCAACCGCGCTCTCGATCTCGAGGGCGGCAGGGACGTCTTCACGCTCTTCCTCTCAGGAGACGAGGTGCTCCACGGCTGCGCCGCGCTGCGTACCTTCCTCGAAGAGCATCGTGAGAGCACCGAAGACGCCTTCGTCGTCGAGATGCGAAGTGGTCACGCCTCATGGCTCTTCCCGCGGGTGCTGCGCACGGACGGTGGACGGCGCTACCAGCGCCCCATCCACGAGGTGCCCGTCGGCAAGAACGGTGAGCAGGGGGGTTTCATCGTCCTCGGCGTTCACGTCGTCCACGACAACTCCGACAAGCAGCGGCTCTTCACGCGCATGCGTGAGGTGGATCTCCCTCTCCTCACGCGCATCGCCGAAGATCCCTCGACGCCCGCGGTCGAGCGCGCGTGGGCCACACATTTTATAGCCCAGACGCATGAGAACCTCGTCTCCGAGAGCCCGTCGAAGAAGCTCCTCCATCAGTTCTCGGCGCTCGCTTACTACCAGCAGCGTATCGACATGAGCGGTGACAAAGACGACGTGAACTACGCACGCTTCCGGCGCTTGAACGTCGCCGAGATGGCGGGCATCTACACGAGCGAGGAGATGGTCGAGCGGCTCGAGGATCTGGTCAAGGAGGAGCCTCGTCGGCCGGAGGTCTGGTACATGCTGGCTGCCCACGCCGCGCGCATGGATCCCCGCCGCGGCGCCTTCCTCGCCGTGCGGGCGGTCGAGATCGCGCAAGCCGTGCGTAAGGCGCCGCTGCACCTCCCCACCGACGGCCGCTGCGAGTGGCTCTCCCTTCGCATCGCCGCCGAATGCGCCAAGGCGCTCGGCTACACCTCGCGAGCGCGCAAGCTCGCCGAGCAAGGCATCCTCGCGGGTGGTCCGCGGGAGATGTTCGAGAACTGCCTGTAGGAGTTCACCATGTCCAACGTTGAGCACGCCGTCGAGGAAACGTTGAAGGTAGCGAAGGGGATCGCGATGAAGATCCTCTGCAATGGCAATGAGAGAGATGTGCTCATCGAGGACATCTTCAAGGTCTACAACCTCATCGTCGACGAGCGCAGACAACAGTACAAGAACGAGCAGGTAGAGAAGATCGTGGAGTATAGTCTGCCTCTTCTTGCGAGCGCATTTGTGAGACCACAAACGCACTGATCATGAGTCGCTTCACCATCGGAATCGTCGGCCGCGACACCGCGCTCCACGCGGTGTGCTTCGAGGACGTAGCGAAGGCACTGGCCGGTGCCCTGCGCGTCCTCGACCACGAGGTGACGGGCTTCGAGAATCCCGGTCGTCTCATCATGTTCGGAGCGAACAACGTCCACGACCCCGACGGCAAGATCCCGAAGGATGCCATCATCTTCAACTCCGAGCAGATCGCTGCGCAGAACGGCGTATCAGAGCAGATGAGCAACTACGAGCAGTACAAGAAGATGGTCGTCTGGGACTACTCCGAGGCGAACATCGCGAAGATGCGCGCCTTCGGCCTCGAGCGGACGGTGCACTGTCCGATCGGCTACGTACCGTCGATGTCCTGCATCGAGCCCGCGGAAGAGGACATTGACGTCCTCTGGTACGGGAGTGTGAACGACAGGCGCAGGGAGATCCTCGACGCGCTCGACAACTCCGGGCTCAAGGTCAAGCGCCTCTTCGGCGTCTACGGGGCAGAGAGGGACAAGGTGATCGCGAGGGCCAAGGTGGTCCTCAACCTCCACTTCTACGAGCACGCCGTCTTCGAGATCTTTCGCTGCAGCCATCTCTTCGCGAACAGCAAGTGTGTTGTCACTGAGGGCGGTGGTTGTGATGAGACGCTCGAGAGCTTCGCCCGGCTGGCTACCTACTACGTCCCGCGAGATGAAATCGTGAACGCTTGCAAGAGGCTTGTCGTGAACTCCGACTTGCGCCGCTTCACAGCGCGGCGGGGGCGCTTGCTGTTCGAGCAGATCGACTTTGTCAAGAGCGTCAAGAAAGCCTTGGAGGCGTCGTGATACCTGCTCGTACAGCCCTCACGTTAGATCGCGCGCTTCAGCCACGTCCCCCGCTCGAGCCCTCGGTCGTTCCCGAGGAGGAGCAGGAAGCGTATGACTACCTCGACGCCGTTATCGAGTCGAGCCTATTCAAGGACTTCTCCGGCGAGATGTTTGACGTTCGCATCCCGCCTGAGCACTTCAGCCCGCAGGTCGTGGCCGCGATCAAGGCGCGCTACGAGGAAGGTGGCTGGACGGTCGGCGTGTTCCTGCACAACGACGCGGCCGGCGATCTGATGATGTGTCAGATCATCTTCGTGCCCGAGCAGAGCGATGCTAAGGTTGTCGTCGAGCAGGGTAACGTGAGGGTTGCTGTCGGCCCGACTGTGGTGGTTCCTCTGCCGCCAAAGTACGTCCGTAATCCGAGCGAGAAGCCGCGCGTGCTGCTCGTCTCGGACGTTCCGAACTGGGCCTTCGACGTCAACATGCACGACCTCGCCGAGTACCTCGCGGGGAGTTTTGACTTTGAGCACTTCTACACGGAGACGTGGTTCTGTGGCAAGCGCCCGGACTGGTCGGCTTTCGACGTCATCTACGAGTGCTACCACCGCAACCCGCCGATGGGGATCCCAATGGATCGGGCGGCGGGAGCGCTGCGCAGCGAGTTCTTCAAGCCCGAGAAGCAGGGGCCGCCTGACGACGAGGACGTGCTGAGCGTGAATCGCTACCGCGTCTTTCAGGTGGCCTGCAAGAAAAACTACGACGAGCTGGTGAACCGTTGTCCGAACGTCATGTACCTCACCAACCCAGTGAACACTAAGCGCTTCCTGCAGGTGCTCAAGAAGGACGTCCTCGTCTGCTCGTGGAACGGCAACGCGGCGCACCTCTCGATGGACGGGCGCTTCATCAAGCACTTCTACGACATCGTCGTGCCCGCTTGCGAGCTTGCCGGTGTCCCGCTCGTCGCCGCGGAGTACAGCCTGAAGAAGGGGCCGATGCGTAGGCGGATGCCGGCCGAGATGCCCGAGTTCTACCACCAAGCGAACGTCGCCCTCTGCGCGAGCGAATACGAAGCGGCATCCAATTCCTGTATGGAAGCAATGGCCTCGGGCCTTGCCCTCATCGCAACCGACGTCGGAAACCACCGGGAGCTTCAGCAGGCGCAAATCGCGCACCAGGGTGACACTGGCATCATCCTCGTCGAGAGGAGCGTCCCTGCCTTCGTGAACGCCATCAAGTCGCTTACGCCTGAGCGGGCCTTCGCGATGGGCGAGATCAACCGCAGGGAGATTGAGACGCGGTGGAGCTGGTCTGTCTGGAAGGACGCCTACCACGGCTTTCTCTTGAAGGCTCTCGAGCCCGTGTCGTGAGCACCCGTCCGAACTTCATCTACTGGAACGCGACTGATCCCGCGGGCTTTCTCGCCGACGACTGGGAGAACCCATCGCGCATCTGGGCCGGGCTGAAGGTGCGCGAGGCCATCGCGGGCGGCGCCTGCTCGCTCGTCGAGGTCGGCCCCGGCCCCGGCATCGACTACGAGCGGCAGTTCCGCGCGCTCGTCAAGGATGGCAAGCTTTACTACACGGGCTTCGAGGGCTCCTCGAACTTCTGCCAGAACCTCGCGGACAAGTTCCCTGAGTCTGTGTGGAGAAACCTGCAGATCCTCGATCTGCCCCCTGGCGGCTTTGATGTCGTCTACGAGAAAGCGGTCCTCGAGCACCAGCCGTGTCTCGAGCCCTGCTTCTCGACACTCCTCGCCGCCGCTCGCCGACACGTCGTCATCATCTGGTACAGGCCGCCGCACGACGCGCCCTTTGTACACGCCATCGGTCCTGATGGATGCCATTATTGCACCTTCAACTTGAGTGATGTGCTCGCGCTTGTCGAACGTGCGGGCTGGAAGGTGATCGAGCAGAAGCACTTCGAGAACCCCGTCAACGAAGGCTGGGTTCTTGGGAGACGTAGCTAGTGCCGAAGCGCATCGGGAGCGTCGTCTACATGGAGAAGCTCTCCCTCGCGGAGCGCTCCGCCATCCCCGACGGTTTTCAGCAGCACTGGTATCGTCACGCGGCGCAGTTTGTGCGCGGCAAGACGGTGCTCGACGTGGGCTCGGGCTCGGGCTGCGGTCTACCTGTTCTCACCGCGGCGGGGGCGAGCGTGGTGAGGGGCATTGACCCTCTTCCGTGCGGGACGCCTGTCTACCCGCGACCTTTTGGTGGCGTCGCTGCCGGTACGGTCGACCTTGAGTCGACGGCAGGCTATGACTTCGTTCTTGCCGTCGACGTCCTCGAGCACGTCGACGATGACGTGGGCTTCTTCAACCACCTCATGCGCGTCGCCCGGGTCGGCGTCTTCTTCTCGACGCCCAACTGGAACTACAGTCACGCGACGAATGAACATCATGTGCAGGAATTTTCCCCAGAGGAGCTTGCGGCATTCCTCGACGCGCATGCAGCCGGCAAACGCTACGAGACCTGGACGTCCGACGGGCGCTGTGTGATCACCAAGGCCGCCCTCAGCGACGCGAAGGAGAACTTCGGGGTGCTCGTGTGGAAGTAATGCGGGAAGTAGTTGAGCAGGTCCGGGTCGCGTTTCGCTACGAGTGGGATACCTGGCCGCGCGGCGAGGGAAGCTTTGATTCGATCCTTGCCGAGAGGAGAGAGTTTCGTGTTGGGGACCGTCTTGTGCGCGAGAGGATCTATCCGGTTCACCTCGCGTTCGTGCGCGCGGGCGACCGCGTGCTTCCCATCGTCCCCGGCGACATCAACAACCTCAAGCCCCCGTCGCAGAAGGTGCTCGACCAGTACGTGTGGGATCTCGAGGTGCTCGCGGCGGACGGCGTGACGAGCATCGTTTGGGAGCACGGGATGAACTGCTACCCGGTGGTCGCCGCGCATCTCAAGCGTCTCTTCCGTCTCGCCATCCTCACCTTCGGGGACGACTGCCCCGGCTCGAGCGAGATCAAGACCTTCCCCATCGCCAAGCACTTCGATGCGCTCATCTACAATATGTTCATCTGGAACGGAGCGACGGGAGAGAGGGCTAAGGACAAGTATCAGGCTCTCGGCATCCCTTACTGCGTTTTCGCTCCCAACACGGAGACGGCAGGGCTCGAGAATTTCATCCGCGACTCGGCCTTCGACGTAGAGGACAAGCTCGCCGCGCTCGAGGAGGGTCGCGCCGAGTCGACGCTCGTTTTTGTTGGCGCGGGCTTCGGCGAGTCGCGCATGATGATCGTGCGGGGACTCTTGAACGAGCGCGAGAATCTCGCCGCCGAGGGCGTCACCTTGAAGCTCCTCGGCAGCGGCATGCCTGGCGGTCTGGCGTCGCCTTTCCAGCCGCCGCACCCTCGGGGTCTCGGTTACCCCATCGGCGCGCTCTACGAGGACGCGGCTTGGGGCTGGAACACGCCGATTAGCTCTATCTTCAATTGCCGTCTCATCGATCTCATCCGCATGGGCGTTCTGCAATTCATTTGCGACCGCTATGGCGAGCTTCGTGAGCAGGGCTTCCTTCCCGAGGTGCACTACGCGGCCTACGATGGGACACCGAGCGGACTCATCGCGCGAGTGCTCGCTGCCAAGATCGACCCCAAGGGCTCGGCGCAGATCGCTCGCGCTGCGCTCGTCAGGCTCAAAGTGTTCAAGGAGGAGACGAAGCAGGAGCGCATCTTCGATGGCATCTACGAGGCACATGCCAAGCAACTCGAGCGTGGCAGATGAGTGAGGCGGACGATCTCGAGCGGCAGATCCTCGAAGTGATCGATGGTTGTACCGCTTCCGACACGATCATGGTGCTCGCCAACGTGCTCTGTACCGTCGCGCTTGCTACGGGCAACGACGAGGATCTCATCGAGGGCATCGAGCACATCCTCAGCGTGAAAAGGACCAAGGAAGTGCAGAAGCTAGGGTTGTTGTCGTGAAATTGCATTTAGGCTGCGGAAAACGCTTCATACCCGGCTTCTACCACATCGACGCCGTACCCTTCGAGCACGTCCACCTCGTTCACGCGGTCGACGACTTGTCGATGGTGGAGAGCGAGTCCGTCGACCTTGCTTACGCCTGTCATGTACTCGAGCATTTTTCTCGTAAGGCGACTTTGCGGGTGCTTAACGAGTGGCGGCGCATGCTTCGTCAGGGTGGGGTGCTGCGCCTCGCCGTCCCCGACTTCGCGGCGCTCGCCAAGCTCTACATCGAGACAGGCGATCTCGGAAAGGTGATCGGTCCGCTTTTCGGAAGAGGAGATTATCTCTACAACTGCCATTTCACAGTTTTTGACTTCGTGACGCTCAAGCAGGCCCTCGAACAGGTTGGCTTTCGCGACGTCCGTCGCTACGATTGGCGCACGACCGAGCACGCAGACGTTGACGACTACTCGCGGAGCTACTATCCGCACATGGACTTCAACGGACTTCTCCTTTCCCTCAACGTCGAGGCGACCAAGTGAGCAACCAGGAAAAGATCGGGTTTCTCGAAGGGCGGCAATGGGTTGTTCACCGCGGGCTCAACTGGTGGATCCATCCGCACCAGTTCATCGACGCCACCATGCTCTCGTATGGCGCCTGGGAGCCGCCCACGACGCGCGTCTACGAGGGGCTGCTTGGCCCCGATATGGTCGTGCTCGATCTCGGCGCCAACACGGGATACTTCTCGATCCTCGGTGCGCGGCTCGTCGGTCCCAAGGGGCGCGTAATTGCCGTCGAGGCAATGGCCGAGCCACTCGAGGTTCTGAAGAGTCAGGTGACGGCCAACCACTTCGCCAACGTGAAGATCATCCAGGCGGCCGTTGACGCGGTGGATCACGCCGCCGAGGACTTTTTTACCAACTACTCGTGGACCGTGCCCGGCGTCCTCGGCGCCACGATCTTTTCGCAGCACGGGGGAGTCGTCCCCTTCAAGACGGTTGATACCATTGTCAAGGAGGAGGGTCTCGAGCGGCTCGACTTCGTGAAGATCGATCTCGACGGCTACGACTTCCGGGCGCTCCGTGGTGCGCAGGAGTCGCTCATGCGCTTCCGGCCGAAGCTCCTCGTCGAGGTGGGCGACTACACCATGCGCGACGTCGAGAAGTACGGGGAAGGCTACCGCTACGGCGACGAGACGAGGCGCATGCTCGCCTTCCTCAAGGACTGCGGCTACCGGCTTCTCCGCGAGGAGAGCATGCAACCCATCACGGACATTGAGGCGCTCCTCAAGGAGTACGATCTGTCCATCCGGTCGATAAACGTCGTGGCTGTGCCATGAGTGTACCTTCGCATCTTGGGTTCGTGCTTGGTCGCCGCTGCACGGCACGATGTGGGATCTGCTACGTTCACAACGAGCTTATGATCTCGCGTGGAGCGAGTCGGGCTGATAGCTTGCCCCTTTTCGGCTCGGACAAGATGCCGACGGGCGAGATGGATCCCGAGCGATATTCGCAGATCCTCGCTGCCTATCCGAGCGTGCGGACTGTTGACGTGGCATCTATTGGGGAAACCTTCGACTACCCATTCTTCGATGACGTGTTCTACCGCACGGTGGCGCTTGCACCGAGGATACAGTCAATTGGTGTTACCTCGAACGGGAGCAAGCTCGACCTTCACCAGTGCGTCCTCACCTATCCGGGTTTTCTGACTGTCTCGTGTGATTCGCCTGATCCTAAGCAATGTGATGAGTTGCGTCCGAACACCGACGGCGAGAGGGTGTGGCGAAATCTCGCTTTCATTGCAACGACTGCGACACGACATCCGGGGCGGGCTGTTGCGCTCAACATGATCATCTCACGAAAGAACTTTAACAAGATTGGAGAGATGGCCGACAAGCTTTCATCGTTTGGCATTCGTTATCTGACGTGCCTTCGTGCCATTCACCTCTCGTCGCAATCCTTTGCCGGCGACATCACGGCCGATGAGATGCGATGGGACGAACCCGAAGTGCGCGAGATCATCCTCGCGGCGCGCAGGCGACACCCCGAGATGGTAATCGCCGATCACTTCACCTATTTCGACGGCGGGCTCACGACCGCCCCGGAAGGGTCGGGGCATTGCCTCTGGCCGGAAACGGGTCTGCTCGTCGATGCGGACGGACACGGACGACCTTGTTGCCGTATTCAAGGCCCCGATCTCGGCGACATGCTGACTGACAACCCCTGGGAGCACGAGGTGATGGTGCGCCTTCGCAAGCAGGTTGTTACCAAGTGCTTTGATACCGAATTTGCAGCCTGCATCGCTTGCACCTCCCGTCATGGCGCCGGGACGGCACACCTGCACTGAGATGTGGGGCTTCGTAGGCAGCTTGATCCGAGAAAGGAAGGGTAGTCGATGTTGAAAGCGCTGTTCAATAAGATCAAGCAGATGGTCGCCGCGATCCGGGGCGCATTGTTGTGGAGGATACAGGCACCGAGCACTGAGATCAAGGGTGCACCGCAGATCAAGCAGGTGCCGTGTACGGTATTTCGAGACTGGCAGATCAACTTCGGACCGATCACTGGTAAGAAGGGGGACATCAAGTGGGCTGTCATCGAACCCCTAGTGTTATTCCGAGGTGAGAAGCTGCTCGCAATAGATCACGCTCTTGGCGCGGATGGGTGTGTGCACTACGAGTCGTCGCCTAACGACGGAAAACGTACTCGCGTCCTTGCCTGTATGGTGGGCACCAAGTTGCAGTTTCCGTTATTGCCAGAAAACGACAAAATCTTTGGAAGCGGTGGTATGCTCACCTCCGTGTATGTATCTACATTAGCGGACGGTGTTAAATACACTACTTGCCAGATGGGCTTGAGTATAGCCTATCTTGTCGCCTTCGACGAGGACTGCGTGTGGGAGGCGGCTCTTTATGGTAGAGCGATCGAGTAGCAGGTGCGGCGCACGCTGCCTCCGCAGGGTGCTCCCGAGCTTGGGGACCGCTGATGTGGCGCGTGCTTTGCGGATGTTACATCCACGGTCCATTCGATCACGAGAAGCAGGCTCGAGCGCAACTCGAGCACGTGTGTCGTGGTCACTGCGGACATCACGGGTTGCCGATCGAGTTTCAGCGATTAGTCGACGACAGATGGGTCGTTGTGGAGAGCCACTGACGATGTGTGGGATCGTCGGCACCATCACCCCTTGCACTGGAGAGCGTCTCGCGCACCGCGGTCCGCAGGGCGTTCCCAAGTTCGGAGACCATTGAAATGATTTCGAGACTGTCTATCATCAAGCTGCTTAACGACGTCACCGTGTGGACGAGCCGCGCACTGTCGCAGTTGAGTGACGTCGTTTGGCGCAGTCGGAAGGCGCGGCCCTGGCAGGTTGATTTTGAGATTAAGGGTAAGAAAGGCGAGGTTCGGATTGGGTGTGCGTCTCCCGGCTACGTTTTTCGCGGGGAGAGTTTAATTGCCACTGATTTCCCTGACGTGGAGTCGACCTCTAAAGATGATCGACAAGGGCTGCGCACGAAAGTTTTGGCGCTGATTGTAGGTTCTCGTGTTCATTTCCCGAGTCAATCATTGCTCGGTGAGAATGGTGGGTTGTTTAACTGCGGCACTACTACAGTGTTTTTGGGTAGGTTGAGCAACTTCACGTTCAAGCCATTTTGGTTGGATAACCCGAACGACAAGATTTACTTTCTTGTCTACTTCAATGAGGATGCGGTCTGGACCGGGAGTATCTTCGGATCGGCTATCCACTAAGATGTGTGGCTTCGTCGGTAGCATCATCCCCCACACGAGCAGCGTCCTTCACCATCGCGGGCCGGACGGCTCGGGGCAGCTTGCGACGAGCCTTTCGTGGGCGAGCGTCAGTTTGGAGATGACGCGGCTCAAGATTGTGGATCAACGCTCGATAGTCGTTCCCTTCACGTTCCCCTACCTCGGTATCGTCTTCGCCTACAACGGCGAGGTCTACAACTGGCGCGCTCTCCGCGAGGAACTCTCCGACGGCACGCCGTGGATGACGGAGTGCGACGCCGAGGTAGTGGCGAGGGCATGGCGACGATGGGGACCGGCGGCGCTCGACCGCTTCAACGGCATGTGGGGTATGTGCTTGGTAGATGAGCGCGAGGGCGTGGTCTTTCTCGCTCGCGATCGTGCCGGTGAGAAGCCGCTCTACTACGCACCGCTCGGCCAGGGGATCTGCTTCGCGTCCGAGGTGAAGGCGCTACCGATCCGCTTCGAGGAGACTCCCTGCGCGGAACTCGAAACGCTCGAGTTCGATTGCCTCGAGACGACGCCCTTCAAGGACGTCCGCCGCCTCGGCCCCGGCGAGTACCTCTTTCTCGACTCACCAAAGAGCATCGCGAGGCCGCAGCCGAAGACGTGGTGGACGCTCTCGTCCGAGGTCGACGAGAGCATGTCGTGGGCGCGAGCAGTCGACGAGACCGAGGCGCTCGTGGTCGACGCGATCCGTTTGCGTGCGGCGGCCGAGGTTCCGGTCGCTATTTCGCTCTCTGGCGGCCTTGACTCGGCCATTGTGCAGGCGGTGGCGAAGAGCGAGCGCCTCTACTGCGTCACGTTCCCCGAGGCGGACAACCTGACGGTGGCCCGCCTGGCGTCCTGCGGTCGCGAAGTTAAGGCGGTCTTCTTC
>ERZ1292629.70-Hain-H43-01um-R1-70-length-101797-cov-6_pt1 | contig 43151 bp, 52 predicted proteins | sample MGYA00564399_ERZ1292629 | MGnify/ENA primary metagenome ERZ1292629 (study PRJEB36523, sample SAMEA6512636) | groundwater metagenome | collected 2019-01-08 | study: AquaDiva: Metagenomics assemblies of 32 groundwater samples
AAACTAGAGGGAAATCCTGATAATACAAGAAAAAGAATTGAAAACGCAATTAAAGTTTTGTCTAGTGGAGTCCCTGCCTCAAATCCAGAATGTGTATTTTGTAAATATATTGACTTAGTAAAAGTTGTTAGTAGTAATTAGGGGTTACCATTTTTCTTCTTACATTTGATACTTTTAGGTATTAATAATAATTGATTTCAAGGCTAAACGAGAGTATAATTTAATTCTTCAATGATAAATAAGTTACGTTTAGATATAAAGAAATCTGCGAATAAAAAAAGAGCTGTTAATCTGCAAAGATATTTTAAAACAGGAGAAGGCGAATATGGCTTTGGCGATGTTTTTATTGGTTTAACAGTTCCAAAATCAAGAGAAATTGCCATTAAATATAAAGATTTAGATTTTTTGGATATAACAACTCTTTTAAAATCACAAATTCATGAAGAAAGACTTATTGCCCTTTTAATTTTAGTTCATCAGTTTCAAACACAAGAAATGTTACAGCGAAGAATTTATGAATTTTATTTAAAAAATACAAAATATATTAATAATTGGGATTTAGTAGATTTGTCATCCCCAAAAATTGTTGGGGCATATTTAATTGATAAACCAAAAGATATTTTGCTAAAGCTTTCAAAATCCAAAAATATGTGGGAGAGAAGAATTGCAATACTTGCTACTTTTAACTTTATTAACAATAAAAAATTCGACGATGCAATAATAATTGTTCAAAGTTTAATTGAATATAAAGATGATTTAATTCAAAAAGCAGTAGGCTGGATGTTAAGAGAAATAGGAAAGAGAGATTTAAAAACAGAAGAAATATTATTAAAAAAATATTACAAAATAATGGGAAGAACAGCGCTTAGATATGCAATTGAAAAGTTCGAAGAATCTAGAAGAAAAAAATACCTAGAAGGCACTATTTAAATCTCAAATTCTAAATAAAGAGGAAGATGATCAGAAACTTCATCTTGTAAGACCTTAAAATCTTTTACGCTTACTTTATCTGAAGTAAAAATATAGTCAGCAAATTTATCATTATTTTCCACTCTCCATTTAGCATCATATAAGATACTTCGTGTAGTTGGCGCTTTATATTCTTTTACTAGATTTCTTAATTTTTCATCAAGCATCGCAAGGCTTTTTGTTGTTATTCTCAAATTAAAATCTCCTGCAACAATTTTTGGCATATCATATTTTTCTATAAAATCTAAAATTATTTGAGATTGTTTAAATCTGTGTTCGTTATCAAATTTTGCAGCTGGTGCCCAAAATCCATGTACGTTTAAGACTAAAAACTTTTTGTTATCTTTTTCTAAAACTGTATAAATAAAATTTCTTGGAAAATTTGGCTTACCATTTGGATAAAGAGTTAATTCATTGTTCTTTTTATAAATATAAGTTTCTCCCTCTTCTAATACTTTAATACCCTTTTTTACAAAAGTTTCTTGTCCAAAAAAAAGTGAATAATCAACAAAGCCGTTTAAGTCTCCTTTGTCTGCGGTAGGGTAGTAGTATCCGTTAAAATCTGAAAGTATTTCTTCTACCTCTCTTTTAATATTTGAATATGCACCTTTTGAAATAATTTTCTCCTTATCTGATTTAAAGATTTCTTGAAGACAAAAAATATCAGTTTCGTTTTTCTTATTTTTAATAAAATCTAAAACTGCGTCATGAACTATCCCTCCCCAAATATTTAGAGTTATTAATTTCATTATTAAATTATACAATAATTACAATCTTTATTATTGTATAATTTAAAAGCCTTTTAAATTTTTGGTATAAAGTATTATTTAAAATAAATGAGAGATAAAGAAATTGAAACAATTAAAAAAAGACAAATAATTATTTTTGCAGTTGCACTTATTTTAGTTTTACTTCTTGGTTTAGTCATTTATACAAAACAAGTAAGTAAAAATTCTTATCAAGAGATTACACAGGATTTAACTTATGGTAGTAAAGAAGCTTTAAATAAAAGATCTTTCTTATTCGAAGAAATGACAATACCATATTTAAGAGAAAAGGTATTCGAAAGTAAACTTGCGCCTCTAGAAAAAATTTCAGAAAACTCAAATTATTCTTCTTATCTAACAAGTTATGATTCTGACGGATTGCAGGTTAATGGTTTAGTAACTATTCCAAAAGGGAAAGAGCCAGCCAACGGTTTTCCTGCAATTATTTTTATTCATGGTTATATACCACCCAAAAGTTATCAAACTCTTTCTAATTATTCTTCATATGTAGACTATCTTGCTAAGAATGGATTTGTAGTTTTTAAAATAGACTTAAGAGGACATGGTAAATCAGAAGGTGAAGCTGGGGGATCATACTACTCATCAGATTATATTATTGATGTTTTAAATGCCTATTCTGCCCTAGAAGTAGCTGATTTTGTAAATTCAAAACAAATTGGTCTTTGGGGACACAGTATGGCAGGAAATGTAGTATTAAGATCATTAGCTGTAAAACCAGATATTAAAGCAGTTGTTATTTGGGCAGGTGCAGTGTACACATATAAGGATTTCCAAGAATATAGAATTTCGGATAATAGTTATCAGCCACCGTCTCAAGTATCAGACAGACAGAAAAAAAGACAACTTCTTTTTGATACCTATGGGCAATTTAGTGAAGATTCCTCGTTTTGGAAGCTTGTTCCAGCAACAAATTATTTAAGCGATATCAAGGGTGCTATCTCTATAAATCATGCAGTTGATGATAATGTGGTAAATATTGGATACAGTAGAAACCTAAATGAAATATTAAATAAAACATCGATCACTCATGAGTTAAATGAATACCCAAATGGGGGACATAATATTTCAGGTAGTGCTTTTACTAATGCAATGGAAAAAACTGTAGAGTTTTTTAATAAATACTTAAAATAGTTAATTAAGCTTCTAATTCCTCATTTATATTTGATCTGATATAATCTTTTCATGGATCTTACATTGAAAGATTATAAAAAGATAAGAACACCTTTTGTTTTCTTTGATGAAACAGGTAGTATTAATGATAAAGCAAATAGGTTCTTCTGTTTGGGTATGATCAAATGTATGCAGCCATTTTTTCTTGACTCAAAAATTAGGGAAGTGCGAGAAAGAAATCATTTTTACGATGAAATTAAATGGAATACTTTGTCGATGGCAAAGTCAGCAGTGATTCTGGATATAATAAAAGCCGTTTTTGATACTCCTGGCATATATTTTTCATGCATTGTTATCGATAAAAATAATGTAAATTTTGAAAAAGAATTTGATAATAATCCATATAAGGCTTATCAAGAATTTACAGAAATTCTTTTAAAGCAAGCTATTGATGAAAATGAGATACTGACTATTTTAGCGGATTTTGTTACAACTCCTAAAAATATTAAATTTGAAGTCGATGTTAAGCATAACATCAATAAAAATCTAGATAGATTAGCAATTGGAGGAATACATAGGGTAGATTCAAAAGGAGTAAATATAATACAAATTGCAGATTTGTTTATAGGGGCGGTTTCTTATTCTTACAAAATAAATTTGAAATTGGTATCGGGGGATAAAAATAAAATTAAGGTTTTAAGTGCTATTTTGCGTAAACTTGAAACAAAAAGTTTTGCGGGAGGATTAAATTCAAAAAGATTCAAAGTATTTGAACATAATAACGGGTTAAAAGCAGGAAACAAAAAAGGGCCATCATCCTAACGGTTGACGCCCAATTTATAGATATATGTTATCAGATGTTTATATAAACGTCAATAGTTTATTTTATACCATATGAACTTATCAATCGGAATTGTTGGATTGCCAAATGTTGGTAAATCAACTCTTTTTAATGCACTTTTGAAAAAACAGCAAGCACTTGCTGCAAATTATCCATTTGCAACAATAGAGCCAAATATTGGAGTTGTTGCGGTTCCTGATGAAAGACTTTTGAAGCTTGCTCAAATTACAAAAGATGAAGAAAAAATGGATAATCTTCCTCCAATAAAACCAGCTGTAGTTGAGTTTGTTGATATTGCAGGTCTTGTTAAAGGTGCAAGTGAAGGAGCTGGTCTTGGTAATAAGTTTTTATCTCACATTAGAGAGGTATCAGTGGTAGCTCATGTAGTAAGAGCATTTGAAGATGATAATGTAATTAAAGAAGGATCAATAGATCCTAAATCAGACTACGAAACAATTAGAACAGAACTTCAGATTGCAGATTTACAAACTCTACAAAATCTAAATGAAAAAGCACTAAGAACAGATGCAAATAAAAAAACTGCTGTTGAGAAAATAAAGGCAGTACTGGATCAAGGCAAAAATGCTTTTGAAGTAGAATTAAGTGAGGAAGAACACTTAGCAATAAAAGAACTAAGTTTATTAACTAATAAAAAAGAAGTTGTTGTTTTAAATGTAAGCGAACAAGATTATAACCCAACATCTATAGAAAATATCTCTCAAAAATATAGTCAGTTACTAAATATTAGTATTGATAAAATTGTAGTAATTTGTGCAAAAATTGAATCAGATTTAGCTTCGCTTTCAGAAGATGAACAAAAGGAATATTTAAAAGAATTAGGAGTAGAGCAGTCAGGACTAGAAAGACTTATTCAAAAAGCATACAAAGAACTAGGATTAATCTCATTTTTAACAACTGGAGTAAAAGAAGTAAGAGCATGGACTATTAGAAAAGGATCAACTTCAGTTATAGCTGCAGGAGAAATACATACAGACTTTATGAAACGTTTTATTAAAGCAGAAGTAATAAGTTTTAATGACTTTGTAGAAAATAATGGTTGGAAAGGTTCAAAGCTAAATGGTAAAGCAAGGCTTGAGGGAAAAGTATATATTATGCAAGATGGAGACGTTGTTGAATTTAAGATAGGCACATAATTGACTTCTAATTAAGCGCAATGTAAAATTGGCAGATTATGCCAGTAGAGAGAAGACAAGCAATTCCAGCTATTACAGGCGTTGGTGCAGCATTACCAGAAAGAGTAGTTACAACTTCAGATGTACAAGATTTATTTACTGACCCAAAAAAGAAAAGGGAAGTAGGTATTATTGCCCAAATGATAAAAGTTAAGGAAAGGCATTGGGTTAGAGTTGGAGAACAAGCCTCATCAGATCTTGGTGTAATTGCTCTTAAGAGAGCGGTAGATATGGCTGAAATTAATTTATCGGCTATAACAACACTTATGTTTGCAACATCAACTCAAGATTATATGGGCGTACCAACACCGGCAATTTTACAAGCAAAATTAGGTTTACCAGAGACTACAAGATGTGTTGAAATGGGTAATAACGCATGCGTTGGTTTATTACAAGCTCTTAGAACTACTTTTGCGGATGTTTCAAATCCTGATTATGGAAGTCCGGGTCCACAAGCTGTCCTTGGAGTAGAGGTTTTAAGTGGAAGTCTGCCAAAAGCTGGTACAGATATTGCTACCATGTTTGCAGATGGTGGCTCGGCTTTAATTGTTGATATGGTAACCCCCGATGATGGAGCCCCAACTAAAATGGGTTTTGCTTTTGGGACAGATGGACAATATGCAGAATCTCTTCTTGTTCGTGGAGGAGGAAGTAGGCATTTTACTACCCCAGAAACTGTTGCAGAAAATATGCATGTAATTGAAATGGACCCAAAAGTTATTGGAGAGCAAGCTGTAAGGCGTATGGTAGAAATGGCTAATCTTGCAATGGAAAGAGCTGGTGTTACACCCCAAAATTCAATTTTAATTCCTCATCAAGCAAATGGAAGGATTATGCAAAAAGTTGCAAATCAATTGGAATTTCCTCAAGAACAAGTTGTAACAACAATAGATCATACGGGAAATACATCTGCGGCTTCAACTGGAATTGCTCTTTTTGAAGCAGTTAATAATGGAATCGTAAACAGAAATGATTATGTTGTTATGGTTGCTTTTGGTGCAGGATTAACATTTGGTGCATTAGTATTTCCTATGGCTGGATTACCAGCTAGAAAATAACTAGTTTAGCTGTTTTTAACAGCTTCTAAAATCGTCCCTTTCCATCCTCCAATAAATTGATCTCCAGGGCAAGTTCTTTGTTGTATAACTTCTAAATGACCAAAAATTTTAGTAGGATTAATAAAAGGATAACTTTCTTTAATTATTTTTCCAGTAGCTATAACTTGTTCTTCTGGTGGAGTAAAGTGTTCATAATTTCCTGATAAAGATATCCCAATACTTCTTGGGTTTAAATCCAAGGCATGTCGCCCAACATATTGATCGTCAAGAAGCCTGTCTGTTGTTCCATCAGGTCTCACTAGCCAGTGGTATGCAAAAAATACCATTTCGCCGTTTCTAAAATGACCTGACCAAATAGGTTGTCCCCTTAATCCTTTATGTCCATAAACATCATCATCTAAATATCTTTGTGCGTATTGTCTAATAAAGCCAATTGCTGAAAGTTTTCCAAGTGAAATATCTGGATCCTCTTCTGTATGATGAATAACTACAGTATCAATTGGTTGTCTTTCTGAATCTAAGTCAGGCCCACTTGTTGCAAGAGGTATCTGTCTATCTATAAGCATTTGAGTAACGACGTCATAGAAATAATTTCTTTGTAAAGATAATGCTGGGTTATCATGAACCATTGGAAAAATGTCTTTTCTTAAATAATCTTCAAGTCTTATATACCAATCAGGATGCTGAAGTTGATCCCTCCAGTATTGTTCAATTCTTGCGTTAACATCTTCGCCACTCATATAATTAAGTATTCTATCTTAGAATAAGATTCTGTTTCAACTTATATGATAAACAATGATTTTTTAGAAGTAGGTGGATTTACACCAAAAGAAGTTTTTTATACTGAGCAGCTTTGGGGGTATAGCTTCATAAGCTATTTTTGTTTTAAGTAGAGCAAAAGCAAGGCTTGAAGGAAAAGTATATATTATGCAAGAAGGAGATATTGTTGAGTTTAAAATAGGTACATAATTGCTTATTGCTTATACTTGTTTTTTAAATTTTTAATCTATAAAATCAAATATACAATGCCAGAAACAAATTTAGAAGCAAAAATCGCTACATCACAGGATCAAGTAGAAAAAGCTGTAGATAATGTTAATCATTTATTTGAAGTGGAATTTCTTCCTGGTTTTGAAGAAAGAGTAGGCTATTTCCCAATTTTAGAACATTTACCAGGCAGACCTGTTTTAGCCAGATTTTCATATGGTTTAAATGCGGGTAATATGTCTGCGAAGTTTTTTGATAGTAATAGGGGAGAAAGTGAAGTAACAAATGAAAGAAATAGGCGTGAGTTTTTACAGCAACAAGGTTTTCCTGATTATCCTAATGTTCTTCAGGTTGTAGGGAAATTTGAAGGTCTTGAGCCACAGGTGGAGGAAGTTAATCTTGATACTTTAAAAGATAAAACAAAAGCAGTAGGTAATATTATTTTTACAAGACAACCTGGTTTTACAGTAGATATTATACCAGCTGATTGCCCAACGGGGGGATTGTCTTGCGAAGATGGTAAGAATTATCCTATTGCTGGAATAATGCATGGTGGAGCAGATTCTTTGAATGCAGGATTAGTTAGACAAGGACTTTGGGTATTAAGAGACGAGTATGGAGTAGATTTAAGTAAAGCAGTACTTGCTATTTCCCCAGGTGTATTAGCTAAAAATTATTTTATTACCAATGAGCCTGAGCGAAGAGGCAGCGGAATTATTGAAAGAAACTGGGGTCCATATATAACTAAGAAAGTAACTGATGATTCTTTGGAAAGAAGACATGTAGATTTAACAAGTGCCTTTGTTATGCAAGCCTTGCAAGCAGGTATTTTGCCAGAGCATATACAAACTTATGCAGGAGTAAATACATATGAAGATGCACAAGGCGGTAGGGCATATTCAAGAAGGTATACGGGTGAGCATGATGGAGCAAGGCCTGGAGGGCAATTGCTGGCTGTTACTTTAAACCCAAACTTTGTTGGTAAAAGACCTAGCTTATATCCTAATTTAGCAAACGCTGCCTAAATACATTTCTATCTTGCTTATAAACGCTCTCTATAGTAAAATTAAAGCCATGAGAAATTACCAATTAGTTTTAGTTGTTAAGACAACTTCAGAAGCAAATACAAAAAAAGTTCTTGAAACTGTAAAAGAGTATTTAAAATCAGCTAAAATTACAAAACAAGATGATTTAGGTGAAAAAACACTCGCATATCCAATTCAAAAGCAGGCAAAAGGTATTTACTTTAGTTTTCTTTTTGAAGCAGAAGACATTACAGGACTTGAGAAAAGATTATTTGCAAACGAAGATATTTTAAGATACTTAATATTAAGAGTATAATAAGATTATGGCAAGAAGTTTAAATAGGGTACAACTTATCGGAAACTTAACAAGAGATCCTGAACTTAGGTATACACCTAGTGGTGCTGCAGTTGTTTCATTTAGTATTGCAACAAATAGATCTTGGACAACTGATAGTGGCGAAAAAAAGGATGATACTGAATTTCATAGAATAGTTGCTTGGAATAAGCTTGCTGAAATCTGTTCCCAGTTTTTAACAAAAGGAAAGAAAGTTTTTGTAGAAGGTAGGCTTTCAACCAGAAGCTGGACGGCTCAAGATGGAACGCAAAAACAAACAACAGAAGTTATTATCTCAGATATGATACTTTTGGATAGTAGAAGAGTAGAAGGGGAACAAGTAATAAAAGAAGCAGTAGAAGAAAAACCAAAAAAGACTGCAAAAGATAAAACAGAAGAGGTAAAGGAAGAGGTAACAGCAGAGGAAGCATCAACTGATGAAATTGCAGCTGATGATATTCCTTTCTAAATAAAAATATGGCAAAAGCTAAAAAAAGATTTACAAAAAGAATGCAAAAAACTAATGCTCCAAAAGAGTGTTATTTCTGTACAGAAAAAAAAGAGCCACACTTTTTAGATACACAATCTTTAAATAGGTTTACAACTGAAAGAGGAAAGATAATTGGTAGACTTAGAAGTGGTCTTTGTACAAAACATCAAAAAAGAGTAACAGTGGAGGTAAAGCATGCTAGGCATTTAGCATTACTTCCTTTCGTAGCACGAGTTTAATCTAAATGACTTTACTGCCAATAAATCTTCCAAAAGATTTAGAAATCTTAGTTTCTAAAGGACAAAAAGTAATTAGTGGGCAAATTATTGCTCAAATAAAAAGTGTTTCCCAAGATAACGCCATCCGCCTTTCTGATTTTGGAATCTCCCAAAAAGAATTTAAGTCATCCCTTAAGAAAAATTTAGGAGATAAGGTTGTGGAAGGAGATATAGTGGCAATCAAAAAGAAGCTTTTTGGAGGAGAAAAAATCTTAAGTAGTGTTAATGGAACGATTTCTAAAATAGATGAAGAAACTTGTACTATTTATCTTAAATCAGAAAAGAAGGTTGAAGGCGAAAAGGTAATTTCACCAGTTGAAGGAATTATAGATATTTGCAATAATGAACAGATTGTCATAAAAACTGCAAAAAATGCAGTAGTTGCAAAAGACGCTTTTGGTAAAGACGCAATAGGTAATCTTTTACTTATTAAAAATGCAAGTTCTTTAAGTGAAGAGGTTAGTGGAAAAATTATTGCCGTAAATTTAATTGACAGAGTATTTTTATATAAAGCATTAAGTCTTGGTGCAATAGGAATAATAGCAACAGATTTGGATGATTTAGATTTTATAGAAGTTGAAAACACAAATATAGACGGAGCAGTAATCTTAATAGATTCTAAAGAGTTTACTAAGTTAGAAAAAGAAAATGGTAATAAAATATTAGTTGATGTAAAAGGGAAAGCAATACTTTTCTTATGAATAAAATAAAAGTTTTACAAATTCTTCTTGGGCTTTTTATAGCCTTTATTTTTGGCTATTACTTTGGTGTTAATAAGGTAAATGTTGACTGGAAAGCATATAAACCAAACATAAGCATTGTAAGTAAAGAGCCACCAAGTGGTATTGCAAATGTTAATTTTACTCCATTTTGGGCTGTATGGGAAAAACTTCTTGCTGGATATTATGACAAATCAAAACTTGATCAACAAAAAATGTTAAATGGTGCAATTTCTGGTATGGTTTCAAGCCTTGGTGATCCATTTACAGTTTATCTTCCTCCAGTACAAAATAATGACTTTAAAGAAGGTTTAGCAGGTCAATTTTCAGGCATTGGTGCAGAGCTTGGAACAAAGGACGCAAGTATAATTGTTATTTCTCCATTAGATGGATCCCCAGCTGAGAGGGCAGGAATAAGAGCAGGCGATACTATAGTTTCAGTTGATGCTAAATCAACTTCAGGTTGGAATGTTTCTCAAGCAGTTGAAAAAATAAGAGGACCTAAAGGAACTTTGGTTACACTTGGAATCTTTAGAAAAGGAAATGAAAAACAAATTGATTTAAAAATCACAAGAGATGTTATTAATGTAAAAAGTGTAGTTATGGAAATAAGAAGCGCTAATTGTACAAGTGAGAGTTGTAAGATAGTGGCAAAAACTGATACTTGCAAGGGTAATTGCACAAAGTTTTTATATATAAGACTTTCTCAGTTTGGTGATAATACAAACCAAGAATGGATGAATCTAGTTGGTGATATTGCCACTAAAGCAAAAGCGGATAGTGGGGTTAAGGGAATAGTTTTTGATTTAAGAAATAATCCTGGTGGATATTTATCTGATGCAGCCTTTATCTCATCTGAGTTTTTGGAAAAAGGGCAGGTTGTTGTTTCTCAAGATAATGGTGTAACAGATAAAAACATAATGTATGCAACAAGAAAAGGCTTGTTTACAGAAGAAAAAGTAGTTGTCTTAATTAATAAAGGTAGTGCTTCTGCTGCAGAAATTGTCTCAGGTGCATTGAGAGATAATAAAAGAGCAAAATTAATTGGAGAAACATCATTTGGTAAAGGAACAATTCAAACTGCTGAGGATTTAGGGGATGGAGCAGGATTACATGTAACAATTGCTAAATGGTTAACTCCTAATGGAACATGGGTTCACGAAAAGGGTTTAACTCCAGATGTAGCCGTAAGTCTTGATGCAAAAGACCCCTCTAGGGATACCCAACTTGAAAAAGGGGTATCAGAACTGCTAAAATAGGGCCGCTTTAATAATAGCAATTATTATATAAGCTTTTTTAAAAAGAAAGGATATTCTATTATGGCAATGGCAGCGCAAGAAAGAAGAAGACCACATGTTGAGAGATTAGAACTTGGTTCACCTGCAGCATATCAAGTAAGAATTTTGTCTGGTCAATTTGATGTTGATCAGCCATTTAGTGTTGAAAAAGCACGAGTAGCGATTTTTAACAGAAGAGCTGTTGAGGCCCATGATGTAATGCATTTAAAATGGGAAGCAAGGAGACAAGAGGCATGGGTGGGTAAGCCAGGAAGCCTTGACGAGCGTGTTGATAGATGGGCAAATGGACGAGCAAGATCGATTACACCCATTCTACAAACAAGTCCGTCAGGCGATCTCAGTGAAGGACTAAGTTTATTAGGCTTTAATGTAGCTGAGCCAACTGCAGCGCCAGATACTTCAGATTTGCAAACTAGACTCAAGCAATATCTTGCAGCAGATTTTTACACTAACTATGCTGGAGATAGAACCCAAAGCGTTGAAGCCTTGGGAGATGTTTTTGTTAGTGCGGCTAAAGGAGTTACAAACAGATTTAGCAACGCTGATGCGATAAGCGCAATGAATAAGCTAAAAGCGTTAAAAGTAGTACTTGAGCCTATTTTAGAAAGTGATACTTTTGAAAAACTTGTTCAAACAACTGAAGCACGTATTCATGCAGGGCTTAAGGATCTAAAGCCTGAAGATGGTACTGTTGCGCTTGAGGATGTATGGAAAAACCAATTGCAATATTTTACTGATATACCTGGACATGTTGTTACAGCTCCAACGCTAACTCCAACTCAAACTTTACCAATACCAAGGTCAACAAGAGTTAGAGAACCACGCCCAAGGCCAACCAGGGTAGTTACTGGGTTACCAGTACCCGTTGCTAGTGCAGCAACCCCAGTCGGAGGAGAACCAGTTGCTGTCCCAGATACAAGAGGAAGCGTTCCAGCAGTTGAACCTTTAAGGGCTGTAGTAAATATAGAAAGCGATCCGGAACATATTGTTGAAAAAATAAAAGAGGGGGCAGGGTCAACGACAGAAGAGGATATAGTTATTAATATGCCAGCAGATGCGATGATAGGTAGTGGGTATTTGTTTTCAACACAAGATGGTAGAGTAAAAGTATTAGAACCAGGTGTAATTGAGCCTACAGGAAGTGATGATGCCATTTTAATTAAAGGCACAAGAGTATTTTTTAAAAGGGGTAATGCCGATAGGAATATAAAGTTAGATTTGTTACTAAAAAACAATGGTACTAATTTTCCAGCAGTAGAAATAGTTGATACCGCAGATGGTCCATACGCGGAATGGGATAAACAAGATGCACAGGAAGAATTTGTGGCGCATTTATGGCCAGAATTTCAAGCTAAAGCAAATTCAGATCTGGTCGATATTGATCCGGATTGGGTTGTAGATGGGTTTGAAATAGCAGATGGGGGAGCAAGATTTAGGATCGGATTTAAAAAAGAATCACCGGCTGTTCCACCTCTTGCGCACAACGCAACTATTTTTCCTAAGCCCGATGAAGATGATGCAGTGGGTTCACTTTAAGCTATTTTTTATCCTGTGATATAATATTTATTGCTTGATGAAAAAACTTATAATACTTTTAATTATTTTAGTCTTAGTATTAATAGGCTGGACTGCTTTCTCAAGTATTTTACCTTCATATTTAGAAACTCTTAAAACTCCAATATCCCAAGTTCCACTAGAAAGCGTAAAGGTGGTAGGTGAAGAATCAGTAGTAATTGATGTTGTAAAAAATATTGGCCCCTCAGTAGTTACAATTGTACAAATAACCCCACCCGTTAAAGGAAGTACTTTTAGTTTTGGTCCTAATGGTTTTATTCAGTTACCAGAAGAGAGTACAAAAGAAAAGTCATCAGATATTGGATCTGGATTTGTTTTAACAAAAGATGGACTAATCAGTACGAATAAACATGTCGTTTCGGAAACTGGAGTAAAATACCAAGTGGTTACAAGTGATAATAAAACTTATGATGTCCAAAAAGTTTATAGAGATCCTCTAAATGATATTGCATTCCTTAAAATAAATATAAATCAAAATAAAGACAAAGTTCTTACCCCAGTAGAATTAGGGGACTCATCTAATCTTTTGGTAGGGCAATTTGTAATTGCCATTGGAACAGCTCTTGGAGAATTTAGAAATACTGTTACAACAGGTGTTATATCAGGTCTTGGTAGAGGAATAACCACAGGCAGCGTATTCCAGGGGTTTGTTGAAAAACTAGATAATGTAATTCAAACTGATGCTGCAATAAATCCAGGAAATAGTGGAGGACCATTGGTAAATTCACTTGGCCAAGTAATTGGAATCAATACTGCAGTTTCTCAGTCAGGTCAAAACATAGGCTTTGCGCTTCCAGTAAATGCCTTAAAAGATTCTCTTAAAAACTTTAATGATAATGGCCAATTTAAAAGACCTTATCTTGGAGTTTCATATATTATGCTTTCAAAACAAGAAGCAGAGCTAAATAGTTTAGTTGAAGGAGCATATATTCAAAATATTGTAAGCAAGTCTCCTGCACAAATTTCAGGTTTAAAGACTAAAGACATAATCACAAGCTTTGGTGGTACAATAGTTTCAGGAACGAACGAATTATCTACTCTTATTGCTTCTAAAAAAGTAGGAGAAAAAGTAGATATAATTGTCCAAAGAGAAGGTAAGAAAATTAATTTATCAGCCACTTTGGGTTCTGCTCCTAACGAATAATTTTCTATGTATAACTTGCAAACTAATATTTCCCTAAAAGATTACAGTAATTTTAAAATTGGAGGAAATGCAAAGTATTTCTTAGATGTTACTTCACTAGATGAACTGATTGAGGGATTAAAATACTGGCATGAAATATCCAAAGATTTTAAAGAGGATGAGAAAAGAATATTTATTTTAGGAGGAGCAACAAATGTTTTATTTCCAGACGAAGGATTAAGTGGTTTAGTAATTAAAAATTCAATTGACCTTATTGACCTAAAAGAAAACGTATTAACTGTTGGTGGTGGTACCTTAATGTCAAAGCTATTAGATTACTGTATTGATAACAGTCTTTCAGGTCTTGAATGGGCAGGTGGTCTTCCTGGTACAGTTGGTGGCGCACTAAGAGGCAATGCAGGGGCATATGGTGGGGAAACAAAAGATAATATTCTAGAAGTAGAAAGTATTAATACAAATACTTTAGAAGTAAAGAAAAGAAGTAAGAGGGAATGTGACTTTAATTACAGAACGAGTGTTTTTAAGAGTAAAGCAACGAATGAAATAATTACATTTATAAAATTTGAAGTAACTAATAAAGAAAAAGAAGAAATAAAAAATTTAATTGAGGATAAAATTAATAAAAGAAAATTAAGACATCCTTTAGAATATCCAAATGTAGGTAGTATCTTTAAAAACGTACCAATAGGTAAGTTTTCCAAAGAAGTACTTAGGGAGCTCTCTCAATATATTAAAGATGATCCATTTCCTGTAATACCAACAGCAAAACTATCATTCCTATCAGGTGTTTCTGGTAAAAAGATAGGGGATGCTCAGTTATCAACAAAGCATACTAATTTTATAATTAATCTTGGAAATGCAAAATCTACAGATGTTAAAAAATTAATTCAAATAGTTCAAAAAGCAGTTAAAGAAAGGTTTGGGGTTGATCTTGAAGTAGAAATTATGTTTATAGATTAACTTTTGTATCCAGAAAAATAATCTTTTCTAATATCCTCATCTTTTATACCCAAATCCACTAATATTTTCGTAATACTTTCAACCATTGGATCTGGGCCTGAAATATAAAAAAGTGATTTATTATTGATATGTTTTTTCAAAACACTTTTATCTATTTTTTTAGGAGAGATAAAGTATTTAATCTGTAGCTTTTTATTATTTTTAGAAATCTTGTCTAATTCATTTTTAAAGGCAAAAGCTTTTGTTTTATTGGAATATAGAAGTGAGATATTAATTAATTTCTTTTCAAAATTTAATTGTCTTATAATTGAAATAAATGGAGTAATTCCAATTCCACCAGCAATAAAGACAAGGTTTTTCTTTACATCTTCAATAATAAAATCTCCATCAGGACCTTTTACAATAATTTCATCACCAATTTTTAAATTATCTAAAGATTTTTTAAAAGAACTGCTCTTATCTGAAACCTTTGTTGAAATTGTAATATATTTTTCAAATGGAGAAGAGGAGATTGTAAAAAATCTCATTATACCTCTTAAATCCTCTTTGTCATGTTTTAAAAAATAAATAAAATATTGACCTGCAATCCACTTAATTTTTTTCTCAGGTTTAAAAATAAATGATTTAGTGTTTATAGTTATTTTTTTCTTATCTATTAAAATTAATTTCATTTTACAAATATACCAAAGCTTGTTATAAATAAATAGTGGAGATTATTTTCTTTGATTTAACCGTCATTATTTGTATTTCAGCATTTCTTTCAATAATATTTCGGCTTTTAAAGCAGCCTGCAATTTTAGCTTATATATTAACAGGAATATTAATTGGTTCTTTTCATTTTTTTAATCTTTCTGATCAGCCACTTCTTCTAGCGCTCTCTCAAGTAGGAATTACTCTTTTACTTTTTATGGTAGGTCTTGAAATTAGAGTAGGTGAGCTTTTATCTATGGGAAGAATGCTTTTACTTTCTTCTGTTTGGCAAATATCTCTTACTTTTATACTTGGTTTCTTAATATCTTTAGTATTTAGTTTCGATAAGCTTACAAGTTTTTATATTGCTGCAGCCGTTACATTTTCTAGCACTATAGTAGTAGTGAAATTATTATCAGATCAACACGAGCTTCATAGTTTACATGGAAAATTTGCCTTAGGTATACTTTTGGTTCAAGACGTGGTCGCAATGGCATTTTTAATGTTTTTAGCAGGAGCTACAAGAGAGAGTCCTTTTTTTGGACCAATTGGAAACTTAGTTCTAGTTTTAGCTAAAGGAGGACTTATTCTTGCTGCAATTGCATATCTTTCAAAGCATATATTCCCAAAACTTTTTGAAAAAATTGCCAGAAGTTCAGAAACTCTTTTTCTTTCAAGTCTTGCTTGGGTATTTGGATTAGCTGCTTTAGTCTCCTCAGAATTTATAGGTTTTTCAATAGAAATTGGTGGATTTTTAGCAGGAGTTGCTCTTGCAAATTCTTTTGTAAATTATCAAATTATTGCTAAGGCTAAGATTTTACGTGATTTTTTTATAGTAATCTTTTTTGTATTGCTGGGAATTCAAATGTCTTTTGCAAATATTTCAGAGATTATTATTCCTGCAATCGTTATATCACTATTTGTTTTATTGGTAAAACCTTTTATTGTAATGATGATCTTAGGGATACTAGGATACAAAAAAAGAACGTCATTTTTAACTGGTATCTCTCTTTCTCAAGTATCTGAATTTTCCCTTATTTTAGCCTTCCTTGGTTTAAAGCTTGGTCATATAGATCAAAAAACAGTCTCTTTAATAACAATGGTTGCTCTTATTACCTTTGCTTTTTCAACCTATATGATTACTCATTGGAAAACTATGTATCGAAAGTTTGAAAAAGTAATTGGATTTATTGAAAGAAGTGATGCACAAAACGAAGTAAGTAAAGATGAGAGTTCAATGGAAAACCTAGATGGCCATGTAGTTGTAATAGGAGGAGACCAAATGGGAGCAAGTGTAATTGAGGCTTTGGAAGATCAAAATTTAGATATTGTTTTAGTTGATTTCGATCCATCAATTGTTAAAAAATATGATGGAAAAGGAGATAGTCGAAGAGTTTTTAAGCTTTTTGGTGATATATCAGATTTAGATATACAGCAAAGAGCAAAGATAGATAACGCAAGGTTAGTAATTTCGACAATTCCTGATCTTGAAGATAATATATTACTTCTTAAAGAATTACGACATGAAAATAGACGCGTAAAGGTTGTTGTAATGGCTATTGAAGGTAAAGAGGCAAAAAGTCTTTATAGTCATGGTGCAGATTATGTAGTTTTACCTCATTTAGCTGGGGGAAGACAAATTGCAAAACTTATCGCAGAAAACGGATTATCAAGTTTGGATAAATTAAAAGAAAAAGACAAGAAGTATTTAAAATAACTTAAGAATTAGTAGGGGAGGAATCTTCTGTTTCTAAAGTTTTCATTGCTTCAATTACCTTATCAAATTCTCCCTCCATAATTACTTCAAGATTACTAAAGTTTCTGTTTATTCTGTGATCTGTAAGCCTGTCTTGAGGGAAGTTGTATGTTCTTATTTTTTCACTTCTCATACCTCTTCCAACCTGAGTAGCTTTAAGTCCTGCAATTTCACCATGCTGTTTTTCAATTTCTTGTTCCCAAAGTTTTGCACGAAGCATCTCAAGAGCAATTTCTCTGTTTTGAGCTTGGAATCTCTGTGTCTGGCAGGTTACTATGATGCCGCTTGGCTTATGTTTAAGTCTTACGGCAGTTGATACCTTATTTACGTTTTGTCCACCATGCCCACCGGATCTGAAGGCTTCAAACTCAACGTCATCTGGGTTAATGTGTAAATCAATATCTTCAAGTTCAGGTAAAACAGAAACTGTAGCTGTTGATGTATGAACTCTACCTCTTTTTTCAGTAGTTGGGATTCTTTGAACCCTGTGAACTCCAGCCTCATACTTAAATAGTTCAAAAGCACCATTTCCAGAGATTTTAATAACATCTTGGTCTAATTCTTCAATCTTAAACCCTTTAATTTGGGCAAACCTAGTATACATTCTAAGAAGCTCTTGTGCCCAAAGAGTAGCTTCATCTCCACCTGCAGCTCCGCTTATTTGTAAGATGACATTTCTCTCATCCAAATCGCCATTTGAATTATTACTTGTATTTTTTTCATAAGTAGCTAAAATATCTTGTTTTTGTTGTTCTAGAGAGTCAATCTCTTCCTGAGCAAGGTTTGCCATAGAAGGGTCTTCTATAAGAGTTTTTGTTTCCTCTATTTTTCTATCAAGTTCTGCAATCTGTACTTTCCTATAATCATCCATTTTGTTATGGGGGTTAAGCTATTTAATTTCAAGTAACATCTCTCGAAGAGTCTTTGGGGCGTTATCTTGTTTTCTTTGTTCTTTTTCTTTTTTCTTGGTTACGTGTAAGCTAGCAATTTCTTGTTTTTTCTGGAATTTTTGAATTCTTGAAGCACTATCAACAAATCTTTGTTCACCTGTATAGAATGGGTGACATTTGGCACAAAGTTCCACATGAATTAATTCAACAGTTGAACCTGTTGTAAATTTGTTTCCACAGGCGCAAACAACTTGTGCTTGTTCAAAATATTGTGGATGAATCTGTGCTTTCATTTGATTAATTATAGCCTAAATTGAAGTTAAATACAAGATAATAAGATGGATATATATCCTATAGTTGACAATTAATTTATATCTAGTATAATTACATACTATGGAAACAAATAAAAAGCCAAGAGGACTTCATCCAAGATTATTGGCAAATGAGATGTATTTAGTGCATCCTAATATCGTAAACCCAGGTAATCCAGGCGTAAATCCTGCAAGGGAAACAGAGAGATTACGTGGAGATAAACCCTTATCTCCTCATGTCCTTCCAGATGGAAAACCCTTAAGAAGATTTTAATACCAATTTGTCATTGACACTTCCAATATCTATTTGTTAATCTTTCTAAAGTGTGGAAATTTTAAGAGTAGCCCGCTTAACTTCGGAAACAAAAAGAACCCAAATTCCTCTTATTCCAACATTAATACCAGTATTAACACATACAAAAAGAGGAAGAGCTTTAGATCTAGGTATTCAAGTAGTTGAACTAGGAGGTTTTACAGATCAATTATTACAACTAAGACAAGAACAAGAAGCTGGAGATTTTAGGCTTGAAAGAGTAGGAGTTTATTACACAGACGGATTAGGTACATTTCCATCTTTTCAAAGAACCTTTACGCAATTTGTGGGTCAGGAAACGGTTAGGGTAGAGGTTGAGCCTCCATTAATAGATCCTAATAATCCAAATAGATTTTTATCTAAAACAAAATCAGTTGGAGTTGTTGCTCATTTATCTTCAAGGGATACTTTACCGCTTTCCCATAACCTTTTGCATTTGTTGTTACAAGATTATCACTTTAAGGCGGCAACAGCCGCTTTTTTTTTATCTCCAAGCGATTCTTTCTTTGCCCTTTTTCGTGGTGATAAAACACCTCAGTTAACAAAAGCAGAAGTTGATGCTCACATGGCTGCTTTAGAAGTTGCACACAAGAGATTGTCAAAAGATACTGGCTTAAGTCAGGGAATTATTAGAGCATCTTTACTTAGGGAAGCTGTAAGAAGATTTGATTTAAGATTTTTTCAAGGAAGTTTAAAAAGAGGTCGTTTGCAAAGTAGTTATCCCGATAGGCATATTGTTACTTAAATAATTTTTGAATTGGATGATAAGGTATTTTTCCTTGCGCAATAAATATTCCCATAAAGACAAATACTGCTCCTATTAAATAGGGAAGCGATATTTCTTCATGCAAAAGATAATAGGCTACTATAATTGTTGCAATAGGATCAATGTAGGAAAAAATTCCTACTTCAGATGCCTTAATATGCTTAATTCCAAATGTAAAAAGAAAATGGGCGATAGAAGTTGCCAGCACTACTGAAAATAAAAGTCCAAGTAAAGTTTGTTGATTTAAATTTCCTACCCAATTCGTTTGGTTAAACTCTGTCATAACAAAAGGAATCATTGGAATTGAGCCAATTATAAATGACCAAAAAGCAATAGTTAGAGCGCTATATTTTGGAAGAATCTTTTTAAGAAGTAGTGCATGAATTACAGAAAAAATTGTTGCAAAAACTAAAAATAGATTTCCCGTAACTGTTCCATCAAGTCCTTCTTTAAATACTGGAAGTAAAACGATTGTTAATACTCCTAAAAAACTTACCAGCGTTCCAAAAACTATTTTTCTTCTAAGCTTTTCTTTGAGATAAAAAAAGCTACCTATTATTAAGATAATTGGGCTTGCTGAAATAATAATTGGAGCATTAATACTTGATGATAAATTAAGCCCAAAGTTAAGAAAAGAAATAGTTAATGTTATTCCAAAAAAAGATAATATTATTAATGTAAACCAATCTTTTAATTTAACTTTTAAATTTTTATAAACAAATGGAAGAACAATAAGAGCTCCTAAGAAAAATCTTAGAAAAACAAAAGTAAATGGAGGAATAACTTCTAAGGTTAGTTTGTAGATTGGAAAAGCAGCGCCCCAAATAATATTGGCAAGAATAAGAAATATAACTGCAAGCTTTACTTTATTTAAGTTCATTGGGCAGGTTGTCTAGGCTTACGTCTTTTTGTTCTCCTAAGGTCATGTTTTTTAACACATATCCCTTATCTGAAACGATTAAAACAAAAGGAATCTTTTTTTTGTCTGCAAACTTTAATTGTTTTTCTAAAGCTACGTCTTCAAGATATACTTGAGTATTTAAACCCTTTGATCTTAATGTGACCGCTGTGCTTAATGCTTTTTCTTCAAGCTCTGAAGATGCGAAAGCTACTAATAGATCTTTGCTATTTATATTAGTAGGGAATAAATTTAATATTTCTATTGCTTCCATTAATCTATCAAAACCAAAAGCAAAACCTACCGCAGGAATATCTTTTCCTGCAAACATACCGATTAAGTTATCGTATCTTCCTCCACCAGCTATTGAGCCAGTGTCATATCCGTCAACTTCCACTTCAAAAATAATACCTGTGTAATAATCTAATCCTCTGGCAAGAGTAGGTAAGAACTCAACATATTTTTTATCAATATTCATTTTAACAAGAGCAGTAAATATCTCATCAATTCTAGGAGTTGGTTTTTCAAATTCGAGTGTATTTAATAGATCCGTTGCTTTTTCTCTTGCAATCCCATTTTCAATTAATTCATCTAAAACTTTTTCTTTACCAACTTTTTTAATCTTATCAATTGCCCTTATTACAACAGGGATTTCTTTTTCATTTATACCTCTATTTGGAAGGCTAGAAAAAATTGCTCTATCATTTATTAAAACTTTAAAATTTGTAAACCCAAGTTTTTTTAGACAGTCAATTGTTAAGGCAATAATCTCTGCATCGGAAAGGGGAGAGTATACGCCAACAATATCTGCGTCAACTTGTAAGAATTCTCTGTATCTTCCTTTTTGAGTATTCTCAGCTCTATAAACGTTTTGCATCTGATATCTTTTAAATGGAAGAGGTAGGTCATTTTGATATTGCGATATTACTCTTGCAAGTGGCACTGTTTGATCATATCTTAGAGCAACTTTTCTTTGTCCATTATCCTCAAATCTATACATTAACTTATCTCCTTCAGTCCCATATTTACCAAGTAGTATTTCTTCATACTCTAAGGCTGGTGTTTCTAGGGGTTCAAAGCCATAGGACTCAAACACTTTTTTCAAAGTGTCTAAAACAAATTGTCTTTTGCGACTATCCATTGGTAGAAAGTCACGAAAACCTTTTAATGTTTGAACATTAACCATATCACTAATGATATCATAAGTTATTTGTTTTCCAAAGATTCGGGAGGATTAATAAAATAATGGCCTAATTGTTTAATTACGATTACACAAATTGCTAAAATTGGAACTACAAAGACTGCACCAATTGCTCCTGCAATCTTAAAGCCAACTATGATTGAAAGAAAAACAATAATTGGATGAAGTTTAAATGCATTGCCCATAAGTTTTGGTCCTATTACGTTAAAGGCAATTTGTTGAATAATAATTAATACTCCAAAAACAAGAACTGCTTCTAAGGGAGACTCTGGTCTTGTAACTAATACAATAAAAGCTGGTGGAAAAGCTCCTAAGAATTGACCTAAAACAGGAACTATTGTTAATATTCCAGCAAGAAGGGAAATGGATGCAGCAAATTCAACGCCCCAAAGCGTTAGAACAATCCATGTTGAGATACCAGCAATTACCCCAAAAATCAATTGAATTCTTAGAAAGGATGAAAATGTAGTATCAATTACATTTTGAATAAATTTAAAATTTTTATGCCAAGATTTAGGGAGTAGGTCATAGATCTCATTATTAATTCTATCTTTATCTACTATTAAATAAAAAGAAAGAATTAACATTAAAACTGTATCTATTGCAATTGTTGCAAGAGACGGAAGAAGAGTAATAATTAGATCAACGGATTTTGCAATTGAACCATTCCAGCCTTTAATAAGGTCTGGATATTTTTCCAAAAATCCTGGAATAACTTTTGAAAGCGATTGAAACTGAACAATAACGATTGGAATAAAAAGAAATATCATAACAGCAAATAAAATGCCAAAGAACAGATACACAATTAATGCTGAGAATAACTTGGAGAGCTTAGTCATCCTTGAAATTAAATTTACAAGTGGTTCTAAGACAAAGCTTAATAGCCAAGCCAGTACAATCATGATTAATATATCTGAAAAAGCGGATAATACTTGCCAAAGTATTTGAAATAAATATGTAGATACAGCAATTATTAAGAGGATAATGAGGACTCTTATTGCGGTTTGCTGTTTTTTTAGACTTTCCAACATAAAATTATTATAGACTTATTTTATGATTGGAACAAGTTTTTTTCCACTACCCGTTGATGGGGTTACGTCTTCCTGACTTGGATTTAGATTTATTTTTGCACTTACCGAAATTTCAGGGAATAAGAATATTCTTGATCCAAGAGTAATATTCTTATCTTCTTTTTGTGAAAAACCAATTACAATTACTGGAGTTGTTTCTTTTATTTTTGAAAATCCAGATTTTACAAGTTCATCACTGGTAAAAGAATAAGTTTTGGTAATACTCTCAACATCTATAACATTTCTTGCTCCATTTTCTTTTGCAATTGTTAAAGTAAAATTATCATTATCAACTGAATAGACAGCTCCATAGAAGAAGTTAGGGAGGGCATCTTCCTCTTCAACTAATCTTGCTTGTAGTCTTTGAGATTGCTTATTAAAAAGTCCAATTACTCCAAGGCTCATGCCTTTTTTTACATCTGAGATTCCAAAAGAATCATTTGAGTCTGAAGAAAATTTTGTTAACTCATCTACATCAACAAATCTTATATCTCCACCAACTGTTTGTAGGGTAATTTGTGTATCTGAAGCATCAGTGACTGTTCCATAGAAACCTCTTTTTTCAACTAAATTTAATTGAGCAACTTTTGAAGCAATTTTACTTTTTAATTCGTCTATTTGATCTGAAATATCAATTGAAGTAGGAGTAGGAGTTTTAGTTGTTTTTTGAGCAAAAGAATCTCTACTGATTTGTACAAAGAGCATAAATAAAATTGTAAAAATAATTATTTTTTTCATAAACTAAAAATCCTCAGTTGTATAGGAAACAATTCTTTCAACTGTTTCGATTTCACCATTTGGCGCAATAGCCCAAATTTTAATATAGTTTGCACCATCATCAATTGTTATGTTAGTTGTAAAATTACCTTGACTTGAAGGCTTTACTATCTCATGTGTAGAGGTTGTAAGAATAACAACTGTTGCATCAGGAGTTGTTATTCCAGAAATAGTAATTGTTTTTCTATCAGCTAATGATTCATCTTTTGGGTTAAATACTTTTAAGAAAAATCTTGAATCAGTAATTGGAGTAGGGGAAATATTAACAATAATATTATCCTTAGTAGGTGTACTTTGTTTTGTTGCTTGGTAAAAGAAAAATGCAGCCCCTGCAACTACTAAGCCAATCAAAACCATGATAAATGAAAGAAAAACTCTCTCTTGTTTCATAACGGTAACCTATAATACGAAAAAAGATTTGGCTTGTCAAGAAAAGATAGTTATGATAGGATGATTTGGAAATGGATGTTGTATTACTTGGTGAAAACAGCTTAAAAATTAAGATAAAAAAGACCTCACTTGTGGTTGATCCTCAAAAAGAAATAACAAAAATTGATGCTGATGCAATTATTGCAACTTATAAGGATTATGACGCAAGTAGGGTAACGGATTACAGAGTAATAATTAATAAGGTTGGAGATTATGAAGTCTCAGGTTTAAAAATATCTTCATTTAAATCAAGCGAAGAGTTAATATTCTCTTTTTCAATAGATGCAGTAGAGGTTTTACTTGCAAAAGCAAGTGTTCTTACAAACACTCCTTCTGATAAGCTTCAAGATTACGGTATTGTTATAGTAAATGCAGATTCTCATATTCCAGAAAATGTAATAACATCAATGGAGCCAAGAGTCGTTATTCTATACGGAGAAAAAGCAGTTGAAGGAGCAAAGGCACTTGGTAGTCAAGACGGGGTAAAATCTTCAAAAGTAAGTGTATCTGAAGACAGACTTCCTGAAGAGACGGAAATTTATCTTTTGAGCTAATTTTACATATTGTAAAATCCTTCCTTTTGATTTAAAGTTCTTTATACGATTATGGTAAATCCAAAAACTCCACCACATAGTGAAGATGCAGAACAAAGTGTATTAGGCGCAATCTTAATAGATAAAGATGCTATTGGTCTTATATCTGAAATTATTCATCCAAATGATTTTTATAATGATCAAAATGGAATAATTTACGATGCAATGCTTTCTTTATATGAAGAAAGAAAACCAATTGATCTCCTAACTCTTACTCAAAAAATAAAAAAAATTAGAAATGGTGAAAAGATTGAGTCATCATATATTTCAGAACTAGTAAATGTAGTTCCAACAGCAGCAAACATTGAAGAATACGCTCAAATTATTAAAGAAGGATCAGTTAAAAGAAATTTAATTTCGGCTGGAACAGAAATGGCTCAAGACGCTTTTAGAGAGGATTCACAGGTTGGAGAATTATTAGATAAAGCTGAAAGATCAATTTTTGCAATATCTCAAGGACATAATATTAAAGGTTTTGCTCCAATTAAAAATAGTCTTGCAGAAAGCTTTGAAAGAATAGATGAATTGCATAAAAAAGGAGCAGGCTTTAGGGGAATCCAAACAGGTTTTGTAGATTTGGATAATATTTTATCTGGAATGCAGGAATCAAATCTTTTAATTTTAGCAGCAAGACCTGGTACTGGAAAAACTGCTTTTGTTGTTAATATTGCTCAAAATATTGCCATTAGCCAAAAAATACCCGTTGGTATATTTTCACTTGAAATGAGCCAGGAAGAATTAGTAGATAGACTTTTAGTTGGCCAAGCTGATGTTGATGCCTGGAGGCTTAAAACAGGAAAGCTTGTGGAAGCTGATTTTACAAAACTATCAACAGCAATGGGTGAACTTGCTGATGCCCCAATTTTTATTGATGACACTCCTGGTATTACAATTTCTGAAATGAGAACCAAAGCAAGACGTTTACAGCTAGAGCAAGGAATAAAACTACTTATAGTTGATTACTTACAGCTTGCAGATCCAGGAAGAAGATATGACAGCAGAGTTCAAGAGGTTTCGATTGTTTCCCAAGGATTAAAAAATTTAGCCAGAGAATTAAAAATTCCAGTTTTAGCAGTATCCCAGTTATCGCGTGCGGTAGAACATAGGGGAGAGAGAAAGCCACAGCTTGCAGACCTTAGAGAATCAGGAGCAATTGAGCAAGATGCTGACGTTGTTATGTTCTTATATAGAACAGACGCGGAAGCAGTTGGCAGCGTAATCCCTACAAAACTATCAATTGCAAAACACAGAAATGGACCAATGGGAGAAGTGGATTTACTTTTCAAAGGAGATAGGATAAGATTTTATAGTATGGATAAAAAGAGAGAAGGAGGTGAATAGATAATGGACGATCAAAATCAACAACAACCAGCAGGACAGCCAGTTGTACCACCAGTACAGCCTGTAGAACCAGTAGAGCCTAGTGTTCCAGAGGCAGAAGTACCTGCAGTTCCACCAGTACAACCAGAGCAACCAGTAGTTTCAGAACCTCAACCGGTTCAAGAAACACCTGGAGTAAATCCAGAACCAGTCGTACCTGGATCAAATCCAGGATGGACACCTCCACAGGGTGGAGATAACAATGGTGGAGTACAAGCAGCTTAATAATCTAGTACAAGATTATAATCTTAAATTAAACTAACAGCTTAAAAATTGTTAGTTTAATTTTTTATTGCGTATTGCGGAAAAAAAGAATTATTTATTTAAATTCAAATCTTTGTATATATTTGCCTTTTTTCATTTGTGTAGTTTTGTAATATATTCTGAGCAAGATATTTCTTTCTTTTTAAAGAGGGTAAATATGGATTATAGTATAGCCAAGAAAGTAATTTGATGGATTCTTTCTTTGAGAATTTAATTGTCCATATAGGTACACGATTATCATGTTGATTCCAGATACTTGTTAATGATCCTTTTACCCTAGCTAATTCATTAATTCTTCTATGTAGCTAGTTAATATGTAATTGACTTACTGAAATAAATTTCACATAAATTCTTTGATTAATATATCTTCGTCCTCGATAAACATTATATCTATCTTGATAGGTTAATATAGTACCATCTCCATCTAAATGCCCTCTTAAAAAAATCTCTAAAATACTTATCTGGAATTTTAATTTCACCTATGGTATAAGTTTTGTTTGGAAATATTCCTATTTGCTCAAACCATTGGTATAATTGAACATTACCAAATTGAATTCTATAGCAAGGTCTTTTTGCATAACCGTCATTTTTAGTCTGAGAAATTTTATTTTTTAGATTTAAACAGATTTTAAATGTATTAAGTAAATCTAAATCTGATGAGCGCATACTCATATGTCTTTTGTCTTTAGACAAATTGCCATCTGTCACCATTAGTCCCACAATATATGCAAGCTCAGGAGTCCAATCAAAGATGTTCATAAAACATTTTTTATTACTGGCTTAATAGTGGGCGAAGAGAGATTCGAACTCTCATGATCTTATGATCACACGCTTTTGAGGCGTGCGTGTCTACCATTCCACCACTCGCCCTTAAAGCACAAAATCTTTGATTTCTGTGCGTATATATTATATACTTTCACTTATGACACTTCAACAAATTTACGATTTAGGTATCTCAATGGCCATAAAAGCCGATCCAAGAGGAGAGGATGAGGTTAAAAAGTTTCTGCAAAGATTAAAAAAAGAGTATGAAGAATTATCCCAAAAAAAGAAAAAATATTTTGATCAGGAATCGTTAACAAATCCATATTCAGATTCAAGAATTTTATTTGGAGACCCAAAGACAAATGTTAAAAAAATCTTAACAGGTATTGATGCAGATGCTTCTGAAATTTTACTTGCAGATAGATTAAATCAAAAAAACGAAAAAATTGATTTAGTTCTTTCGCATCATCCTTCAAGTTATGCTTTGGCTGGACTACATGAAGTAATGGATATTCAAGTTGAAATGTTTGCTAAGGCTGGTGTTCCAGTAAATGTTTCTCATTCCCTAATACAAGAAAGAAAAGGGCAAGTGCAGAGAAAAATCTCTCCAAGCAATCATAACCAAGCAGTTGATACAGCAAGGCTTTTAAATATGCCGCTAATGTCTTTGCATACTGCTTGGGATAATATTGGAAATAAGTTCATTCAAGATCTTATTGATGGTAAAAATTTTCACACAGTTGGGGAAGTCTTTGATTTTATAAATGAAATTCCTGAGTTTATTGAAAGTACAAAAGGAAAAGCAGGACCATTTATTGCATCTGGATCTACTATGAGTAGAGTAGGAAAGATTGCAGTAGGATTTACAGGGGGAACATCCTCATCAAAAGAATTATACTCAGAGCTTGGTAAAGCTGGTGTTGGCACATTAATTGAAATGCATATTCCAGAAGATACTCTTTTAGAGCTTAGAAAACTCCATATTAATGTAATTGATTGTGGGCATATGGCTGCAGATTCAATCGGAGCAAATCTTTTCTTAGATAAGTTAGAGAAAAATGGCATTGAAGTTATTCCATGCTCAGGACTTATTAGAGTAAGGAGGGCAAAGTGATTTCAGTAACCGAGTTAAGAGCAGGTACCATTTTTGAGGAAGATGGAAACCTTTTACAAGTACTTTCTTATGAGCATATTAAAATGGGAAGGGGAAGTGCAAATATTAAGGTAAAAGTAAAAAATGTTAGAAGTGGATCAACAACTGAAAAAAGCTTTATTAATGGAGCAAGAGTAAAGGACGTTTTGGTTTTCAAAAGAGATCTTCAGTATCTTTATAAAGATGGTGAAAATGTTTATTTTATGAATCCAACTACTTATGAGCAAATAAATATTCCTTTAAAGATTGTAGGCAATGATGTTTATTATCTTAAAGAAGGGGAGAGTGCTAATATTAGTTTTTTAGGTGATGAAGCATTGTCTGTTAATTTTCCTCCTAAAATGATATTTACAGTTTCTGAAACAGCACCCGGAGTAAAAGGAAACAGTGCCACAAATGTTTTTAAAGATGCTACACTAGAAAATGGGCAAATCGTAAAAGTTCCATTGTTTATTAAAATTGGTGATAAAGTAAAAGTAGATACAAGAACTGGAGCTTACAGCGAAAAAGCTCAATAATATGAGCGAAAATCACATTATTAAAACTCTTCAAATAAGGCCATTTTTGTACCTTATTCTTTCCGAATTCTTCTCACAATTCTCCATGAACATTTTTAATTTTATTTTACTAATAGTTGTATTTGCTATTGCAAGATCTAATTCAGCAGTATCTGGAGTAGTTATTGCTTTTACTTTTCCAACAATTATTTTTGGAATACTAGCTGGAGTTTTGGTTGATAGATGGAATAAGAAAAACGTTTTATTTTCTACTAATTTCTTAAGAGCATTAATGGTTATTCCTTTATTTTTTCTTCATGGAGAAATACTGACAATTTATTTAGTTACTTTTGGAGTATCAGTTCTTACTCAATTTTTTATTCCTGCTGAAACTCCAATGATACCTGTTTTGGTTAAGAGGAAATATCTTCTTTCCGCAAATGCAATTTTTGGAGTAATTATGTATGCTTCAATCTTTTTAGCATATGCACTCTCTGGACCAATACTAGTTTTACTAGGCACTCAAAACGTATTTATTCTTATTACAGTCTTTTTTCTTGTTGCAGCATTTTTTGCATCAATTATTAAGATAAAGAAAAAAGATGTTCTAAAAAAACAAATGGTTATTGACAAGATTGGCCCAAGTTTTTCCCAAGAGATAAAAGGACTATTTAGTTTAATTTCTAAAACAAAAAGTCTATCTAATGCTCTTTTTTCATTAACAATTGCCCAAGTCTTAATTTTTGTTATTGCAGTAATTGGGCCAGGTTATGCGCAAACTATTTTAAAAATAAAAGTAGAAGATTTTCCGCTATTTTTTGTAACACCTGCAGTAATGGGATTAACCCTTGGAGCAATAGTTTTAGGAAACTTTTTATATAAAAAATCAAAATCTCATTTAACAAAAATAGGACTGGTTGTTTTAGGTTTTGCTATTTTACTTTTGCCATATGGAGCAAAGTTGGAGTCTAGAGAGTTTGTTCAGTTTATAAATTTTTATCTTCCTTTCTTTTTACAAATAAATATTTTACACATTATGATAGTTTTGGCTTTTATAATTGGATTTGCTACTGCTTTTGTTTTTATTCCTGCAAATACAATCTTACAAGAAGAAACAAGTGATGAGAGTAGGGGAAAGATATATGGTTTATTAAATTCAATGGTAGGGATTTTATCGTTTGTTCCGGTTCTTTTGGTTGGAGGGCTAGCTGACGTAATTGGCGTAAAAGCTGTTATTACAGGAATTGGTATTATTGTCTTATTAATTGCAGCAATAAGGATTTTTATTACTGATAGAGACTAATATGTATATTTTAATTTTAATTCAGATTATTTGTTTTCTAATATTTTTATATAACATTTATTATTTTTCCCATGAGGATTTTGTTATAACTAGAAAAGATATTTCAATGGAAAAAATATTTAACATAGCTTTCTTAGGTGGGTTTATGTTTTTATTTTTTTCAAGATTTTTTTATATATTATTTAATCCTCTCCCACACTATTTAAGTTTAATTGGTTTTATTGCTTATCCATATTTACCAGGCCTTTCTTTAATTGGCGCAATGGGTTTAACCCCACTTTTTTTAAGTTTATATTTTAGAGCAAAAAAACTTCCAATTGGAAAAATGCTTGATTTATTTTCTATTTCATTCTTAGGAGTTTTACCTTTTGGATTTTTACTTATTTTTATTAAGCAACTTGGTAAAACTGATTTAATATTTAATGTCTTATTTATTTCTTCGTTTTTACTTTTAATAATTTTTAAAAAAATAATTTATAAATTTGCAGAAAGTGGAGAAATTAAAGATGGTAGTTTTACATTAATTTTAATTTCTGTTTTTTCCTTAATCTATTTCCTTGTAAAACTTTTTACAAACCTTGAAGATTTTGTTTTTCTACAGGTTGAGAATATATTTTTATTTATTACTATTTTTTCATCCATAGTCCTTCTTATAAACCATGAGATAATGGATAAGTTTTTGGATAAAAAATGAATGATATAAAAGTAATTTTCGAAGACAATAGTGTTTTAGTCATCGATAAACCAGCTGGCATAACAGTTAATAAATCTGACACAACAAAAGATGAGCCAACAATTCAGGATTTTGTAGAAGAAAAATTACCTGATACTTTTAAAGATAAAAAAATAGATCATGATTTTTATAATAGGGCAGGAATAGTTCATAGAATTGATAAAGAAACCTCAGGAATACTTCTTGTAGCAAAAACTTTAGAAGATTTTGAGAATCTACAAGCGCAATTTAAAGATAGAGTTGTCCAAAAAACTTATATTGCTTTAGTTCATGGAAATGTCTTACCAAGCGAGGGAGAAATCGCAGTCCCTGTAGGAAGACTTCCTTGGAATAGGGAGAGGTTTGGTGTTTTAGCAGGAGGAAAAGAAGCCTCGACTAAATATAAAGTTTTAGAATCTTTTACTACTAAGATTGATAAGAGAAACAAGGAAATTTTAACTTTGCTTGAACTGTCTCCAAAAACCGGAAGAACGCATCAGATTAGAGTTCATCTTAAATATTTTAATCATCCTATCTTTGGTGATTATCTTTACGCTGGTAGAAAAACATCAAGAAAAGATAGAGATATCTTACCAAGAGTTTTTTTACATGCTAAAAATATTTCCTTTAAACATCCCAAAAGTGGGGAAGTAGTAAGTTTTGAGAGTAAATTGCCTTATGAGCTAACGAGTACAATTAGTAGATTAAAGGATTGACTTTAAACTAATTTTACTTCAAAATTATTTAGGGAGGTGAACATTTATGGGAAGTTTCGGCGGATTTTATAAAGGAGATAAGAAAAAACAAAAAAAGGACTCAAAGTCTAAAAATGGTATTTCTAATCCATCTGTGTTTGTAATGCCTGAGTTAATCTCCAAAAAGAAAAAAGACTATTAAAATATGACCCAAAAAAAACCTGCCAACAATTTAAACCTAGCACTGGTATTTATTTTTGTTGTCTTATTCTTTGCCAGTATCTCAATTTTCTTTAAGATATTTTTTCTAGTAAAAGATAGTAGTTTTGATGCAGACCATAATTTCAATTTAGAAGTTAAGGATGCAACAAATATAAATTTAATTTCATTTTCACCTAAGGATAAAACAATCTTTGTTTTAGAAGTTGATCCAAAAGTTAAAACAAATAATGCAGGCCAGTTTTTTAAATTACCAATTGATGCAAGAGTAAATCTTTTTGATGATGAATTTGAAAATAATCACATAGGACGTATGTTAATTAAGTCTTCTTTTTCTTTTTCTAAAAAACTAGAAAATATGACAATTCTTGATGCATTTAGACTTGCTCTTTTTGCAAGAACTGTTTCAGGTGGATCACTTGAGGTAAAAAAACTTTCAGAGAGTTTAGCAAACACAAATGATTACGTATTGATTGAATCAGGTTTTAAAGATAACTTAATTGATAAAGAACAAAAGACAATTGAGATAATTAATGCTACAGATACTTTTGGCTTTGGATCAAGGCTTGCTACTTTAGTTACTAATATTGGGGGAGACGTAATCTTGGTTGGAACAAAAGAAAAAGCAAGTAAATCAAAAATTATTTTTACAGGGGATGATAGCTATACTGTCAAAAGGTTAAGTAAGTATTTAAATATTCAAAGCGAAAAGGGAGAGAAGGATAGTGTAGCTGATATTATAATAATAATTGGAGAAGACTTATTAGAGAATATTAAATTCTAAATATGATTATTGTTGTTACTTTGGTAATTCTACTTATTTCATTTATTCTTGCCCTTTTTTCATTAAAAAGCTTAAATGAAAAGCCTGGAATAAAAGATGTAAAAAAAAGCTTAGATAAGGAAAGGGTAATTTATAGGGGTCACTCTTCAAGGTAAGAATCGTTTTCTTGGCTATCTTCATCTTTTGCTTCTTTCTTTGGACTCTTTACTAAAAGCGCTGATTCACTGTTTGATAAAAATGATGGTTGATCCTTAAATCTTTTTGCTCTTTTAATTTCTTTTACAAAAATACTAACTTTATGAGGATTTGCAGATTTTACATATGCATCGTAAATTGAACCTGCTTTTATAAATTTAATTAATCTTTTAGCAATATCATCAGGTAATACGCCAATATATTGATTTTGTTCTTGAGCAAATATTTTTAATCTTTTAATAGAAAGAGTAAGGGATTGTCCCATTCTAAGATTTTCAATAACTTTTGGCTGGGCAATATTTATGAGCTCGATGACTTTTGTTTTTCCTGGTTGTTCTAAGAAATGGTTATTTATTTGATAGTTACCACTAACAGGAGTAATGGTGATATTTTTATCTTTTAATTTTTTTAAGTTTCTAAGTGCTATAGAGTTAAGTGGATCAATATTTACAACTTTTTGGTATGCAGATTTTGCTTCTTTTACTTTTCCAATAATTGTATAGGCAAGAGCGATTCTGTTTAATGCGTCAATATCTTCTGGGTTTTCTTTAATAAGACTTTTATTTAATGTAATAGCCTCAGTCCAGTTTCCTTGCAATGCGGTTTGAATGGCTTGGTTTGTTATAGACATCTGTTGAAAAGGATGAGAAATTTTAACCTAAATTTATTGCAAAAGTCAATAGAGAAAAGGTATAATTAAGCGTTAGTAACTGACATTTACTCTTAAAAGGAGTATTTTATTAATATGAGTGGACATTCAAAGTGGGCAACCATTAAAAGACAAAAAGGTTTAAACGATCAAAAAAAAGGACAAACATTTACCAAGCTCTCTTTGGCAATTACAATTGCTGTAAAGCATGGTGGTGGAGTCACTGATCCCGATCAAAACTTTAGGCTAAGGCTTGCTATGGATAGTGCAAGAGCATCAAATATGCCTAAAGATAATGTAGAAAGAGCTATTAAAAGAGCAAGTGGCTCTGAGGTAGGGGATATAGCAGAGGTAATTTATGAAGGCTTTACTCCTGGTGGAGCTTCCATAATGATTGAAGCTGCAACAGATAATTCTATGAGAACGACCTCTGAAATAAAAAGTATTTTTAATAAAGGTGGGGGATCATTTGGTCAGCCAGGTAGCGTTGCTTATCAATTTAAACAAGTAGGTAAAATTGTTGTTAGTAAAGAAGGAAAAACATTTGATGATATTTTTGCTCTAGCCGTTGACAGTGGAGCAGAAGATATAGAAGAAGTAGGAGACGAAATTGATATATATACAAAAGTTGAAAATCTATACAAAGTTAAAAATGCCCTAGAAGCACAAGGTGTAAAAATTATTGACGCACATCTTTTTAGGCAAGCAGTTATTCCAATGGATTTAACTGATGAAGAAAAATTAAATAAAATCAGTGACTTTGTAAATGCACTAGAAAACTTAGATGATGTTCAAAAGGTCTACACAAATCTTTTATAAATTATGATTTTTTTCAAAAAGGAGCAGGGGAAGGCAAATAATAAAACTTTATTTAAATCTCTTTTTAAGTTCCTAACTAGTAAAAGACAAAAATTTGTATTATCAGTTCTAGTTTTATCAACTGGTTTATTTATAGCAGAATATGTAGTAGGAAGATCGGGAGTTATCTTAGTTTTACTTCTTTCTTTTTTAACCTCTTTTTTGCTTTATCTTTCCTTAAGGGAGGACTTGAAGGAGAACTTTACTCCACAGGTTTTAATTCTGCCATTTTTCTATACTTTAGCTTTGGGACTTTTCTATTTACTGGTTCCTGCAAGGCTTCTTACTCGTTTTGCAATGACTTTTCTCTATGCATTAGGCCTCTACTCACTCTTTCTTAGTGAAAACATCTTTACAGTCTCTGCGATAAGAACAATACAACTTTTATCAGGAGCAAGAACAATCTCTTTAGTTTTAACAATGCTTTCATACTTTTTTATCTCCAATGTAGTCTTTTCTTTCCATACTAATATCTTTATTACCCTAGGGCTTGTTGCTTTATATACTTTTCCAATAGTTATGCATTCGGTTTGGACATATGCCCAAGAAAAAAGTTTATTCTCTCAAGTGTTTTGGGTATTAACGATTACAATCTGTCTTGTCGAGGTTGCAGCTTTCCTTTGGTTTAGTCAGGGAAGTCCAACAGTTTTAGCACTATTTTTAACAGCTATATTTTACGTAATCTTGGGTCTTACTCATGCCTGGTTTGAGCGAAGACTGTTTAGAGGTGTAATCTTAGAATACTTCTGGGTAACCATAATATCCTTTATTTTCCTCACACTTTTCTCCAGCTGGCTCTAATCTTGAAATATTGGAACCTATAGCTTATAATATCCGGATGCCAGAAAGAGAAATAGATAGATATTTTCGCAAACTTCCAAGGATTAATAAAAGGCGTCTTAGAGAGCTAAAAACCAATATTTCAAGAGGATTGCATATTGATGATTTAGAAGGGGATGGAACGCAAAAAAGAATTTTAGTTGCAGATTTAGCGCAAACAATTTACTTTGCTGCTCCATTTTTTGGATTAAAAGATCCACAGGTAAGATTGGGGACTGGTGTATTAGTGGGGAAACTAACTTACCTTGCTTATACCGATCATACTAAACAAGAGCCAAATATAGTTTTTGCTCTTCCTTATATAAGAGCTCAGATGGATAAAGCAGTTAATGATGATACATTGCCTTTCGTAATACATTCTCCAATTGTTCTTGCTGCTCATGAGTTAAGACACGCGAGTCAATTCGTAACTAATCCTATTCAATTAGCAGAGGATCTTCGTGATGCAAATTACGATGCTGATAGATGGAACTCTACAGCATCTGAGCTTGATGCTAGATCTTTTGGTATAGATTTTGCAAATCAATTGTCGCGTAGAAGACCTTTAGGATAATAATTTTTCAAAGCTAATTAGCTTCATTTATTTATTATTTTTTTATCCATCTAGTAACTAGGGAAGAGGAGAGGGGTAATAAGAGTTTCGGGAAATTCAATGACACATTCCGTACTAGATGATATAGTTTGATATAGTAATTAAATTTAGCCTATAATAATTATAGGACTAAAATGTGGATATCTTATGGTATTTTCACAAAGAATCTGAAGCTAAGCCTCGACTTTTCACAACTCTCTAGTCTCTAACGTAGAACACTCCACGCATAATCCGTGCCTAATTGAGGCTAATCAAAGCTAATTTGAAAAAAATACGAACACCTCTATTCCCAGAGTAGAAGCCTAGGGTTATATTCTAAATTATACATATTTAGCCTTAAAATAATAAGATTAGATTGTTAAATCAATCTAAATGTACGACGTAGTAAACCCTCTATTAGAAGAGCATTAAGTAAAGGATTGTATAACAACAAATAAATAATTAGTTTTACGTCCCTACAAAGAGTAGTGTTGTTCTATTGACTAGTATTTGTTTATCGATTTCTCCCTTAAGAAGACGTAAAGATAAAATATGGTGTTATTAAGCGGCAGGAAAGCGAAAGTGATTATGTCGCACAATAATACTTTTGCGACGCCACGCAGGCACAAGTCCTGAGAGAAGTGCCATTTTTATTATATGTTTTTAACGAATTTATTTCAGATATTTACATTATTCTTACTTGTCTATCTATTGTTTACTCTGTTTTTATTAGTAACTATAAATTTTAGCTCTCCCCTACTATAGGGTTGTTAACACAAAAATATTGAGGCTACTTGAAGCTAAGCTTATATACTATTGGCATTCTCCGAGGCTAGAGTATATAATACCACAATGAATTCAAGGGAGATCATCTCGCCAAGGGCACTAGAAAGCGTTTTTCCTATAATAAGTGATGCCCGTATGAATGCACGGGAATTTATTGTTTTTAATGGTTTAAGGGAAAAGCTTAGTATTGGTTCAAAAATTGGCCAAGGATTAATGTTTGAAGATATTTTGGCAACAGAAGTAATTGGTAGGCAAATTAGTGCAGTTGATTCTAGGATTAGGCGGTTAAGATCAGGCGGTCTTTCAAAAAGGCGCGTTTTAGGGGCTTACACAAGGCACGCAATAAGGCTGCTTGAGCAAAGAGCTTCTAGCTTATCATGGGCGTTTGGTTATATGGTTGAGGAAACAAGTTTTCATAGAGAAACATATTGTAGGACATCTGCACAATTAGAAAGTGCAGTAATTGTTGGGCAAGCAGTAGATGAACTTATTTTAATTGCAGATGAAAAAGGCGTGCCAATTGCAGATCGTGCTAGATTTAAAAATGGTGATTTGGATGATTGGAAAGAAAAGTACAGAGAAAAGCTTTACGCAGTTAGTTAATGACTTCAGTTTTATTTAATTCTTTGTTTTGATCTATAGCTTGACTTAGCTGAGTGCTATAAGCATATTCACTTGAATCTGTATCCCAATTAGGTCTTGTCTTTTGACTTATACTCATATAGAGTATCTTATTTGATCCATCATTTAGAGTGGCTTCAAAAGCTAGCCATTCACCTTCAGATCTTGTTAAACCACCGTCAGCATCATATCCAGGTACGGAAATATAATTTGATATTTTAATCTCAGATCCAGGTTTAAGATCAACTGGTAAACCATTAATAGCTTGAATGTCCTGATTACTAACTGCGTTATAAGTTCGTGCTCCTTCAACGTCAACTAATTCAGTGCTGGTTCTAAGTCTTGGATAAGTCCCTCCGCGATTTGTTTCAGTAAAACTAACACTAATACTTGATCCAATATGTGCAATAGTTTTAGTTTTAAGTTCTGGATTATCATTCTTAGCATCAAGGATTTTCAATGCACTCTCTCTAGGATTAAATGCTTCACTTGTGGTTGGTCGTGGAGTTGGGCTTGTATCTTGGTTTGGTTGATTATCTCCGCCTTTTAATCCAAAAACTAATACTCCAACTAAGGCAGCAGCTCCAGCTGCAAGTCCCGCTTTACTATGTGTTAATCTTGAAAAAAGGCTTCTTCGTGGCCCAAGGGGTTGTGCTCTTTGTTCACGATCTCTTAGAGTACCTGGAATTATCTCTGGTGCTTGTATTAGTTTTCCATCTACTCCTTTAGGTCTTTCTGGTGCCATATCTCTCATATAGCTTTAGATTATCATCTAAATAAAAGCTTTGTCAACTTGACAATACTTCTCTAGTGTCGCACAATATTATAGATGCAAGACGAACTGCCTGGTTTAATAGATCAATTCTTAGAGTATCTTGAGATAGAAAAAAACTGTTCTAAGTTAACTCTTCGTGATTATAGGCATTATCTTAAAGTTTTCGATAATTGGTTTACCTCTACTCAGCCTGGAAAAACTGTTGAAGATTTAGATCTTCCTACAATTAGAAAATATAGAGTATTCTTAGCTAATAAAGCTGACGATAAAGGTCAAACTCTGCAAAGAGTTACTCAAAATTATTACGTAATATCTCTAAGATCATTCCTTAGATTTCTTATAAAAAATGATTTTAAAACCTTAGAACCTTCAAAAATAGATTTACCTAAAACCGTATCTAGAAGTCTTAAATTCTTACCAAAGGATTTGGTTGATAGATTAGTAACTGCTGCAGATACTTCAAAAGAAGAAGGAATGCGGGATCGAGCTATCATAGAGCTTTTGTTTTCAACTGGTCTTAGGGTATCTGAATTGGTCTCTTTAGATAAAGAAAAAATCAATTTTGAGCGTAAAGAGTTTGGTGTAATAGGTAAAGGAGGAAGAGCAAGAATTGTATTCATTTCTGATAGAGCGTCTCAATGGGTTAAGATGTATCTTGATGCAAGACAAGATAAGTTTAAGCCCTTATTTATTAGGTATAGCGGAAAAGTTATAGAGGAAAACGATGGTGAGCGTATGCGTCTTACTGTAAGAAGTATTGAAAGAATAGTAAAAAAATATGTTCGGATTGCTAGGATTCCCGTTGATGCATCAGTCCATACGTTAAGACATAGTTTTGCAACTGACCTTTTATATAACGGCGCTGATTTAAGAAGCGTTCAGGAAATGCTAGGGCATAAAAATATTGCTACAACTCAGATTTATACTCATGTGACTAACCCACAATTAAAGAACGTTCATAAGAATTTTCATAGTGGAAATAATAAGTAGTTAATTAAAACTTTTTTAAAGAGGCAAGGATTTGATCAGTTTCAGACATAATTTCCTCATCGATATTTAACGGATTATTAATTGTTATTAGGCCAAATGAAGTGATTGTTCCATAACTATCATCTGCTCCCTTTTGACAAACTGTCCAACTTGTTTTACCTGTAGATTGATTTTGCCCTCTTCTAAATACAAAACCATTTGGATTTTGTATTTCTACATAGTTATCATATTTTGTAAAGTTTGCATATGGTTCTCCTGAGTATATACATCCTCCGCCTCCATAAGATCCTTGAAAGATGGTTATTTTATAGCCCTCTTTACTAATTGTAAGCTTGTCCATTTCTTCTCCTTGTTCTTTTTGTGATGCCCAATCAGAAGGAGTAACTATGGAATAAGGACTAAGGACCAAGACTCCTCCTGCTTTTATTGTTTTAACATCTTTAGTTTCTTCTTGCATTAATTGTCCTGTTGGAATCTGGGCCGTAACATAAGGGCTTGGAGTTGGGGTTGTTGTCATTTCTTTACTCTGATTAGCTGATTGTTGACCAAAGTAGAATGCGCCACCAGCTATTATGATTAAAAGTAGAAGAATTGATAATGTACCAAGTATGTATTTCATATTAATATGTTTCGTAATAGATTGTTACTCCAATAGAGATTGTGCTTTCTCCAGGAGTGATTTCTGTTGGAGTCGTAGATGTCACTTTACTGTCTAGTTCAGCTCCCATCTGTCTTGCAAAATATGGTTGGCTTGTGCTTGATATTACATTGACTATTTTTCCAAGCTTTACTCCTGATGCGTTTGCAAGCGTTTGTGCTTTTTGCTTTGCATCTATAACCGCATCCTCTGTAGCTTCTTTTTCAAGTTTCTTAGTTAGATCATCTGAGAATGTAAAATTAACTCCTCCTACTAAATTTGCACCATCCTTTGTTGCGGTATCAATTACTTGATTTACCTTACCTAAAGGTTTTACTTTTATTTCAATATTTTGAGTAACTGTATAGCTTGTTATTCTTTCATTTCCACCAGTTGAAGGATATATTAATGGCTCTGGCCCACCAGATCCATAATTTGGGTTTACGCTATAGTTTGTGGTTTTAATATCTTTTTGATCTACTCCAAGTTTTTTTATGTCGGTAATAAGTTTATTGGCAATCGTATTAACTTGATTTTGAGCACTTTCAATAGTGGTTGCATTTTTTGTAACTCCGACAGATATGCTTGCAGTATCTGGAACAGCAGTTGCTTCACCACTTCCACTTGAAGAAAAAAGATCGTTCTTGGTAGTATTGGTGCTATTTATATAGAAAGGAATTGGACCGAAGACTTTTGTATAAATTAAAAATGCAAGAAAAATTAAAGCAACTGTTACTATTGGTGTTTTAAATTCTAAATAAAAGTTTTTCAACACAAAGGTATAATAATAGATTAGATCAACTGTGTCAACTAATTATTGACAACATAAACCCTGTAATGTATAAAGTATGAATCTGTTCAAATAAATTATGCCAGTACCACCATCAGAAACACAACATGGCGCCCCGGAGCAAAGAGATAGAATTACTAATTCTCAAATAGCAATTGGATTAATGAGTGGGATGGAAGGGTTGATAAAAGCTGATCCGAGAGCGCGAAATGCAGCTGTATCAGCATTGTTTGATCCAAATGGATATACGACTTTACGAGTAGAAATTACTGCAAATCATTATAGTGATTTGGTCAGTGGACATTATGGAGTAAGTTTTGACACTAAGAGAGAAGAAGATGGTAGTATAACAAGAACTTTAGAATTTGAAGATGTAGATGGATATACTGATCCAACCCTTGTTGTATCTGTAACACGAAATAAGGGTAAAGATACTGGAGCGCTTACAACTGAGTTACCTGATACAGGAAGAAGATCATTGGTTTCGCCACGAAGCGTCGGTTTAGGCTTCTTAGATGGATTTAGGAGAGGAGGGTTTACAATTGTTTCAGTTGATCACCTAAGGGAGGATCGTATTTGGCATACAGCAGATAGTGTAGAGATAGATAGGGATCAAGAAACCCCACAAAGAGAAGAGTTAATCTTAGGATTAATTAAAAGAATACAAGCCGCAGAAGCTCATGTTAAAAGTGAAGACGGATTTAGAGCAAGTAGAGCTAGACGCGAGATCGCAGACCTTGCTTCTAGTGCATTTAGTCTGGGAGCAGGTTTTATGTATCGTGGTTTTATAGATAGAGAAGAAGGTTTAGTCCCAGAAAGTAGACAATCAATTATTCTGGATCAGTTTAATCCAATAAGAGGTATAGTTACACTTGAGCCTTTTGCTTACTTAGATGCACCAGTTACAACTCCTCATGGCAAACAACTTACTCAAATGGATGCAATTTTAGAAAAGGATGGAGTTTTTCTTTATAGAACCGGAAAAGATGGTATAGATTGGACAAAAAGGATAGGGCCAACAGATGAACAGATTATCCAGTTACATGGTACTGCTTTATCTAAGTTGGTTGATTTCTTATATCCTGTAAGACCTAGTGCAAGGCAAAGAGAACGAAAAATAGCAGCTCTTTAGTAAGCTAGTTTTGTGTTTCTGCAGCCTCAACTAAATTTTTCATTAGCATTGTTACATTAACTGGTCCTACTCCACCAGGAGTTGAAGAATAAAAACTTACTTTTTCCTGTATTTCTTCCTTACTGTAGTCCCCTTTTAATTTCCCGTCTATAACATGCATACCTACTCCTATTAAAATTGAGTTTTTCTTAATATCATCTTTTTCAATAATTTTTTTACCAACACTAGTAACAATAATATCAGCTGATTTAATAAGTTTTTCTTTATCTTTTGTTTTGCTATCAACAACTTTTGCTTTAATATTAAGTCTTTTAAATAAGTTAATAATTGGTTTTCCTGCAGTAATTCCCTTTCCAATTAAAACTATTTTTTTAGATTTTAAATATTTAGTTATTTCATCTGATTTAAGGGTTGATTCAATTAATTTTAATACAGCAAGTGCAACAGGAGGAAAAAATTTTGAATGTGGATGAAAGCTGTCAACGTCTTTTAATGGAATTATACTAAGTGATGTTTTTTCTTCGTCTATTTGTTTAGGTAAGGGTCTTTGGACGATAATCCCATGAATTCTTCTATCATTATTTAACTTTTCAATTAAAGAATAAACGGTTTTTGCAGAAATGGTTGTATTAAATCTTTTGATTGTTATTTTTGCCCCAATTTGATTTGCTCTTAGTAGTTTTTGATTTAAATAGCTTTGGGTTTGTGGATTATCTCCAAAAGTAATGATGTATAGATGTGGAATAATTTTTCGTGTTTTAAGATTATCTACTCTTTCCTTAAGATTTCCCAAAATCTCTTGGGCTATTTCTACTCCATTAATTTTCATTATTCTTCAATACAAGTAGCTGAAGCTACTTGATCATTTTGTTTTGAAAATCTCATAAGTATTACTCCTTGTGTTGCTCTTGAAAGCGTTGGGATTGAATTAACATCAATTTTTACAATTTGTCCTTTTTGAGAAGTTATAATTACCTCGTTACAATTTTGAGGAATAATCTGGGTGTAAGCAATTTTTCCAGTTTTAGCTGTTACTTCTGCTACCTTTACACCTTGTCCTCCCCTTCCCTGCTTTGGAAATTGATCAGTTTGAGTTTTCTTTCCATAGCCATTTTGCATTATTGTTAGAGCAAAAGCTTTAGAATCTTTTTGGACAATATCCATTTGGATTACTGAATCATCTTTGCCAATTAAGATTCCTCTTACTCCCATTGTATTTCTTCCCATTGGCCTTACTTGATTCTCAAAGAATTTAATACATTTACCATTTCTAGTAAATAGAAGGACTTGGTCGTTAGCGTTTGTTAATTTACTCCAGACTAGCTCATCTCCCTTGTCTAGTTTAATAGCAAGAATTCCACTCTTTCTGATATTTTCAAATTCTGAAATTTTTGATTTTTTAACAGTTCCGTTTCTTGTAGCAAGTAAAACATAGGTTGATTTATCGTTTTTACCATAAGCTACAAATGCTTCTACTTTTTCTCCTGCCTCAATGTTTAAAAGATTTACAATTGCAGTACCCTTACTTGTTCTAGATGATTCACTTATTTCATAAGCCTTTATTTGATACACTTTTCCTTTGTTGGTAAAGAACAATAAATTGTCATGTGTTTGGGCAAATTTAATGTCTGCAATATTATCTTCTTCTTTAGTAGTCATGCCAATTATTCCCTTTCCACCTCTTTGTTGGGTTTTAAAGCTTAATGTGCTTTGTCTTTTAATATATCCAGTATCAGTCATTGTAATAACAGTAGGTTCATTTGGAATTAAGTCTTCTTCACTAAACTCTCCTACTTTTCCTTTGTAAACCTTGGTTCTTCTCTCATCTTTATATTTTTCTTTTAGTTTAGTAAGTTCTTCTTTAATAACAACTAATATTTTTGCTGGATGTGCTAAAAGATCTTCAAGATATGCAATTATTTCTTTAACCATTTGGTATTCTTCTTCAATTTTTTGTCTTTCAAGAGCTGCTAGTCGTCTTAATTGCATATCTAATATTGCCGTTGCTTGAATTTCTGAAAGCTTAAATTTAGCAATTAAGTTTTGCTTTGCGTCTTCTTGGGTTTTTGATT
>ERZ1292629.490-Hain-H43-01um-R1-490-length-43087-cov-14_pt1 | contig 43087 bp, 49 predicted proteins | sample MGYA00564399_ERZ1292629 | MGnify/ENA primary metagenome ERZ1292629 (study PRJEB36523, sample SAMEA6512636) | groundwater metagenome | collected 2019-01-08 | study: AquaDiva: Metagenomics assemblies of 32 groundwater samples
AAGGTGGTAGATTATTCTCAGTCCCGTATCTCTCGCGAAGACCTGTCGGACATCCGGAAGGTGTTCGAACGGTACTTCGAGCTGGTTGGGGCAAAAAAGAGTGACCAGAAGAGGCTGATGGAACTCGGCCTGAGACTAGTTGCGGTGGAGGGGTAACATGAATCTAGCCTTCGCCAACTTCCAGTCTTTCCACGGAGAGCACCAGATCCCAATAGAGCCGGGGTGCTGGTTCCTCCTGGGAGACAACCAGGACGGCAGTAAGGTATCCTCCAATGGGGCAGGCAAGACTACCACCTGCTCTCTGATTCCCTGGGCCCTCTTGGGAAAGACTCACATGGGGGTCGAGAAGGACGATATAATCCACCGTGAAGCGGATGCCGTCTCCGTGGAGCTGGAGATGACCGATCTATGGGTGAAGCGGACGAAGGAGCGGGGGCATTCGGAGCGGTTGGAGTTCATGCACCGGGGCAAGAGATGCGCGGAGGCCAGCCTTGCCGAGACCCAGAGGGCCCTCTCAAAGGTACTTGGCATCAGCGACCGGTTGTTCTTCAACTCCATCTGGATTGCGAAGGACTCTCGGTCAGTCCGGTTCCTCTCCGCCCCCCCCGCAGAGAGATTGTCTCTCCTGGAGGAGATGCTCGAAAACGAACAGTTGGCCCTCGGCCGCAAACGTGCTCTGGATGTCCGGCGGCAGGCGGAATCCGATCTGGCCGGGTTGCAGTCCAAGATGGAGATGCTGCGATCTGAAGAGGAGAAACAGCGCCAACGCCTCCTTCGCGCCCAGGAACAGTACCAGGACGCCGCTCGAACCTTGAACGTGCAGCAACACCAGCGGGCGAACCAGCGGAATGATCTGGGTAAGCGGATCGCGGATCTCACGGTTGACTTGTTGTCTCCCCCGAAAGTAGCTCCCGAAGGGCTCGCTCTGGAGTACAGCGTGGCGAAGGCGCTGGCCGACAAACTGTCATTGCAGGTGCATACCCTGGACACGCAGGCTCATCTCCGCATTCAGGAGTCCTGCCCGATGTGCAGACGGGCCTTCGATCCTTCTGACGTCGAGAAGTTATACCGCACACGCAACCAGGCGCAGGAAGAACTGGATGTTACCAATCTCTCCCTCCAGAATACCCGGGGGGAGGTACGAAGGCTTGAGGATGCCCTGGTTGCTTACCGGGGACGGTCCCTGGAGACAGACGAGAAGAAGCGACAACTGGAGGACCTCAAGAGGCGCCTGATAGAGGCCGAGAATGCCGACCAGGGGGAAAGCCCTCTGGTGGCCTTCAGGCGCGTCATAGACGATTCTAAGGCCGCCATAGACGGCCTGCAGGGGACCATCGCGGAGATGGAGCGGCATGTGCAGAGGAAGGCCGCTGAGATCCCAGATTTGAAGTTCTGGGAGAAGGCATTCGGTCCGCAGGGAATCCGTAACCTGCTGCTGGATGACCTCCGGTCGCTGATGTCCCATCATGTCAACCAGTATGCCTTGGATTTGGCGGGGGACGCGATCCGGGTCGAGTTCCCCCAGTCGGATCGGGGATTCGTCATCATGCTCCACACCCCCATCGGCTCGGCCGATCTCCACACCTTTAGCACGGGGGAAGTCTGGAGAGCGAGCCTGGTAGTTCTCCTGGCGATCCGGAAGACCCTTACCTACCTCCAGCAGACCGACCTGGACCTGCTGATCCTGGACGATGCCACCGGCACCCTGGACGAGGCGGGGGAGCTGGCGCTGGTGGAGTTGGGTCCCCGGTTGGCTGAGGAGTTTGGGACGGTCCTGATAACGCTCCCGCGGGAGCATAAGAGCATTCCCCCGGATCGGGTGATCCGCGTAAGGAAGTCCTGTTACCGCAGCGAGATCATCAGGGGGAGGGCGGACGCAGCATGAAGAATATTTTTAGGAAGACGCACATGCAATCCTGCTTCGTTGGCTCTACGGGCATGTGGACACTAGTGTTGTCGTGGGGAACCTATCTCAGCGTAGAGGTAGAAATCCATGGCCGGTTGGGGGCTAGATCATGAAGAACTTGAAGTTTGGGGTGAACGGCGGGCGGTACTGGTACGCTCCGGGCGACCGCGGGCGTTGGATGCATTACTGGATCTCACATTATCCCTACAATGCCATAGTGAAGGGTATCACAGATGTCCTCTCTTACTAGAACTCTGCTGCACAAGAACTGCTCTGAGTGTAAGCTCCACGAGGGGTGCAAGTCCTACCGGGTTCCCCCGGAGATGCATCCACGGAAAGCGGTTCCCCCGGTGGATCTTCTCCTGGTCGGTGAAGCCCCCGGGGAGCAGGAGGATGTGGAAAATCGCCCCTTCGTGGGGAAGTCCGGTCAGTTTCTCCGTGGATGGCTGAACGCATGGGGGGGATCATGGACCCTCACGAACGCCATCAAGTGTCGCCCCCCCAACAACGATACCCCCACAGAAGAGCAGATCAAGTTCTGCGAACCGTTCCTCACCTATGACATCTCCACTTATAGTCCGAAGGTGATCATCTGCTTGGGGGTTACCGCGTTGAGAGCGGTCTGGCCGAAGGGTCCCGGGACCATCCACAAGGCCCGGATGGCTCCGGTCAAGCTGGGAAATGCCTGGGTGGTGACTACATACCATCCATCCATGCACGTCTCTGGGCGGAAAGATCTTACGGCCGAATACGAGCGGGTGTTCTCCGTTGCTGCTTCTTTGTTGGAGGGTACTTACGGGAACCAGGAACCTGACATCCGAGAGGTAGAAAGTCCGGAGGACTTGCAGGAATGCGGCAAGCAGATCCTCTCCTCGGATGTCCTCTACTTCGACTGCGAAACGGACACGCATTCGAAGGTGCCGTCGAAGGCCACCATCTGGATGCCCGAGGCCCGTCTCCTGTGCGTGGGAGTGGGGACAAAGCCCGGCGAGCCCGTTTGGGTAATCCATGCGCGGTTCATGACAGAGGCTTTCACCCGCCTCTGGTACGGTAAGACGGTCATTGCCCATGCCGTGAAGTTCGACCTCCAGTGCATCTATCGATTCGTGGACCGGCACATCTGGGAACATGTCAGCTACGAGGATACTCTCTTGATGCATTCTACCCTGGACCAGGGGAAGGCCGACAATGATCTGGAGCATCTGGCGGTCGAGCATCTCGGAGTACCTTCCTGGAAGGCGATGGCGTGGGACCTGGTGGATGCCGAGGATGCCCGGCGGAAGAAACTGCGACAGCCGATGACCGCTACGCTGGCCGACATCCCCTTCCGCTCTCTGGTAGAATACAACGGTCGGGATGTCTTCTTTGGGATGCGGTTGTACGAACATCTCAAGAAGAAAACTCCCCCCCTACCCGTATACCAAGAACTCATCCTTCCCGCGGTTCGTACTCTGGCGGAGATGGAGCAGCTCGGACTCGGTGTCAGCAAACAGGTAGTGGATGTCCTGGAGCGCCTTTACACGGATAAGGTAGAGATTCTCAACAGGGAGGTCCGCCAGTTCCCCGAAGTGCAGAGGGTAGAGCTGAAGCGGTATGAGGCCAAGGGCAAGTTAACCCCCTTCAATGCTCTGTCCACAGATGATCTCCGGAGCTTGCTGGATGAATGCGATCTGGAGGTGTTCGCCCGGACAGAGAAGACGGACAAGCCCAGCGTTACAAGAGAGACCATCGAGCAGTTGGCAGACGATCCGTCCTACCCCGTATGGGACCACGTCCGGTGGATCCGTCGCCACGACCTGATGCTGGGGAAGTTTCTGCGGCCCTACGGGGCGCATATCGTAGAGGGCCGAATTCATGCTAACTACCTGGTGGCCAAGATGGTGGGTGGCCGGGGAGACTCCGAGATAGGGGGCACCAAGACCGGTCGACTCGCCGTGCGGGACCCGGCGCTACACAACATCAAGAAGGACAACGTGCTGCGGATCATGATCCGCCCCCGGCCGGGATACATCCTGGTGGAGTTCGACTTCTCCCAGGTAGAAGTCAGGTGCATGGCGTGGCTCTCCGGGTGCCGGGCGCTGATCGATGCCTGCCAGGCGGGGGACATCTACCAGCAGATGGCATCCGAGTTGTGGAAACTCCCCACCTACGAAACGGCGAAGGGGAGCCGATGGCGGGCTCTCATGAAGGTGGGGGTATTGGCAGTCATCTACCTGGAAACCCCCGAATCTTTTGCCCCCCGTAACGGGCTCTCGGTGAGGGAGGGTCGGGAGTTCGTCGATGCCTTCTTCACCCGTTTCCCGGAGGTGCACGACTTCCAGAAGGAGTCCGTCCGCCTCGCCCGGACAGGGGGGTTCCTTACCACTCTGTGGGGACGACGCAGCACCATTCTCTACACGGGCTTCGGGGATACCCACGCGGACAACCAGGCCAACAACCTGCGGGTCCAGTCGCTGGCCAGTGACAACACTCTGTTTAAGGCCGCGCAGAGTCGGGAACTCCATGACCCGGAGGACTTCCGCCTGGTGAATCTGATCCATGACGCCCATCAGGCCGAGGTGCGGCTTGCCGTGGCTGGTCGGGTGATCCAGAAGCACAAGCGTTTGATGGAGGACACCTCGGACTACCCCTTCCCGGTTCCTGTAGCCCTGCCGGTGGAAGTAAAGGTTGGATGGGACGGGGGACACATGAGAGAGTTGAAGGTACCATGAGGAATCTGTATACCCTGGACTTTGATCGCTTTCGCCATGGGTGGGAAATACCCAATCTCTTCGGGCATCTGGTGGATAACACGATAGACATGCAGATCCTACTCCGTCGGAGGTTTCTGTAATGCCATTGTACGCCAAAGGCCCTCCCCTGACGGGACGGACCGATAAACACGAGTTCCGCATCTACGCCGATCCGGGGACCATCAGCATTGCTGGCTTGAGGATAAAAGCCGGCACGGTCCAGGCAGGACCACATCAGACCACGATCTCCAAGAGCGAGTTTGAGCTGTACCAGGACGATCTGGTGTGCCTGGTGGAAACGTTGAAGTCCTGGGTGAAGGACCGGCGGAGAGTATGATCAAGTCGATCTCCTACGACCAGACGGAGATCCTTTCGTGGATCATGGAGCTGTACTGCCCGAACGGATTCGACGTGGACCCTACCTTCGGACGTGGGGGGTTCTATCGGGACGGCCGGATACCTCTGCCGCGGTTCTGTTCTGACATGGTTCCCCGGTTTGAGCATGTTTTGGAGCGCGACTGTCGAAACTTGCGTATAACGGATAGAGTTTTCTGGTCGGTCCTCTTCGATCCACCGTTCATCCACGCACCCGGGAAGAAGTCCATCATCGGAAACCGGTTCTCGGGCTACCCCCGCCAGAGGGATCTGCACGGACTGTACTACCGGTCTCTGGAGGAGTTCCATAGGATCCTGTGCCCCGGGGGCTTCGTGGTCTTTAAGTGCCAGGACATCGTAGAGTCGGGAAAACAGGTCTGGAACCACATGATAATAACCGTCACTGCGGAACGGGTGGGATTCGCCCTGAAGGACCTGTTCGTCCTCGCAGCCAAGCACCGTATCGAGGGCAAAAACCACGGCAAGCAGCGGCATGCCAGGAAGTTTCACTCGTACTTCCTGGTGCTGGTGAAGGACTCATGACTGAACCAAGGTTGACCCTGTGTAACAATTGCCGTTTCTGGCAGAGGAAGGCCGACTTCGAAACCAGAGATGTTGAGCGCCAGCTTGGGGCCGGATGGTGCTACCGGTATCCCCCCGTCCCCGTATATTGCGGGGCGGAAGAAGAGATAGCTACCTATTGGCCGGTAACCTTCCCCGAAGAATGGTGCGGGGAGTTTAAGAAGGTATGAAGAACCTGGATAGACAAATAAGCCGTGGTATCTGTCCTTCTTTTGAGATGGTTCATTCTGTCGGATCTCTGGTACACTTGTGGTCCGCGGTTCGTTTCGTCCTCTGGGGTAGAACATGAGGAATCTCTGCATGGGAATACGTCCTGCCCCCTACTTCCTGAGCGGCTCCACCCGGAAATGGTTCTTTAACCCATCCCTATGGAGAGAAGTCAAGTTCCAGATATGGGCCCGGATATGATCGCTCCCATCTACCTGTTCATCCCCGGGCGGCCGAAGACCAAAGACCGTCCCCGTGCCGGAGTAAGCAAGGGCGGTAAGCCCTTCATGTATACTACCCAGAAGACGGCGAACGAGGAGGCCATCATCCGCCAGTTCGGGACTAACACCAGGGAGGAACTTGGGTGGGCGGAGCCCTACGCCGGGCCCATACGGCTCTCAGCATGCTTCCTGATAGCCAAACCGAAGCGATGGTACCCCGGCATGGAGCCCGCAAGTTCCTACTACGGGGACATCGACAATCTCCTGAAGACACTGAAGGATGGCCTGAACGGTACGCTGTATCGAGATGACGGACAGGTCATCTGCTACGGGTCGGTGAGGAAGGCTTTCTGGGACTATGCCGGATTGTTGGCCATCATCGAGTTGCTACCTCTCGTAGAGCCTCCCCCGAGGGTTGACAAGAGAAAGAAGGCCGGGTAGGATATAACTCAGAGGTAGCATACAATGGCACTAAAAGTGGGCAGGAAGCCTCTCTACACAGGAGAGGGGAAGAAGGTGAGCGTGTTCCTGGGGGGAGATAACCACGCTTACCTCCTCCGGATAGTCCAGGATCTGAAGCAGTCCGGCAAGGATGCCAGCGTCTCCCGGATTATCAACGCACTGGTACAACAGTACCGAGGGGTCAGTTAGATAGATGACCTTCAGTCCCACCCTGTTCCCCACCACCGCTACAGCTCCGATTCGGGACGCGTTCCCAGACATCAACCAGCATCTCTACGGGTATGCCCGCCAGAGCATTGGTGGGACCATCGGGATGGTGGCCATCGACACTTCGGACTTCTACGGACTCCCCATGTCCGATAAGATCGGTACCACGACCTGGCTGGATAGATACCACCCGAATCTACGGCTGTTCGATGACATCCAGAAGGCGGATCACGTGGCTGGAAGGACGGATTACAGGGGAGTCTTCATCCGTAACAAGGCAACCACATCCGCTACGGGCATCAACCTGTGGTTGCTCCAGCCGGTCTCCGGGTTGGCAACGATCTCCGTATGGAATCCCACCGTGGACGCCGGGGGGAACATCGAGCGGGTGGCCAACGAGACTACCGCCCCAGCAGGAGCGGTGTGGACCACCCCTACCGAAGGGGTTCCGATGGCTATTGGAACTCTGGCATCAAATGCCACCGCTCCCCTGTGGATCAAGAGGGCCGTGGGAGCCACCGCTTCGACATGGGCTTACGACACCTTCCAGATTCTCATGCAGGCGACCGGAGACACCGGTCCCGCTCGTTTCCAGATCATATACTCGCTCCTGGCCGGGGCAGCGACGGTGACCGTTACCGCGGCCCGTGGGGGCATCACTACATGGCCCCACGGGGAGAACTACACTCTGGCGGTCGCCGATGCGGCTGGCGCCGCTGTGGATCCCCCGGGGAACACCCTCCTGGCAGTGATCTCCGCCAGCACCCCCTGGCCGGAGTTTGACATCGTGGAAGACCCGGTGAAGGACCGGATCCAGACGGTGAGCACTATCCAGCCCTGCATCAAAACTGGGACTGGCGCCTACAGGTTGGACTTTAGGCCGCGCAACCCGGGCCACCACCAGATCCTGTGGGACGCGGGGGGAGAAGCCAGCACTCAGACCTCGGTGGAGGTCAGTCCCGTTTCATAGACCGCCGTATAGCCGTCTGAATGCCCGTTGGGGGGCTTTCGGGAAGCACACGACACCAATCCCCTGATGCGGTCCTCCAGCTCGTCCAGGGCCCCCTCTGTAGCCTGCAGAGCCTTCTCGTAGCTCCCCAGAGCTTCCGTCATCTTCTTCATCTGGGATCCCCCCTATTTTTCGTGGGTACCATCCTTGCCATTGTCTCCTGGATGTCATCTACCGCAGATGCCAGATTCGCAACCATGGCCGCGAGCCGGGTGTTGGCCTCCGCATTCTTGGAGATGAGATCCAACATCCGGCTCGTATGCCGTTCCTGGTAGTAGAGGGTAAGAGTGAGGATGCCGAGGGCCAGGCCCGGGAGCCCGTAGTCCAGGATGGACTTCAACCAGGTCAGGTCCATCTAGAAGTTGCAGGTTCCCACTACAACAGCAGTCATCCCGGCCGCATTGGCATCGGCCTCTGTGCAATTCACCCGAACCTGCGCAGAGTTGGCGACCGTGAGGTTCTGATCCGGAGTGTAGGTATAGGCGACATCTGGCGCGCGGATGACGTCGGCCTCGGTCACCTCCACCGCGGCCGAAAGCGCGGCGGCGACCTGGAACCGGATCCAGTACATCGGGGACGCATTGATGGTCTTCTGCTGCCAATCCCCGGGGATATTCCATGTGACATCCCCATCCTGCGCCAGTGGGGCTCCCGCAGCGGCGGTCCCGTCTGTGATGGTCACCGGTTGCCATGCGGCCCCGTCCCAGTATTTGGCCGTCATGGTCGTCACAGTGACGTTCACGTTGGCGGTCATGTCGAGACGGCAGCCCCCGAAGAGTTGCCCGTGTCCGACGTAGAAGAAGTCACCGTTCGCTGCCGTGTCCAGGAGAGACAAGACGGCCACGCCCGCCCCAGCATCCGTGACCTCCGCGAGGTAGCTGGTGAACGTGGCCTCGTTGTCAGTCGTCTTCAGGAAGCCGTCCACGTTCGGGGTCCGGGGATATGTCTGATCCGCGGCAAACATCGTCCCCACGGTACCGTTCCGTACATTGAAGGAGAAGATGTCCCCGGCCGTGGTGGGAACCGTGGCAAGGGTCACAAGGACGCTGGTCGCCGCGAAGGCCGCTGGTGCCCGTTGCATCCCCAGCATCTTGACCGCACTGGGATTGATGCATGGAATGTCCATGATGATGGGTACGACCCCCGACTTCATCTCGGATGTCCCCACTGAATCCGCCGCAAGCTCGCTATCGGTCACCGCATCTGCGGCGATCTCCGAAGACCCCACTGCATCCGCCAGGATCTCCGCGGCGGCCACTGCGTCCGTGGCAATCTCTGAGGCGGTTACAGCATCCGCCGCGATCTCGGCAGCGGCCACCGCATCCGTGGCGATCTCAGCAGCGGTCACCGCGTCCGCCAAGATCTCGGCAGAGCCTACCGCATCCGTAGCGATCTCCGAAGCCGTCACCGCGTCCGCGGCTATCTCGGAGGAGCCCACCGCATCCGCCAGGATCTCAGCAGCAGCCACGGCATCCGTAGCGATCTCCGAAGCCGTCACCGCATCCGCGGCGATCTCAGCAGCAGCCACGGCATCCGTAGCGATCTCTGCGGCGGTTATGGCCGCCGCAGCCAGTGCATCCGTCCCGTACTTTTTGTCTGCCATGTTCTTCTCTCCTTACTGCGGGGTTTCCGAGTAGATGGGGTCGATGAGGCGCACTTTGAGGGTCCCCGTGTTCGCCAACACCACGACGAGTTCGATGCGAACGATCCCGCCAGCGGTGACGTAGTAGGCCGGAGTGTTCAGAGTGAGGGTCATCAGGTGCTCTCCGTTGGCCACCGTCGAGTCTATCCGCTTGGCGGCGGTGTTGTGGTTGGTGTCGTAGTCACCGTCCACGACGGCTCCCCCGTGGCTGGCAGTGACTACTGGATTGGTGGCCTGAGCGTACACCGTGGACGAGCAGGTGAGGTCTACGCTGGTCGCGTTCACCACGCCCAGCTCATAGGCTACGATGACCTTGGCGAGCTTGGCTCCCTTGCCGGCCGTCTCGATCTTATACGGCACCGCGCAGGAGAAGACGTGCGTCTCCGCTGCGCCGGCCGTGCGGTTGAGAGACCAGTCCATGGCGGCATTGCGTGCTACCACCGCGGCTGCCAGCCCCCCGGTTTCGAGCCAGTCGATGGAGGAGAGTTGCACCGGTCGATGGTTGAGGGCGAGTTCATCTCCCACCCTTTTGGCGGTCTGGGCGGCGGAACCAAACCACTTCAGATCGTTGGTATCGATCTGCACGTCCCCAGAAGCTGCTGGGGCATCGACCGTCTGGATCTTGTCCGCCGTGGATCCGCTGGCCGCAGTGGCTGCGGCCACCGTGGTCCCCAGCGTAGCAGTAGTGGAGCGATCCGTGCGGTCGGTAGCGGGGAATCTGATGATGCCCATGGTAGTACCCTACCTTTCCGCGCTGTAGTTGACGAGGACGTTCACCGCCGAGTTAGCGCTCGCCAGCGCCTTCAGCACGTCCCCGTTCTTGAGGGTGACCAGGGGAGTTCCCTCCAGGATGATCGTCTCGCGAGCCGCCAGCGCAGCTTGCTGGTACAGATCGGCAGTAGCATCGTCCGTACCCCCGGACTCCACATGGCGGAGGGTGAACGTTTTCGCTACGTTGGACACCTCCGACACCACGATGCTCCAGATGCGGTATGCCCCCGCAACGGGGGCCGTGATCAGCGTAGCCGAGGCATTGGTGAGCTGGCCTTGGTACCGCTCCCAGGTTTCATTGGGAAGATTCCGAGCGTTGGAGGAAACGCTCTGGCCCGATGCTGGAACTGCAGCCATTGTTGGTTACCTCTTCTCTTCCTTCTCAAGCTCGGCGATCTTCAGTTGAATCTCGGCCAGCCTGGTGTTGGGCTCATTGGCCGCCGTGTCCCCGGCCAACGCTTTGAATTCCTGAACTGTTGTGTAGCGATTCCATTGTCTCTTGTTTCGGTTTTCATGTCAACTCCTACGCCACCCCGCACCATGTCTTCACGGAGGCGAGAGCGACCCCGTTCATCGTCTTGACACTGGCCTTGGCGATCCCATTCCAGGTCTTCAGAGTGGTTGGTCCAACGGGAGCCGCTGAAAATACCCATCCGGTATTGTTGAGCCCGTCGGTGGAGTTCGCCCCCGCATACCACGTCGTTGCCGGGCTGGCATCCGACCGGCTTACAGACAGATAATCGCAAGAGATCGTCCCACCACCGGCCTTAGCCAGGGCGTGGCTTGCCGCTGTTACGCTACCTATCGTGATGACGTTGCCAGCAGTCCCCACGGCGGTAAACGTCGTGACTGTGGTCGTGGTCGCAGCGGTGAACTGTTGGGTCCTTGCGGCTGCCACGTCAGGTTCGATGCGGAAATTGGCGAACGTGTTGGAACCAGTGATAATGCATACCCCGGTTCCGGCCGTATTGTTCCAGAAGTTGTTGTAGGTTTCCCCGCCTCCCGCGAAGGTCTTGCTCGAAGCCGAATTGTTGGTGAACTTGATTGTCGATGTTCCTTCGGTCAGAGTCAGATTGGTTACCGTACTGAAGTTCCAACGATTGCCAGTTCCGGTGCAGACCCACGTTCCGGATCCCATGCTGATAGTTCGAACATTGCTATTCGAGGAGGAAAATCCCAGTGCCGTCATCGTCTGATTATTTGCGTCAAACGTCCCAGCAGTGAACGTTACTCCCCCCGTACTTGTCATCGCATCCTGCAGAGTGTACGTCCCGCCCACTCTGGAGAGAGACCAGGAAACCATGTCCTGGGTCGCCGTCGTCAGCGTAAAGCTTCCAACACCGGCTAACCGGATTGACGTGCTGGTTACTGTCAATGTCATGCCAGGGATGAATGTAACACTCCCAAAGAAACTTGTAGTATTACTGATCGTCACCGTAGGCGAATTGGTGACCCCCGTAAAGTTTATTGTACCAACACGGAGCAGGAACACCACTCCGGCAAACGTCACGGTCTTTCCACCCGCCGCAAAGGAGTTGCCATCGAAAATCACGGTATCGTGAGGCAACGGCATGCTTGCTCCGGTGGCACCCCCACTTGATGCGCTCCAATTGCTGTCTGTGAAGTCGGCGCTTGCCCCGGCCGGATGAACCCAGTAGCGGGTTACGGCCCCGGTGAACGTGATGCCAGAGTTATTGCCGGCATTCCCGACGGATGTTCCAGACCAGGTACCCGTTCCAGCGCCAATCGCGTCGGCGAAATCCACGTTTGTCAGTGTTACCGTCCCATTACAGGTGATTGTAAACTTCGTCGAAGTAGCCCCGACGTCGTTAGACTCCAGGTAAAGCCTCTGGGCGCTGTTATTCTGCCCAATTGCATCAAACGCCCCGCTTACGGTAATGTTTACTCCGGGGGCAATTCGCATGATTGCGTATGCGGCAGAGGGGGTAAATCGTAAGTTGGTGAGTGTTGGATTGGCAACGCTCGTTGCTTGTAATGACGCTCCTGATGCAAGCGCACCGGTAAACTTCAATTCATAGTAAGTCTTGTCCCCCAGATCAACTGCTGGGGTGGCTCCAGTCGAGTTTAGTACCGATGTCCCGGCACTTAGAGTTAAGTTTGTAGTGATGTCTCCGGTCCAGTTGCTACTGAAATTCCATGTCGTGGCCCCGAGGGTAAGTGTACGAACGTTGGAATTACTTAGGACAACAACACCGCTTGTAACAGTCTGGCCATTTGTATCCAGTGCCCCGTTTGTCAGAGTAATATTGGAAGTACCGTTGTTGAACGCGTCTTGTAGCGTCCATCCGCCGCCGACTCCGTTGAAAATGACTGAGGAGGCGATAGAGTTTCCCGCCAACGTGATCGTTTTCCCCAATGCGGTGGCAACAAAGCTAATCCCGCCTGTGTAGCTTCTAATCATTCCTGCATAGAGGGTCAGCGACCCGTAGATGTTCCAGGTACTGGTACCGGCGAGAGTAAGGTTATTTGCGAGGGGCGCCGCAAATGTCGCATTCAAACAATTTGCTGGGTTCGAATTCTGGGTAACCGTATAATTCGTTGTGTGTGAAAGGGTGTCAAAGAATACTGAATCAGCGCTTGTTGGGAGATTCCCGGCCCCGGGAGCCCCCCCGGAGGTTATGGCCCAGTGGTTGGTCGCATCGGACCAGTTTCCGGAGCCACCGACCCAAAATCTATTGGCCACTTGCTTTTCTCCGCCACTTTTCCCGTGCCTCCGAGGCTTCCTGTTCCAGGCGAGAAGCTTCTATGTCCAACTCCTGCAAAGTCGGCTCCATTACAGGGGCATTAGACTGGGCGGTCACCCGGGCTACCCAATTACCCACGCGAGACACTATCGCAACGTCCAGTTGGGCCTGCGTCAAACGGGAGAACTCAGCGGGCGCAAAGTACAGACAGTCGTTGAATCTTCCAATGGGGGTGTCCCCGTCGATGCGCACCTGAATCTGTACTCCCGGGGTATCAAGTCTCATGAATCTCTCCTAGACAAGGATGGTAATGTAGTCAGGCGACGGATCAAAATAGATCACGTCTGCCGAAACAGCGAATCCCACAGTGCGCACCACGTCATCCAGTGCGGAGGGCTTTGTCTCCGTGATCTGCCCTGCAGTGAGCCCAACATACAGCCTCGCCCCGATGGTCCACACCCAGGTGTCGTCGCGGACAAACGATCCAGGCAGTGCTACGTTCATGGCCTGAGCGTCTACTTTGGATTCCAGGCTGACGGCCAACATCCCGTTGGCGGTCGCTTCTACATCCGCGTCTGTCTGCAACCACTTGCCTGCAGCTCCCAGGTATACCAGGTCCATGACCGTGATAGCGGCCCCGGCTGCAAACGTACTGGTGTGGGGGCCGTTCGCTGTGTGGTCCACGTCTGGGAGCCCGTCCATGGCGGCAAGAGCATTGAACGCTGCCGGGGCAGTGATCTGCCCCGTTCCCCCGTCCGCGACGGTCAGGGGGAGTGTGAGTGTTGGCGGCGTCCAGGTAGTGTTGGCCACGTTTCTGCTCCCTAGTTGATTCCGTACAGCGTGAATGTGCTGCCGGTAACAAAGTTGTCGGCTGTCGCGGAGATGTCGATTCTGTTTATGGCGGCTGTGGATCTCCACTGGCCAAAGGCGGCGTATACGTTGGAGTCGGCCGCAATGTTCGTGTTGAATGCCCCGGCCGCGATGTTCGCGGTCTTGTTGAATGTAGTCCCGGCGTAGTTCGGGAGGTCTATGGTGCCACTGCCGGAATTGCCCGCCGTCCCGTTAGCTGCGGGTATATACGCAAACAGGATACTTGTTCCGGCGAAAGCGATGCTATTGCTGGCAGCGCCGTTACCGCCCACCAGCAGATTCCGGTCGTAGTTGGCCCCACCGTCGTTGTTCAGGGTGAACTGTATTGTTTGCCCCACGGCCGCAGTACTGCCCCGCGCCTGGTAGATCAATCGCAAGGTGCGGTAGGTCTGGGCAATAGCAGAGAACGTCACCGTAGCTGCCGGGGCCCCGAGAACCACTTCTTCCAGTTTCACCATGGCGCTGGCCGCAGCCGCTGCGGTTGCGACGACGACAATTCCGCGCATCCCCATGATATAGGCGCCGGAGGTCGTCGCGGCGTACAGCACGGGTTTGCTCACCTGACCCACGGTGGAGGGCTCCGTGGCCGTCCTCGCCCCGGCTGTGGTCGGATCCAGGAAGTAGATCGTGTTGGCGACCAGCGCACCGGCGAACACGGTGGTATATGATCCGGGCAGTGCCAGCGTGAAGTTGTTCACGTCCGCAACCGCGGACACTACACCCACAACTTCCGCATTCGCTGCGGAGTTTGCCTGCGCTTTCGTGTAGGTGTCACTGCCGTTGAGTCGGACGATGTCCCCCACAACCAGGCCATGACCGGCCTGGGCGATGGTCCGGCTGCCAACCCCCAGGGTGGTTTGTGCGGTGGTTGCATCTACGTCGTCCAGGAGAGTACGCGCGAAAGCGGTGAGTCCCGTCTCGGCCCAGGTGTCTATTGCAGTGGTGTAGGCCACCTTGTCCGCCGCGGTGCCCAGAGCTGCAATGGATTGAAGGGTAGCATCCTGCGCTTGAACATTCGTTCCAATGGCAAGGCCGAGGGCGGTACGCGCTCCGACGTCTGTGGAAGCCCCAGTTCCGCCGTCGGCAATGGCTACGTCGGTCCCGCCTACGCGATGGATGTAAGCCCCACCGATTGTGACTGCCGTAGGGATGTCGGTGGCGATGCTGGGCACACCCGCCCCACTGGTGACCAGCACCCCACTGTTTCCAGTGACCAGACCCACCACAGTATTGGCCGCGGAGGAATATAGGATCTGGTTGATGGTGGTTGTGGCTGGCCATGTCGCCGTGGACCATGTGGGGGCTGCGGTCGAGCCGGATTGAAGCATCTGAAGGGCAGTCGCTGTCCCGGCCAGAACGGCGAAGGCTGCGGCCCCGGAGTAGACCATGCCGCCATTGTTGGCAACCAGGCTGGCTCCGGTCCCCCCGTCCAGGAGAGCAACGTCAGTTCCGCCGGGGTTGTAGTAGTCCGTGCCGGCCGTAGCTACGCTGAGCGCTCCGGTCCCCGTAGTGACCTTCACAACCCCCGTAGCCAGCGTGGACAACGCCTGCTCGGCGCTCAGGTCGGCGTGTGCGGTCTTGACGATGTACGTTGCGGCAGCGGGCGCGTTACCGGAACCACTTCCGCTGGCGGTTGGATCCTTACCGATTCCGCCATCGGTAACGATAGCCATGCTAGGTCAAGCTCCGCAGATACCCCTGGAAGGACAGGGTAGTGAGATCGGCCCCCGCCGAGTTCGTGATGTCGATTCGGGCCGAGTTGGCGATGATAGCGATTTCCCACGCCGCTCCCGCGCCTTCCGTGGTCCCGGCCGTCACCGCTACGCTGGTCAGGTAGTCGTACAGCGGGACGGCATCTGTGCCGATTCCCTGGTATACCTTCACCGTGCAATCCTTGTTGGAACGGATGCTGCCGGTGATCTTCGAATACCCGTTGGTGTCGAAGGCGGCCACGGCTACCGCGGTAGCCGCCCCCGCGATGGGAGTCGTCAGAGTGAGGTTGGTTCTGGCGATGGCGGAGCCGTTAGTGAGGGTCTTCTGATGCGGCAAGCACCAGCGGATGAACTTCTCGAACAGCCCTAACGACGTGAAGTTCGCCACTTTCTATCTCCTTCGCCCTTTCCCGCAGGGCCGGGTAATCCTTCTCAGGCCCCACCAGGGTCCCGAAGCGCGGTCCGCAGGTCCGATACACATCCCCGAACCCCTTCACTACCCGGGCAGGCCAGAAGACTTCATCTGGTTCCTGGATCCTGTCCCCGTATCGGCGCTGCCGCAGAAGGCGCTGGATGTTCCTCGCAGCTTCCTCATCCATGTAGGGAAAACTTTCATAGGCCCCTACCCGGACGGCTACACATCGAGTCCTGGCTCCAGCATATTCTTCAGGAGATCCCGGCACAACCTCCGATAACATGCTTTCAGCGGATCCGTAAGACCCTACAACGGCTTCTGTCTCTCCCTCCACTACCCCGGAACGGATGTTAGTGGCATGATACTGACGATCCTGAGTGGCTACATAGTCCACCCCAACCAGGCCGCGGAACTTCCCCGCTTGCAGGGTGGGAATCAACTTCTTCAGTAGAACCCGGTATAACCGATCAGACCGGTCGACGGGTATTGAAGTGCATGAATCCCCCCCCGGCAAGGTCTCCACCTCTACGACACTCCGGAATCCATTGGGCCCGAATACCCCCCATAGGGTACAGGGCTTGCCCACAGGGATCTCGGTCACGGTCACCGGCACGTTTCCAAAGTTGTAGTCCGTGGACTCAAAGATGCGAACGGCCTGATCCCGAGAAAGGGCTCTCCTGGCCCATGTCCTGGTGGGGGTTACGTTGATCCGAACCTCCATGCAGCAATCCTCGGGGAATGCGTACTGGGACGCGGCCGACACGGGATTAGAGTAGTAGGATACCGGGCAGGTCCACATCCCGCTATCCCGCATTACCCTCATGGCCAACGTATAGTCCTGAGATAGCATGTGCCCCAGGGAATGCCCGAAGATCGGGAGTTCCTCCGCCAACACCATGGCTTCTCCCTGCATGGAGTTGTCCCCCAGAATCACCATGTCAGGTTGCTCTGATTCCAGAGCCATACGGAGCGATGTGTAGTGGGAAAACATGCTCCGGCATCGGGTGGGGGGTTCCAACGTGCAGGTAGCCACTTGATGCCCTTCCAACTGGAGCTTCCACAGCAAGAATGACCCCGCCCCATCCCGGGAAAGTAGCAAGTATCTCACGGCTTCTTGTGTATCCTCGCCAACCCTTCCATGCGCTTCTGCTCCGCTTCGCGGATCTTCTCCAGTAGAAGGGGTTGAAGAAGACGGGGAACTGCGTTGGTGGCCCTTCCCGTGGGATCGATCATCGACTCGACCTTCCGCTTAAGTCCTTCCCCGGATGTGAGGACGTAGTTCCCCTCCGGATGTACCCTCTTGTACGCTTCTCTAACCTCCGGATTCGTATTGGGGATGCCCCTGTTGAGGGCAAAATCTATCGTGTCCGTGAGTTTGGCATCAGCTTCCGGGGTGGATACCCCCAATCGTACCCACTCACGGAGTCCTACATCTATGACCTTCTGCATCTTCCGTTCCTGCCACCGGACGTGGCGGTCGAGTTGCTTCGCCAGGATGATCTCCATGGGAGTCGGGGTAGTGGGGTATACTCCGAGGTTGTTCAGGATCATGTCTCGCATGGATACCTCGGTACCAGGTGCAGGATAGTCCTTGGTGGCCGCCAGCTTGAAACCCCACGGAAGGTTGGAATCTTTGGTAGGCGTCATGGGAACCTGGCTGGTGGGCATAATCCGGTACCAGAAGTATTCCAGCAATGCCCGCGCGGATTCCGGGTTGGCCAGGTTGTCGGGCATCATAGGATCCCCATACCGGTCGGTCATGCCCATCAGCTCCCCGATGGCCTGGAAGACCCCGTGGGACTGCCCCGACACGGCATTGGTTATCTGGCGGAGGTCTCCCTGCTGGATTCCTTTCCCGATCCGCATGAGGGGGCGTACCGCCCCATTCAGGGGGAATGTTCCGTAGACTTGCCCATCCGGATCCTCGGCGATCATCGGCTGCAGCTTGAACTTGTCCGGATTCTCCATCGTGCCATGTCCGTTGATGAGGAATGACATCACGTTCGCCCCCACAAACGATGAGATGGTGCTGGCGAGGATGAATCGCTGGAGCTGCTCTCTCTCCATTTTGGCCAGACCGGGATCCCTCTGACTGGCGAAGGCGGAACGCATCCCCAGGCTCTGGGTAACCTGGTCCAGGGCGCCAGCTACGATGTTCATCTTGGAGGCCAGGAAGTTGGGGGCCAACCCAAAGACGTACAGCGCCTTGCGGGAAGTGTTGGACATCCAGTGCATGGGGAGAACGCCAGCCATCTTGTTGATGTGCGTGGCGGCCGATCTCTGGGCCTGGGCCAACCCGGCTTCGTAGCCGTACTGCGTGATCAGCCTCGGACCTTCTCTTTGCCAGATGTCAGATGTCTTCACCAGCCACGCGCCGATCTGGGCGTTCTGCAACGTCTCGAACAGCGTGATGTTGTTCAGGAAGATGTCAACGGCCGGAGCCACGTTGGCCAGTCGGTGCAATGGGGCCCGCTGACTGATGGTGTCCTTGGATGTCTGGAGGATGCTGGCCAAGGCACCGGGCTGACGGGGAACCTCCCCCCACAGGTACTGGTACACCGGATCCCCCGCCGCCTTCTGGGTGTTGCGGATTAAATCTTCGGCAATCTCCCCCGTGGCTCGCTGGATAGTGGCCATGTTGAGGCCCGCCAACCCCCCACGGAGTATGAGTTCCGGGTTGTTATCTCGCACGAACCGTCCCATTGGGATCACCCCCAAGGCCCGCGCCATGTTGAAGTTCTGCTCAACCCACATATTGGACATGATGGTGAACATGTGGATAAGGGGGGAGCCCATCAACTGGATCTGCCGCAGGAAGTTCCAATCCTTCTGCAGGTTATTGGCCCATCCGGTCGGCCATCCCGTATAGGTCATGTACTTGTTAAGGTGATCCGCAGCGGCCGGATGAAGTTGCCACTGCTTGGCCTCTACCCCATCCAGATCATAGTGAGAAAAGCCCGGGATGTCCGACAATTTCTGCCACACGACCTTCTCGGGATGCCCCACTCCCCCACTGGGTTGGTTCCATGCGGAAGCAAACTCCTTCCGGTCGGACTCTTTACCTGGGATCCTCATCAGGAGGGGACGCCCTTCCGGACCATCGATCTGCCGGAACTGACTGAGGACATGCCGTACCCCATCGGCCTTCAGGATGGAATGGGTATGGATCTTGGCCAGCTCAGACGGATCGGTGATCTGTTCCCCCAGCAGAAGATCCCACTTCAATCGGGTAGCATCCTGGCGGGTGAATTTTCCGGGTATATTTGCCTGGATGAGGGCTGCCCGGGCATCGTCATCCACCGCATCGAAGAACTGGCGCTCCGTCACCTTTACCGAGTTCAGGTAGAGTCCTGCCTGGGCTGACCTGGCCCCGGCCGCGAGAAGACTGTCAATGGAACGGGCTCTCTCGGGGCCGAGACGAGCAGACATCTGCGCCAGGTCATCGCTGGTCCATCTCCCCATCTGGCGATTGTATGCCGCTATCCGCGGATAGATGTGCTGCAGGTAGTTCTCCCGGAACAGCGCCTTCGATTCGGGCCGTGCCAGGATGCGGTACTTCTCCAGCGCCGTGAGGAAGGAGAAATGGAGCCCGAGAGCATCTCCCGCTTCTGCCCCGTGGGACCTGAACAACTTCTCCAGCGCCCCGGGAACCCCCTCGATGGCATTGATAAAGCCGAATACCTTTTCCCCGTATCGCGGATCATCAGCACTGATCTTCTGGTATGACTTGATTTCCAGGACCTTGCGCATGGACTCCCCGAGCTGATCTCCGATGTGGGTGGACAGTTGCTTCGTGGCTTCGTGGAAGCCTCGCTCCTTGTCCCACAGATCCCCCGAGGCCCCGAACACCTCATGCCAGTTTGAGGGATTCCTCCCCAGATGCCGCAGCATCAGGTCCCACGCTGAACGACTCTCGAAGGCCGTGGACAACCTGGCCTCAAAATCGGTTGCCCGGGTGATAGCGTTGGGATCAGTCAAGGTCCCCATGAGAGACTGTTGCTCGATTACCTGCCGAAGGTTGCGGGCCGAGGGAAGAAACCCCTCGGTCCCCAGGAGAGAAGCAGCGTCCCTGATTGCCTGGGAGGTAGCCTGAATGGCCGCCGGGTTGTGGTACAGGTCCCTCACTGTCCGGCCACGCGCAAAGGCCAGGAGGGGTATCCCAGCGTCTCTGGCACTGGCCATGAAGGTCTCCGGGGTAGCGGTACCGGCTCCGATGTGCTGGGCCCATCGCCCCTGGAAGTCCCGGATCATGTCGGGCATACCAGCTATTCCCGGGACCCCACTACCCCGGGTAGTGGCCGCTCCCGGGGTCCTCTCAATGTCAACCATGAAGCGTTCGAGGGCCGTACGATCCGTAATAGCCTGCGCCAGGCTTGCCCGGCCCGCTGTACCTCGGATGCGCGAGTTCTGCCCGATCCAGGATTCCAAACGATGTACGGCATCCTGGATGCCCGCCAACTGCGCAGCCGGATCACGAGCCCCTTCGACGGTGGTCCGGGCGATGTTGGCCATCTCCTGCTCTTCATGGGGTAAGAGTCTGCCGCCTCGCTGGAGCATCCTGAACCGACTCAAGAAGGCGTCGGTGTACTGCATCAACTCGGTTTGCTGCGTTGGTCCCAGCCCAGCCAATGGGCTCGGGTTATGATTCAGGATTCGAGTTCGATCCAGCAATGCCCCGCTCTGATTCTGTACGGCCTGGTCGAGCTGGTCCGCGATGTTGCGGTGAATCTGGGTGACTCCGTTTAAGAGTTCCGTCTGGCTGATCAGATTCTGCTGGTTCTGGTATACCGGGGATTGCTGAATCTGCGTAAGCTGGGGCTGTATCCTCTCCGCGCCAGCATAGGCGCCGTCGTAAGCGGCGATGAAGGTCGCACTGGGTCCCTGGCGGAAGGTGGTGATTTGTTGCTGTACTCGGCCAAGTACGGTCTGCTCCCGGTTCAGTAGTTGTCCCAACTGGGCCACCATCTGGGGATTGTTCTGTTGCATGGTCTGTTGAAGACGATTCTGCAGACCCTCGATGACCTGGATGTGTCTCTGCTCTTGCCCCAGTACCCCGACGTACATGTTCACTTCCGGATGCTGTTGCCTCAGTGCCTGCATGGTGGCCTGAAACGCAGTGATCTGGGTAGTCAGACCGGCGGCTTGCTGGTTCACTTCGGCTATCTGGCGCGTGATGGCCCCGACAAAGGCATCATTGCTTGTTGCCGTTCGGTTCAGGAGAACCGAAGATTGTCTCTGGGCATGTGTCAGAGCCGAGGTGAGGTTAGCGTTTTGCACTGTGTTGTAGGCGTCGAGATGGAACTGCTGCCACCAGAACTGCCCTACCCGATCCATCTTGCGGTAGACGTCCGAGAAAGCCTGTACCAGCCTCTGCTTGCCCGGAATAGGGGCATTCTGCCACGTCTGCTGGAGTTTCTCCAGGATCTCTCCGCCGCGTTCCCCGAACTTCCCGGCCATTGCGGAATCCGTCAGATCCTGGACCCCCTTGGCTCCCGCCTTCATCGCGCCCAGGATCCCCCCGGCAGCCCAGGGGAGTATGACGGATAGGGCCAGGCCCCACGCACCCCCATGCACTCCAGCCGCAGTAGCCTCTGGGATGGCTTGCCACAAGTCCTTTCCGTCGTTGATAGCCTCCCCCATCCCATTCTCGAACCCCCATAGGTATCCGGCCGCAGCATTCTTCATCGCCTGCTGGAGAAGGGGAGGACCCCCCTGCTCCAGCATGGCAGTAGTGAAGTCCGCCAGCGGCCGAGCGAGTCTCCCCGTTGTTCTTCCCTGGATGAGGGCATTGGCCATGGTGGAGCCCAACCCGGTCAATCCGGTGGCCCGTGACAATGAGGCAAAGGCTCCTCCCACTCGCGCGGCTGCGGCGGGAATGGCAAACTCCGATACCAGCACGGCAGCAGGGAGTGAGAGCGAGAAGTCCACACCACCCACAAAGAACTTCCCGAGGAAGCTCTTTGGGTGGGACAAATCATCCCACCCGAGATCGAGTTGGGACCTTCTCCATTCTGTGTAGTCCTTGCTCTCATGGACCCCAAACAACGACGGGATCCCGAAGAGAACCTGGTTGGCGAGATGCTTCCCATGCTGGGCAGCGAAGTTGGGATCGTCCGCCGTGAAGGCCATGCGAAAAGCCGCCAGGGGCTTCTCCACCATGATTCGAGCGGCATTTTGTGGCAGGGATTGGTACTCTACCACGGACGCCTTCGCCGGATCGTAGGGGATTGACTGTGTAGCGAAAGCCCGATCAGCATCCGCCTCGGTTCTCAGCCCCAGAACATTCCTGACGTATTGCCGTGTCTCGTTGTTTGTGATGCGCCCACGAACCTTCATGTCATCGGCTGCGCCTGGACCCGCGTTGTACGCCGCCAATGCCTGTGGGTAGTTGCCATACTTGTCCAACTGTTGCTTGAAGTAGAGGGCCGAAGCTCGTATCTGCAGGTTCTCATTGGAGAGGTAGTCCTGCATCGAGTAGGGCTTCCCCGTCTGGGGGTTGCTGCCGAGTTGGGGGAGGACTTCCTGGATGGTACCGGGCATCATCTGGCCTATGCCGATAGCACCTGCAGAGGAAGTTACCTCACGGAGTCCTTTGGGATCGTTCCATCCCCTACGATAGTTGGACTCCTGCTGCAGCAGTTTGCGGAAGATGTCCGGCCGGTCGATCCCTGCGCTCTTGGCCACGTAGTTCATGGTGTCTTCGAGTTGCTGAAGGGATCTGGTTCGCCCGGAGGCCATCTGGACGGCCGGACCCCCTCCACGGGGCTTCTTCCCTCCCGCGGACGAGAAGTGGAGGTGTGGCCCCCCCCACGCACCCCTGGAGGGCTTCTCATATTCATCGAGCAGGTTCAGGCCATTCTTGGTAGCCAGTTCCTGCACCCGGGCAACCCCCGCAGCGTTTCGCCCCGGGGCCCCGGAGGGCCAATAATGGTCGTTCCCCTCTGCGTCGGACACCCAACCATCCACAGCGGCTCCGATGTCGTGCGGGGAGTTCACGTTATGGCGCCCCCCGGCTGACGTGAAGTTCAGCTTGAGTCCAGTATTCTCCAGGTCACGGGCGAAAGCGGCGAGAGGACTGGCGAACTGGGGTTGGAAGTTGCGGATCTGGTATGCTGGAACCTTGCCCCGCGCCGCTACCTGCTGTAGATAGTCCAGATCGGCATTGTCTGTAGCCTGGACCTCCTGAGTAGGGGCAGGTTCGTAAACCCCCGGAGGGGGCTTAGCCGGAGGAGCTGGCTCATCCGCCGGGGCATAGACCCCATGTGGCATAGGAGACACTACTTACCTCCCGGCCCCTTCGCCTTACCGGCCGGGGTACTGGCGGCACGGAGGTTGGACAACACCTTCAGGTAGAGCAATCGGGCTACATAGTAATTGACGGTCGGATCCTGATCCAGCTTCACCCCGGAGGGCAATGGGATACCCCGCACCCAGGCCGTCCACCTCTCCGGAGAGGAGAATATTTCTGCCACACCGGGAGCCGCCGCCTTCTTCCCCCACGCGCTGAAGTTCCTTACCAGGGTAGCATGCATGTTATCCGAGAGGTATTCCTGCCCATCTGGGAGGGGGGGATAACTCTCATCCCCCCGATCATCTATCACCGGGGGTACCTTGGGGTAGAAAATCTCAGAAGCCCCTGGGCCATTCTTCCCAAGCTGTTCTTTGGTAGGAGTAGCCGTTCCCATATCCCCTGCGGCAGTCCGCATCTGTTCCATGAAGTATGGAACCCCCGAGCGGGTGTTCACACCATGGATCTGACCTACCAGAGTCGTCCTCTCCTTCCCCAGATCATCCAGATCCCCACGCAGAGCCCGGGCTTCCGTGGCCTTCCGGAGTGCTTCACCCGTGTTCAGCGTAGGGTCCATTCCCCGAAGAAATTTATTCACGTCTACCAGTTGCGCCGTCTTTAGTCTAGCCAGAGCGGTGTTGGTGGCCAGAGCCTCGTGGATGGGCCGGAGCTCCGAACTCACCGCCGCGCTGGCCGCGTTGGCTGCGCCAGTCATCGCGTTGATCTTATCGATCTGAGCCCGAACTCCGATCCGCTTGAATTCTTCATCCAGGTTCCTGATCTGCCGCCCGGTATGCAGTCTTTCCAAATCGATCTTCTTGGCGGCATTCGCCAGCTCTTGCTGAGTCAACCTCGCCTGCACGTCTATCCCATACTTGTGGGAGTTGGCCTGAATCTCGGCCGCCTTCAGTTGCGCGGAAGTCTGCTTGTCCGCGGCCTGGAGGTTCCCTTGAATGGTCTGAACAGTAGCATCATGCTGGAGCAGAGGTGCGATGAGGGGATTCAGGTTCGCGGTGAATGCCGCCAGAGAGGCCGCCGCCCGGGGGTCCGATAATGTTGAGGACATTCCCGGGTACTTCTCCATTACCGACTTCAAGTCTTTCGGGGGGCGTTTCCCCAGCCGGACTTCGGTATCTACTTTTTGGATGTGGGCTAAGGCCAGCATGTTGGAGGGTGTGATAACCCCCTCCATCAACGGGTCGACCCCCCCATTGTCCACAGAAGTCTTGCGGATGAGATCCATGTACTGCTTGAGGCTGAAACCGAACATCCGGCCCGCCGAGCTGTTCATGAAGTCGGCAGTCTTCCCCTGACCGACCGACTGCCAGAAAGCGATGTTCACCGCCCCCTGCAAGTTCTGCCCGGCTTTTTGGGCTTCCTGGTCGGAGTAAAACTTCCCCAGCACGTTCCCGGGAGTGGCCAAGGCGGAGGATACCTGCCCAGGGGGCTCATGGGCCGCATACGAACCTGGGGGAGGTTCTGGGCGGGGTTCTTGTGGGTTGCCCATCTCCTGTGAGGTAACTGGAGCCATCTGAGCAGGCATCTGGGCCATGGGTTCTTGCCGAGGCGGAGCCGCCATGATAGATTGGAGCGTGGCAAGACCCCCCGCTTGCTCCGGCGGCAGAGATTGAGCGTTGGACAGGAATTCGGTCAATGGATCCATCTAGAGCCCCTGGAAAGCCTTTCGGAGAGCCTCCACTGATTCCGGCTGACCGAACAGTGCACCCGGCTGGGCGGAGATCAAATCGAAGGTGTATCCCCCGGAAGGGGAGGAAGCTGATAAGGGATTGTCCTGCTGCTTCCGGGTCCTCTCCACCTGCTGGCGCAGTTCTTGGCCCAATGCCTGCTGGTGCAGAGTGTATGCCATAGGCCGCGCCTGCTCCGGGGGAATACCCCGGGCTACCAGGATGGAGTACAACTCTTCCGGGGTAGTCCCCCTGGACATGTAGTCGTACTCCGACATTTGTTGCCCCCGCTTACCGGTTTCTGCCTCCGTTTTCCGGGCCTCTGCCTGAGTCTTCTCGGTCTTCCCCCGTTCCTCCATCATCCCGACATTCTCCACCGAGGACCAGATCCCGGATCCGATCTGGGCCAACTGCGCCAGCATGTACAGCCTCTGGATGAATCGATCCATGGCAGTGGGCAACTGCTGCGGATAGGGGGTCTGCGGGGCACTCATGCTCATCATGGAGGGTTGGATGACCTGGGCCATACTACCACCCCCCTTGGTATAACCCTTTGTAGAAGCCCGGATCAAAGATCATGCTCGACTGAAATGGGTTCGGTAGGTTCCCGGGCGACAGCATCAAGTTGTTGCCGGTCTCCGGGGCCATCCCTGACCAATTTTCGTCCCACGGCTCATTGGGCTGTCTCGCCCCCCTGGGAGTAGAAGGTTGCTGCGATTGCCCGAAGGTGTTGAACAATCCGATGAGATCCCCCATCCCGCCGCCGCTACCACCATATCCCCCGAGCATCGTACCAACCTGGGGCATCGGAGGAAGGCCGAAGGCCATCGGGAGGAAGGTGCCCAAGGCGAACAGGAAGGGGTCCCCCTTAGAGGCTTGCTTCGGGGGAGGAGCACCTTGGACCCCGCTGGACACCTGCTGCTGGTTGGCCTGGATCATTTGTGCCACTTATTTCTTGCCTCCTCCCGAAGAGGTTGTGGTAGATGTCCCCCCACCTCCGGAGGAGATAACCGAGGGGGCTATGATGGGTGACTGATTGGCTGCGGCCAAGGGCAGTGCGTACATCGAGTTGAACAGGTTGGTGGTGAGATTGGCCACGTCCGAAGTGGCCCCTTGAGCCTGGGCAGCGGCATCCAGTGGAGATCCCATGATCCTGCCGGCCGCATTCGCGGCCAACCCTTGGCGATTCACTCCGAGCTGGAGGGCCTGGTTCCCCAGATTGAGCCCCATACCTTCCCCCAACTCCCGGAAGCTGTTCAGCATCCCACTGTGGAACGGGGTCCCCCCGAATTGCGCCTGCATACGCGCCATAGCGGGATTCAATGCCCTCTGCTGCCGAGCAGCTTCATTCTGCATGAACGCATCTTCCATCGGGCTGAACCCAGGATTGAAGAGCTGGTTCTGAAACATGGCTGCCCCCGGGATTGACTGAGCCCCGAAGGATGCCGTAGTGGTTGCCAGGTTCTGGCGGTCGAAGTAAGGGTTAGCGATGTCTTGCTGGATGAATGACGAGGTCCCTTCCCGGGGATTAGCGTTGCCCACGATCCCGGCGTGGTAATCCTGCGTGTTGGGGTTGAACCCAGCACTTCCCGACCCGGCTTGCTGGAAGAAACTATCCATCAGGTCGCCCTGGGGCGAGATCCCCCACCGGCACCTTGCTCAGGGGGCCGCGAGCGGGGTGGTGGGGAAGATCCCGCATAGAAGTTGCGGTAGGTTTGCTGATCGGCCAAGAGCTGGCTCTGTGGGTCCATCATCTCCGGATCAAAGGCGGGATCCACGGGAGCGCCGCGGCGCCCGTGGCCGTTCGTAGCCATCTGACCGACGTCCCGGAAGGCCCTCCAGAGATCCTGAGGACCCCAGTTGGCCGCCATAGCTTGCTGATACTGCGCCGGATCGAAGGTGGGGAACTGCATTCCAATCTGCTGCTGGTTCTTTGGGAGCAGATCACGGGGAGACAGTCCCTGCCAATTACCCCGAGCCCCAGCGGCCTGGTAGAGAGCGGGGAGGGCCACTTCATTCTGCAAAGCCCCCATCAGAGCTGGATCCCCCGCAGCCAGGCTCGGGGGGTTAATCACTTGTGGGGTGGGAGGAGCAGGCGTTGTCGTAGTGGTTGATCCTCCCCCCGAACTCCCCTTACCCATCCTTCTTCACCTCTCTCCCGATCACTGTGTAGAGGGGTTTGAAACCGTACCTCTCCTGGCAGGCATGATACTTGAAGTTGTTGACTCCCCCCGCGGGGAATCTTGTGTAGGCGATCACCATGTCATGCCCTCGGACTTTCGCCCACTCTTCTACCGCGTCATTCAGGATGTCTCCTGCTATTCTACCACACCCGGGCAGGATGTGCACCCCTCGGAGGAAGGTCCTGGCTGCGAGCCTCCCGTCGTCCAGCAACTCCCGTATCTCCGACAACACCGCCAACCCGATTACCCCGTGCAAAGAGTCCAGGAGCACCAGGGTCCCCACCATGGACCCGGCAAACAGGGAGGCTGTGTAGTAGGACTCGAACTGCCGTTCGTCCACGTTGATCCTCGTGGCCCACTGGGAGACTTTGAAGCCCGAGTAGAACTTCTTCACCTCCGGCCATAGATCCAACGTCGGTCCTACGACCGTCATCATGCGGACTCATACCCGGAGAAGTAGACGGTTACTTCATTCGCATTCGTCGCGAAGCCGTGGATGGTACCCGCAGCTTCGATGACAGTGTTCATCGCCACCTGGATCGTCTCTTTGGACGACAATGGAACCGCATCCCAGATGTTCTTGGACACGGTATCCCCAGCCACCCGGATCGTCACCGCATTCACTCCGGCCCCAGTGTTGCAGACCCACATCTCCTTCACCAATGTGGTAGTCAATGCCGGGACTGTGTAGAGAAGCCCGGAGGCTGCCGCCAACTGGGCAGAGGCAAGTTTCTTCAGCGTGTTAGCCATCAGGAACTACACATCAAGTCGATCTCGATGTCCTTCAACTTCCTCAACGCGATCAGAGCGTTGGAATCCACCCCGCCGGTCACGGCTGCGATCTCCGCGCTGGTCAGATCCACCAGTCGAACTGTGTCCGTGGCCGCGGTAGGGGCACCGGAATTGTTCATGGATAGGAACGTGGACCAGACTATCGGATCGGCTCCCGCGGCCGAGTAGAGGATCTCGTACTTGTCAGAAGCGTCCCCGAAGCGGATGGCCCAGGAAGCTTTGGATTTGTCCACCTTCCGCTCTATGTTGGAGGCGTCCCGCTTCACGTTCTGCGTGAAGGCCCCCACTGTGGGGAGGCCCGTCGCCACGTTCTGCCCGGTCAGGTTGACGGTGCGCTGTTCCCGGAGATCCGCGTCTATGTAGGAGTTGAAGTTCCTGATCAGTCCGGTCAGCGTAAACTGCAGGTCAGACAAGTAGCCCCGCAATGAAGGCTCAAGATTCTGCGGGATGGTGGGAACCCGGTCCGAGATTCGAAGTGTCGTCTTGCGGCTCATCGAATCGGCCCTCGCGGCAGGACGTGCATGGTGAACCCTTCAACTTGCGCTACGCTTGACATGACCCACGTCAGGATGAGTTCGGCGAATCTGTCCCCCTGTCTCAGCGCTAGATAGCGATCCGACTTCCCGTTGAAGGTCAGGGTCCCTATCGTCTCCGTGGTGAGATCATCCAGGGTTGGACCGGTCCTCACCTGCATGGTGATCTTCCCAGACTGAGCGTGGACCGCTATCTTCTGGATCTTCAGGGACTCCACGGGATCCTTTCCGCGAGTCAACTGCATGATGTCCCACTGTTTGGACGTCCAGGAGGGGGTGAACGCCGTGTTGTTGTCTGTCGTGGCGGCCGAGTCGATTTTGTAGAACTTTCCGTCACGGCTCCCCACCGTGAGGGTATGATCCCAGGTGGACTCCCGATACCCGTAACTACACACGGGGAGGATGCCGGTGTTGGTTATCTCCCCCTCCCACCAGGTCCCACTATCCCGGAAGGAGAAGATGAACAGGGTGATCATGGTGGTGGTCCCAACCTTCGGGACGAACAGCCAGTACAACTCATTGTAGGGATCCACAATCCCCACGGATCTCCCCATCGCGGAAAGAGCAACCGCAGCCCTCATGCGAGTTCGTATCTTGTCGTCCCCCACCGGCTGGACCTGATTCCCCTGCAGAGCGTACACGTTGTCGTCCGCCAGGAAAAGGACCGACTCACGGAACCTCGCTATAGATGCCTGGGAGATGCACCCGATCCCCCGAGTCAGCTTGCGGAATTCGTACCACTTGGGGTAGTCCGTGAAGGCTCCGAGATAGATTGTGTTGGTCTTGAAGGCCACCATGGCATCCCGGGTGTCGATGGCTGCCGTGATCGGCTCCAGATCATCTGTGGAGCCATCCACCAGATCCTGATAACCGCTGGATCCCCCGTTCACCCCGGCTCTCCACACGTTATCCACCAGAAGATCGGACCAGGCAACGCGGTAGGGAACCCGAGTCCCATCCACTACGTTGAAGTTCCACAGTCTCCCGTCCCACGCACGGACGATCCGGGGAACAGTGTAGGGAGTCAGAGTCGGATCGGCATTGGTCACCTCGGCGATGTTGACTGCCGGTCCAGCCCACTTGTAGAGGTTGTTGTCCCCCGTGGTAAAGTACAATGCGCCTTTGAAGCTGGCGGAGGTGGGATGGACCGTCTCCGCCCCGGTCAGAGCAGCAGCACCCGTCCTGTCCGCCCAGGTGGCTCCCGTCCGTTCCCACAGCTTGACGGCATTGGTCGTCGTATTCCAGGAAAGAGCGGCCCGGGTAATGACGCCCGTCAACTGCTCCAACCTCGTGTAGTGGAACACCGACACGCCCGATCCCAGGGTTGAGAGAGTCTCGGTGAATCCCGGCCTCGGCCGCAACTTTCCCTCGTACCCGATGACGTTGGCGCAGGCCGAACATCCCGTATCTGGGATCAACGTCTTACTGGTGTTCGAAAACAGGCCCGCAGTCGGATTCCAGACGGTGATAGGCATCGCATCCGAAAGTCCCTGGGACATGATCAGGTGCCCTCGTAGTAGTACCCACCGAGATAGGTGCGGCGTCGGTAGGAGCCTCTCCCGACTGCCCTACGGGAAGAAGCATAAGACCTCATGGTCTGATTCTGCCCCAGCATCCGGGTACGGGTATCCGCCACCATTCCCCCGATCAATCCCCCGGGGGTAAGGTTGGCATCCATTATCTGGGCATACTGCGCCCCGTAGAGTTCCGCCTGGTACGTGGCCAGCTCGCGCGTCTCCCCAAAATACTTGGCCGCCAACACGAGCCCCGCAGTAATCACTGTCTGGGGGTAGTATTCGAGCATGGCATGCGTAGAGTCGTTTCGGGTAAGGGGCTCCAACGAGGCCAGTTGCACCCCGAAGTTGTATAGGTATACCGCGTTCGGTTCCGGGGTGAAGATAATGCTGCTGATGGAGTTCTGAGTCTGCCAGGTAACATGAGTGGGCTCCGCCGCGCTATCATACTTGGCGGCCATCACAAACTGCTCCGGGGTGAGCACCTCCAGATCCTTCTCCAGACTCCCGGTATTGCTGTACTTCTTGCAGTACAGCATCCTGCCTATCTCAGCATACTTCCATCGTTGGGTGGTAGCCAGCGCGTTCGTCTCAGCAGGATCCGTGATAGTCTGGGTCGGGTAGGCAAAAAAGTAGGAGTTAACCCCACTGGACGTAGCCAACCAGCCGCGATCCCACCATCGGCCCAACTTCATGGTCAGCGTGGATGTATCCGAGATGGGGAACTGAGCCAGGGCACTGATACCGACTTCCACCCGGAGGAACCAGAAACCCCAGCGCCGACAGGCCCAATCCACCCAGGCATTCACATCGCCGAGCAAACGGGCCTTGATCTTGGATGTCATCCTCCCATAGACAGTTTCGATCCTGTCCACGAGGTAGGCTGCGGTCTGGTTCTGCGCCATGGGTTACCTTCCTATGACGCGGACTTCCCTCTCCGGTCGAGCGGGTTCCCGGACAATGATCCCACGACGGCGATGCTCCACATGACTGGATACGATGGGTTGGATGTCCTCCAACCAGTCTCCGCCGGGAATCTCTGGATCGGTCAACAGGTACTGAAACTCCTCCGGAACGAAGGTTCGATCCAGTACCCCGGGGGGGACCTCGTCCGGGATCCTGCGGCCCGCCTTTGTGTAGAGAACCCCATTCTGCAGGACGGAAGGTTGCTTGTCCTTCGCCATGAATGTCTGGTGAGGACGATGGAAGTTGAGTGCCATACTACCTCCGAAGCAGGGATCGGGGAAGACGAGAGAGCATCAACCCCGATCCCTACTGTCTAGGACTCCTTGCGCCGCACCACGAGGTACGGGAAGATCGTCTGATCTCCTGCCCCCACACCCTGAGTAGCCACCAGGAGTTCGATCAACTCACCGGTGTCCGCCTCGGGGTAGTTGGGAACCGCGTTGTAGTTGTTGCTGGTCAGGGACAGGGAGGATGTGACCGAGTTCAGATCGGTTTCCACCTGGGCCCACGCAGCGTGAGAGACCACGGAGGCCGCAGTGAAGTCCACCGCCGAAGCGTTTTCCACGTCAGCTCCCGCAATCTGGAGCTTCATGGTACCGGCAGTCGTTTGGGCTCCGCCCGCCGCAGCCGCCGTGAAACCCATCTTGATGATCAGACACGTAGCCCAGTCCTTGGGGAAAGCGAACTTCCCCAGAGACGTGGCCGCCGCATCCTTCAGGCTACCGGCCGTGATGGTGTTGACCGGGAACAATACCAGGTCGTCGTTCTTCGCGTATGCCATCTCTGTGTACCTCCTTTCCTACGAACTTACGAGATGGAAGATGCGAGCATCCCCATCCGTACTGAAGTCCCAGGTGATCTTGAAGCCTCCGACCCAGACCCACCGAATGGCGCGATCTCGGCCGAAGTCTACACCGATCTTGGACTGGACTTCCTCCGGGTAGACCGCGATCTCCACGACCGGATCCTCCCCGAAGAAGACTGCCTCACCGAGTCCACCGGTGCCGTTGCTCGTCAGGAAGTTGCTCTCCTCTACGAAGCGTACCCCATAGAAACGGGTGCACTCCCCGCTGAACAGCTTGTCCGGATCCCCGTACTTGGTGGCCTCCACGAACTCGGAATCGTCCTTGATCCCCCGGAGCGCACCAGTGCTGGCCACGCTCATGAAGTCGTTGGTTGTGTAGAATGGCATCTTGTACGTAGAACGCATCTCGTCGGCGATGTTCTTCAGGTCCCACACCGAGATATTGCGCGTGGCTGCGGACTTGGTGCCGTTGGTGGTGATCGTGCTTGTCTTGGCCGTCTCCGTACCGGTGGGGGCGTACTTCAGATCCGTGGCAACAAACTGTTGCCCGGCAGCCTTGTCCAGTACCTTGGCCATGTCGTTCTTCAGGGCGTTGATGATGGTAGAGCGGATGTCGAGATCCGCGAACAGTTCCACCTGCCAGGTGAAGGGTACCGAGTTGCTGTACTCCTTCGCCACGATGGTATCTTTGGAGATGGTGAAGTTGGTCTCCGGTACCGTCTCCGTTTCGCTGATGACTCTGCCTTCGGTGGCTACGTTACCAACCTTGTCGAACTGCAGAGTATCCCCCACGTTCTTGCCGAATTCCATCTCGGGACGGACAAGACCGCGGAAGCGCATCATCGGCTGCGCGACTTCCCGGAGCTTCTTCGAGAGCTTGATGTTCGTCAGGAACCCGCCTCGGGCCCCGACCGCCCATTGCTGACCTGCCATGAAAGCGACCTCCAATCTGTTAAGATGCGTTGACCTATCGGCCTGTTACATCCCTCAGATCAGGGGCCGTACAGCTTGTCCTGTCCTCCGGGGTTCGATGCCTGAACTAAATTGTGTAGTATGCTACTTCATGTACTGGTATTTTGAAGCCCTCTTCTCGCGCTCTTTTTCGGGGGGGGGAGCGGCCGTTTGCCGTCGGGGAAGAGGGGCCTCCTGGCGACCTCCCGACTGTTCTCTCTCATTCCGATTCCACAATGCCTGGAGGTGTGGTGGCAGATGTCCATCCCTCCCCAGAGCCTCCCAGAAACGCAGTTGAGCATCTCCCGAGAAAAGGAGAGTAGGCTCAGAAGCAGGCGCCTCCCGGACCGCGGGCCTCTTGGCGGGGGGGGGAGCGGCCGTTTGCCGTCGGGGAAGAGGGGCCTGCTGCCTACCGCCCTGCTGTACCTGGATGGGGGAAGGATGCGCTCCCGTGGTTCTCGGCCGCGCGGGTCCACCCCCTCCACGGTCTCCGAAATTCCGGGGGGGACTGGATGCCGGGGCCACCTGCGGCACACCCCGACTGCGCCATGTGGTATCGTTGTGGGTGGGGAGAGGCATCTCCACCGGCACAGGCTGGAAGGACATCCCCTCCGAAGCCACCAAGGTGGCCACGATCTCCCGTAATAGATCTTCCGCGGAAGGTTCCATGGAAGCCCGCATCTGCTGGAGAGTCCGTGTAAACGAGTCCTGCGGAAGGAGCCCAGCAGCCTGCTGGGTCTGGGATGTCAACGGCCCGAGCATCTCGGCCAGACTCCTCGGAGGAGAAGACTGGGCCCCGGTGCTGGGTGGCGAAGCCGCTGGGTTATTCCCCGCCCCGGGGAGAGATCCAGGCCATGCCCCGGGGACTGGTATCTGGGTGGGGCGACGATCAGGGGCCAGACCGCGCAAAAGCCCCATCATGGCTTGCGTACCACCGCGGTTACCGGCCGAAAATACGTCGAACTCGTCCACGTCTACTGGGCCTCAGCCTTCGCGTGCCATTCCTCCCGGCGTTTCTTGGTCCACTCCATCAGATCCTGATACTGGTCCTTCCGCGTTTGTTGGGAGAGCCCGGCAGGAGTAGCAGGCCGCTGAGCCTGCTGGCCCCATCCCTGTCCCCCGGAAGGGGGAGATCCCGCACTACGGCCATTCTTGCCGTTTCCATTCACCGGAACCAACCTCCCCTGCTGCGCAAGTTGGCGCACTCGCTGTGTCGCGTATTCGTATGCCTGCTCTTGAGTCGCGCCCTTCGCCTGCGCCATGCCATAGTACTCGGCCACCATCTCGGAGTGGGGCATGAGATCCGCATTCTCCTGCATGAACCTCTGCACAAGATGGTTGCCCGTGCTCTCATGCTGACGGATCCCCTGCAATGTGCGGCTGATCTCCTGGCGAGCGATCTCCTGGGCCTGAGCCGGGGTGAGGGGCATTTCCTTGTTGGACGCACTCACCGGTTGACCCCCCTCCGCTCTACGGGCATAGTCCTCCCACGTCAGGGGCACATCTTGCTGGGGTTGTGGGGTCTGCCCGGCGGGAGCCACTGCCTGGTTGTACTCCCGACTCATCAGCAGATTTTGCATCAGCTTTGTGGAATCGGCCAACTGCTGGCTCTGCTGAGTGATCTTCTGCATGGCCTGGCGCTGGTCTTCTTCCCGGCGGAGGTTCACCTCGTCCAGCCGGGCCTTGAACCACTCTACCGAGCCTTCCTCCGGAGCCTTCTGCTCCTCGCCGGAGTCCTCGTCATCATCCCCGCCCAGGTAGGAAGGATCACCCGGCATCATCATGTCGTTGGCCATCTGGAGAGGATCCATTGCTTGCTACCCTACTTTCACCTTAGAATCCTGGGACATCTGACGAAGGGTGTTCTGCATCATACCCAGTAGTTTCAGTGCACCCTTGGCCTCGAACATCTCCTCCGGCGACGTGGCTCTCCGAACCTGGTTCAAAATGAACTCCTGCATCATCGGGATAATGGTGCGCTCCAGTACCGGATATTCCGAGCGGGCCTGCGAGGCCCTCTCCTGGCGCAGAATCTGCCCGACCGCAGCCTCGGATAGCATCTCCATCAGCGTTTACGCCCCTTCTTTTGGGAAGCCGCCTTACCCGTCCTACCAGGTAGCTTCTTGCCCTTCGACGCCGCGTTCCACTCATCCACATCCACACCCCGCCTCCCCAACATTGACCGGTTGGCGTTGAAGAATGCCTGCTGGGCTTTGGACTTGAATGGCACTACTTCTTCCGCCCCTTCGGCCGAGCTTTCGCCCGGGCCTTGGACTTCGCTGGGGCCTTTTTCTTCGGTCTGGGGGGAGCCCTCATGGGCTCGGTACCGGTGCCCGGCATGGCGTTCAAGCCCCCATAGGGGGAAGGCTGGCCCTGCATCATGCCCAGCGCAGCCCGCATCATTTCAGGATTCATGCCTGCGCCCATGCCTTGCATGTTAGTAGGCCAGCTTCGATTTGTCCAGGCTGCCCCCGGAGCTCGCGTTGGTAGTCAGCTTGTTGTCCTTCACCTGGACGTGGGTGGTACTTGTCCCCTTCGAGTTTCCGGCCTTACCCGCGCTCGATTCCATCTTCGTTTCCGCCTCTCTTCCTCGTCTGGGATGGGACTCAGCCGCAGGGCTTGCCCTTCGCCTTGCCCATGGTCACCTTCATCTTGTTGTTCTTCACTTGAACATGCTTGACAGAACCCTTGCTCTTGCCCATGAGGCGTCAGGCTCCCTTCGGTTTCCACCGACGAACCGCCGGTGCAGGTTCCCCCACAGGTTTGAAAGTCTGGCTGCGGAGGTTGGATTCGATGACTTTGTAGCCCTTCTCCGGGAACTCCCCCGATTGCGGGGTAGACTCGCGCACATCCATGCGCCGCGCAATGATATCAGGATCCCCAAAGTCCTTCGAGGACCCGGAGGAGTCGTATTCCGAGGGCTTTCCTGCTACATCAGGTTTCAATGTGTAAACCTCCCCTACATACTACACAATCCCGGGTGTGTAGTCAATCACTGGGCTGAACCCGGCTTGGGGGAGCCGGGCATCAGCTCCTTGAACATCCCAGAAGGCTTCCCGGAACTACCGCCGAGCACCCCCGCCGCCTGGTTCTCCATGTTCCCTGGTTGCTGCGGTTCGGAAGGGGTAGCTTCTCCGCCATCGGAACCCGTCTGAATCGGTTTTCCCCCCAGCACCTCCGAGTAAGGTACCAGCGGAGTCTCTGAGATCATCTCCTCCGCGTCGTACCCCAGGCCCTCCACGGCCTTCTTCAGCAGGTTCCACCACTTAACATGGGGCATGGCCATGGGGATCTTCCCCACCACCCCGGCAAAGAAGGTGACCTTCTCGATCTCCTGCTGGCGGTCGAACACTGCGGAGAAGACCCGGCACTTGAAGTCCATGTCATGCGCCAGGAAGTCGTACCGCTGACGGGGGGACATCTTCTTCAGTTCCTCAATTTCCTGGGCGATGTCGGGGAACTTTTCCTGCCGCTCCTCCACCCATCGGGCAAAGACCTCCGTAGAAGTGAACTGCAGCGTGTTCCGGTATGCCATCACCAGGATGGGACGGATGAAATTGTCCTGGAGGTTGCCGAACATGAAGTCCAGCACCGTACCAGCATCTGCCACACGGGCAGTGTACTCCATGGCTGACATGCGGGATCGGGTCCTCGGTTGCCCTTCCTGCGCATCCCTCATAGCCGTCCCCTCCCCGATCTCCCCCGAGAGGAGCTGGAGGAACTGCCACAGGTTGGGGGACATGTCGCCGAGCTGGGCCGCCTGGAGGAGTTGCCCCTGCCCAGCTTTCATGAACTGCTTACCGGGGTAGATGGCCTTGTTCTCGTGGTACTCGTCATTCGGATGAAGGATCGACATGTCGATCTCGGTAACCCCGATGAGGAGCTTCTGTTGGTAGTCGATTACCATGTTGAGGACATCCACCCACAGTTCGATGGCGTCCAATGAGATCCCAACCGGGGACTTGTGGTACACACTGAAGGGCACGTCTATCATGCCGGCGGTGACGATGGGGCACTCCTTGTGCCAGAAAGGATTCTCCGTAGGATAGACGCAGAAATGCTTCTCGTTGGCCACTACGGCGAAGAAGTTCTCCACATCGGTTGCCGGAAGCCCCTGCTCGTCCGGGAGGATCATGAACCAGCAATCCCAGATCCGAACGTTCTGGTTCTGGATCGCTCCGGCCGGGATCTCCTTCATCTCGGCTTCTCGGCTGATCATCTCCAGGCCGGCATAGTTCTCCGCCAGCACCTTATCCATGTTGGCCCACTTGCGAATGTTGCCCTCACGAAGGAACTCAGCCTTCGTGTAGCTGCGCTCTACGATGACCCCGAGCTTTCCCCCCGAGGGGTCCAGCAAGATGTTGTGGGGGTTGATCAACTCCAATCGGAGGAAGTTCTCCATCTCCCCCACTCCGACAGTGGGGGACTTCATCGCCTCAGCCAGGGGGGACACCGGAATGGCGTCGATCATGGGATCAGTCACGGGAAGACCGGTAGCCTCGATCTCCGGGTTCATGACCCCCTTCGTCTCGAACCCCACCATGGCCGGCAGTATGTGGGAGAGGAGTCCCACCTTGATCGCCTGCCCCAGGAAGCGGAAGAAACTAACTTTCGGGTGCTCCAAGTGGAACTGGGTCCACGCCTTGGAGAGATTGATGAACTTCTCTTTCTTTGGGGAGAGACTCACCACGGAGAACCAGTCCTTGGAGAGGGACATCAACCGGTGCATGGTGGCCGTGAACCGTTCCACGTTCATGGTCACCTTTGGGAGCGCCCGCTGGCTCTGCCAATCCTCTTTCTCAGAGAAGTCCCACTGGTTGTTGTAGAGGGCCCACGCGCGACGGGATTCGTTGAGATGCGGCTGCCGGGCCTCGTCCCACGTCTGGTGGACGGCTTTGATGGCCTTCAGGACTTTCTCCTCTTCGATGCCGAAGGGATCCGAGGAAGACTCCTCCATGAACTTCGATTCCGGGTAATGTTCCCTCGTTCCGTCCGGGGGAACCCCCAGAAACAGCGCGGGGTTGATAGGGTTCAGGAGATCACTCATCGTTTCTTCCTACCGAATCCGTAATGCGGACCTTTCGATCCGGTCGCTTTCCACAGGTCACCCTCCTGGTATGACCCTTTCCCAGTCATCATCCTCCATAACTTTCTCTCCGGGTTGTGTTGCACCTTCTGGGAAGTCACGGTACGGCAGACGAGCACCCCATACCGGAAGGCGTCCATCACATGCTCATACAGCATGTCACGGCGAGGTTTGATGACATCCTGCTTCGAGTCGGGGTCCTGTGTATACCCGAACTCGAAAGCATCCGCCAGGATGTTAGCCCCCGCCGGACAGATGATGATCGCAGGTTGCCCCAGTATCGGGGTGATGGTGGAAAGCTGCTCGTTGATCACTGAGATGCCGTACTCGATCTTTGTGTACCGAGTTGACACTGGGGCTCTAACCACCGCCTGGAGAACTTCTAGTTCCGACTGGGGGGAAGTGGCCGAGCGCCGTCTACCCGCTACATCCGCCACCTCGATGTATCTTGCCCCTGGATACAAGCTCTTGTGGAGGTTCACCTGGCGCGTGGCGAACTTGTCTATGGTCTCCTCTGACCCCAGGGTAGACTTCAACACGCGGATCTGGCCATACTCAATGTTGTCCTGGAAGAGGACAACGGCAGGGTGGAGGAAGCCGAAGTCCCAACACCGGTAGATGGAATACTTCAGATCGAACTCCAGGGGCTCCGAGGCCACATGCTGGCTGCGGAAGAATCTCCCGCGGAAGATGGGCTCGCCTTCGATAGTGGGAGTGAACTCCCCCAGGTAGTACTTCTTGAACAGCGTGGGGGAGTCCTTATACCGCTCAATGATGCTGTCCACGTACTCGTCACCCAGGTTGATGCGGTTGTCCTCGATAGAGAAGTGGTAGGAGAAAACCCCCGGCCGCTTCTTCTGCATGAACTCCCGATACGTCCAGTGCGTCTCGGGGGGAGGGTTCTCCACCACGAACACGGCGCGGGCAGGAAGCCCTTTCTGTGAGAGGCGGCCGAGCACCGTATCGTAGAAGCCTTTCTTGATCTCATTGGCTTCCTCCAGGAAGGCCAGGGATAACTCAATACCACCCAGCGTATCCGCCTTGGATTCCCGCTGGTTATCCGCCTTCTCCGTCGACATGAGAATCCACTCGGACCCATTGGGGAACCAGACATGGGGGTTGTCTCCCCGCCGAATGCGGTACTCGACCTGCCAGCGGGTGAGTAGCTCCTCCAGCGAATGGATGAGCGAGTTGTGCAGTTCCGCCATCGTGCGCCGTGCGCCCAGCGCCCGGGTGCCGGGGTACTTCAACATCATCTCGGTGAAGAACGCCAGCACCCCCACTGTCTTCCCGCTCCGGATGGACCCGTAACAGAAGTGCGTCTGGAGGATCCCTGGATGGAGGTTGGCTTCCGAGAAGTAGTTGTCACGGAGAAGATCCTGCTTTGGGAGAGGGGCCCCCTTCTGGCCCCGTGCGATCCCCCAGAAGAACTCATACACCCTGCGGGCGTTGACTTCCGAGTCCTCCATCATGGTGGCCAGTTCTTCCGCTATGATGGCGAAGGGGTCCGGAGCGAATGCATGGGTCTTGATGACCCGGTGAGCCACTACACCCCAGCCAGGCGAGCCAGGAGGTAGAAAGCCTCCATCAGACTGATCTTGCCGTCCTGCAGAGCCTCCGTCAGCCCCTCCCCGAGGGACGTCACACGGTCCTCTGTGCCGGGTTTGTGGTCCACATCCACAGTGAAGCGGATAGTGTCCTGGTCGAGACGTTCACTTCCTACCACGCGGATTTTCATGATCGTCCTCCTCTACTTTTTCACCTTCGGTAATGATCCCACCGTCCCCCGGCCCCAGTTCACAACCAGGTCACCCGGAACCCCCTTCCCGTCCGTGAACCAGGAGAGAAACACCCGGGCATTGGCCTCGGTGCGGAACACGAGACATCCCGCCGAGCCGGGAGCGTAGATGTAGTTGGCGTCCATGTGGAAGCCAAAGTCTCCCCGGGCCATCGACTGTTGGGGCCGGATACCGACCCAGAAAGGACCCAACCCGGGACCATGGGAAGCGGACCAGACATCCCTCTTCCCGGCCCACTCGACCTTCCCGACTCCGTACCCCCCCTCCGGAATGGGCTCCAGAGAACCCGGTTGCCCCTGCGCCGCGGTCTTGAAGATCTGGTAGCTGGGGGAGCCGGAGCTAACGTAGGTGTAATCCCGCTCCCTGTTCTTCTCGTCGTATCGGGAAAGGCGTAGCGGGTACAACCCCGCTCGATCCTTTTCTCCTTCTCTTCGTACCCGGAGATGAGTCTGCAAAGCGATCCCTCCTCCCTATCGTTATGACGCCCGGGAGAACCAACTCTTTCATCTGGGAGGCTGTGGGGGCCGGTGGGCACGTCAAGTCGTGCATGCCGATCTGTTTCGGGTCTATCCAAAGGTACCAGCACCAGTACAGCAACATCTGCTGAAAAGAACGGATCGCCCCCGAGGGGATTCCCCCAGAGGGGTCCCCCAGGTAAGCAATCCCCAGGTTGCCATAGTTGCGATCCGGGCAATGAGCCCCCACGTAGTAGATCGACCTTCCCCCGAACACGATCCCCCAGGGGTCCACCAGGTAATGGTACCCCAGGTCATGGAAACCGTCCTCCATGTGATCCATCTGGATCTCCCGAACTACGGAGGCTGATTCGCGGGGAGCACTTGGATAGGCACCAGCATAGTGCAACGTGATCCGGAAGTATTCAAGACGGATGTCCCGGTAGCGGTGCATCGAGCCGTATTCCGCCTCGTAAGCCCCCCAGTCCACCCGCCTCCTATACGCTGGGCGCTTCATGGCTCAGTCTCTACGTAGACTTCCCCGGTGACTGGGGAAGGTTCGTACTCTCCCGGCTGGGGGGCCCTGAGACCCAGCAGGAAAGCCCGCTGGATGATCTGTCGGCGTTGTTCCATGTCGGTGATCACCGGGAAGATGGCCGTCTGGACGAAGCGAATCAGCAGGTTGGTGTCAATGGACACCTCCAGTTTCACCCCCTCCTGAATCTTCTTCATGACCTCGGCCGCCTTGACCACCTTCCCCACCATGTCCGAGACCTCCCGGAGTTCCCCCATAGAAGAGAGGGAGAGCAGCTCGGTAGAGAGCACCTGGAGGATGGCGTCGGTGCAGGTCCGCACCAGCGGCTCAACGTCGGTGGAATCCTCCTCTTCAAACAGCTTTCGGAGTCGGTCGGCGAAGCGATGAGCGATCTGGCCGGAGCGGATCTCAATGTTGACGTCCACTACATCGCGCATCTCCAGGACAAGGGTCCGCAGGATGGCCATCTCGTTCCGCAGGTCGAAAGGCTTGTCCGAAGCCAGAAACGCCTGGTACTGGCCATGGTAGCGTTTGGGGACGCCGAGAATCTCCGGCCTGGCGTACTTGCCATGCACTACCCGAGCCGCATACATCTTCCGGTGGTGGGCACAGTATTCATTGCCCTCCGCCGGACGACGCTTGCATTGCTCTCCATTGGACTTCTTCACCACGCAGGCAACCATCCACTACACAATAGCACAAACCCGCTACACAAAGCAACAACCTCGGCCGACGGGAGGGGGTTGTCGGCCGAGGTTGTCCGGTTAGCGTCAAGCTACTGAGGTCAGTATAGAGGAAACCGCGTGGGAAGTCAACCCGGTGTGGTATACTACTTACATGTACTTCACCCCGGAAGACAAGCTGGCTCTCCGTGTACTGGCAATGAGATGGCGCATCAACCCGGACCAGGTTCTCCAGATCGCGCTCAGGCTCCTCTGGAAGGCGGTACGGGACGAACCGGTGACGATGCCGGTCCGCACAGTTCGACGAAGATACCGAAAGAGCTTGACAATCCCCCTGGCGTAGGCTATACTGCTCCCCGGAGAGCCACTGCAGGATGGCTCAACGAGTGCCCCGATTACGAGGGGATTGAAACACTCCAAACTTGCCACCTGGCGAGGGCCCCGAAAGGGGCTTTCTTGCTAGTAGGGGAAAATCTCCTCGCCAGGCTGGGTAGTGCGGTACAACTGGTCGATTATCCGTGCCCAGAGGCGCAAAATCCCCGGGCCGGTCCCATGATTGGCCCAATCATGTGCCAGGACGATCCTGGGGGGCTCTGACATTCTCCATCTAAGGTTCGTCACTCTTCCAGCCCGTAGTACACCCGGCTGCAGATGCTCGTCCAGAGATTTTGAACCCCCTCGGGGGAACGCGCAAGGAACAGCACCAGCATTCTCTGTTGGTCCGTGGCGGGTTTCAGTATCCCCCACCTCATGTTCTTCATGTCATCCTCCTCTGGTAGCACATAATCCACACCAGGATGGCCGCGAGGATCCACGGGAGGGAAGTCCCGGAGTCCCATACCTCTCGCACGAAGAAACAGAGACCGGCTATCGCCAGACTCCCAACCGTCCACATCCACCCGGTGGGTTCCGCCAGGTTCTGGCCGAGACAGCGCTGGAAGCTTCTCCCCGGCCTTACCAGCGACTCCACCAGGCTGTAGACGACGCAGGAGACAACCCACCACAGCAACACGAGCTGGGCCAGGAGAGTGACGCATACCACGGCAGCCCAGAAGGTCCAGATCACATGATCCTCCTCTGCAAGGTCCCCCACATGAGACCCAAAACAGACCATGCAGGCCCAGGGGGACATGCTCCGGGTATACGGAAACGGGGGATGCCCCTCGTAGGATAGGTAGGAACGTATGCCAGCACCGATCGGGGACAGAAAGAGCCCAGATTCTTCATGGCAGGTCAGGCCACGGCGGAAGGCGCTTCCAGAGTATTGTATGTACCCCATGCAGGATGCGCCTCATGTGGCCCGGGTAGCCCTCCCAGGGACCGTTCAGCCCTTCCACGGGGAACAAAATCAGGCGCGAAAGCCGCAGGTCAGCCCGCCTGCGTAAGTTCCTCATGCATGCCACCGGGATATAATCACGAGGGTCATTTCCGATCTGAGGGGGAACACCGGATGATCCTGCCTGCGTAGTATCACCAGGCTATTCTTCCAGCTAGTTTGGAAGACGCGCATCCCCATGACATTCTCTATGGGGCAAAGGCGCAGGTTCTTCATCCCATCCTGCTCAGGATTGCACAGGGGATGTCGTGGTACATCTGCCAGGTTGAGATGCCCCCCATAGGAGACCAACGGACCCAGTTCCATGGTACACTACGATGGATAGAGCGGTTCAGGTTCTTCAACTGAGTCTCCGGCAGAGGAGGATGTCGATGAAGTACCCCATCCGCTCTGGTCGGGGTCCCCGGAGACCTTCCCGGTAGAGCGCCTTGAACCAGCGAGGGCGGAAGAAGCCCATCTCCTCCGTCAAGTTCCTCATCTGAGTCTCCGGTAGATGAGGATGCCGATGAAGTATACCTTCCGCTCCGGTAGGGGGCCCCGGATACCTGCCCGATAGAGCGCCTTTAACCAGAGAGAGCGGTCGAAGCCCATCTCCCTCGTCAAGCTCTTCACCGGAGGTTCCTCACCGACAACCTGCTGAACATCCTCATCCCCACCTCG